>OZSS01000076.1_pt1 | contig 39998 bp, 37 predicted proteins | sample 1779911 | NCBI WGS metagenome assembly OZSS01 (sample SAMEA2603589, study PRJEB24840) | metagenome | biome: Water; feature: Photic zone; material: Seawater sample | place: Mediterranean Sea | collected 2013-11-12 | depth 10 m
GTAATATACCAGCTAAATTTGGATGTTGAACATACCCTAAAAGTACTCTTTGAAGAGCGTCAAAACCGTCTCCAGAGTCTGCCATTCCACATCCTGTGCCATGAGTAAATGAAACTACTCCATCAACATTTGGGTACTTAGATAATTTTTCTTCATTAAATGCTTCTGCAATATTTTTTGCAGCCGTGGCTGAACAATTTACAGAAGTCAATATCCCGATATAATTTCTTGTCCCAACCTTTCCGTTTTGTCTTTTGTATCCTTTAAAAGTAGCTCTTTTTTCAGGTTCAATCATATTGGGTAGTTTAACAGATGTTGAAAACTCATAATCATGATTTGTTGATTGAAAATTTGTATTTTCAACATGTACATGTTCACCTGGTAAAATATCTTTACTAGCAATACCTATCAATTGGTCATACTTAATTATTTTCTCACCCTTTGCTATTTTTCTTAAGGCAATTTTATGACCTTTCGGAATAATGTTTTTACTTTCAATATCTTGAGTTGCTTCACCTGCATTTATTTCTCTTAATGCGGTAGCGACATTGTCATTTTCATTAAGTTTTACTGTCAAATTTTCAACATTATTCATTCTTATTATCTCCCAACTAATAAAAAGCAAAAAAACTGAAATTATCTTTTGATTTTTTTTAAATCAAGTATGATTGTTACAGTGTTCTTAAAATATATTAAGATCTATTCATACTATTTTTAAAATAATTAATAAACTCTATTTATTATTTTTGAATTTTACTTGGGAGAAAATCATGTCAGATAAAAATTTTAATCCAAAATACAGAAGTCAACAGTGGTTTGATAATCCAACTAACCCTGGCATGACGGCATTGTATTTAGAGAGATCAATGAATTTTGGGCTGACACCAGATGAATTAAGATCTGGAAAACCAATTATTGGAATAGCACAAACTGGATCGGATATATCCCCATGTAATAGGGTTCATCTTAAGCTGGCAGAAAGAGTAAGAGAAGGAATTAGAACAGCAGGTGGTATTGCTTTTGAGTTTCCTGTTCATCCTATTCAAGAAACATTAAAGAGACCTACTGCTGCTGTTGACAGAAATTTAGCATATTTAGGGTTAGTTGAAATTCTTCATGGATATCCTATTGATGGTGTTGTTTTGATGACTGGATGTGACAAAACAACTCCAGCTTGCTTGATGGCAGCTGCTACTGTAGATCTACCAGCTATTGTGCTAAACGGAGGTCCAATGCTGGATGGATGGCATAATGGAAAGCTTGCCGGTTCAGGAACAGCTGTTTGGGATAGTAGAGTTGAACTAGCAGCTGGCAGAATAGATTATGAACAATTCATTGATATTGTAACTAGTTCAGCTCCTTCTGACGGTCATTGTAACACTATGGGAACTGCCTCCACAATGAATTCATTAGCTGAAGCTCTTGGCATGAGCTTAACTGGAAATGCTAATATTCCTGCACCTTACAGGGAAAGAGGGCAAATGGCATATAAGACAGGTTTAAGAATTGTAGATATGGTTAAGGATGATTTAACTCCTTCTATGATTATGACTAGAGAGTCTTTTGAGAATGCAATTATAGTAAATTCTGCCATTGGTGGATCGACTAACGCTCAATGGCATATTACTGCAATAGCAAGGCATGTTGGTGTAGAATTAGAAACTTCTGTATGGCAAAATGTTGGCTATGACATTCCTTTGATGGCTAATATACAACCAGCCGGCGAGTACCTTTGTGAGAGCTATCATAGAGCTGGTGGGACAGCTGCTATAATGTCAGAGCTTCTTGAAAATTCAAAACTTCATGGAGATGTGATGACCGTCACAGGAAAAAAATTGTCTGAAAATTTAAAAGGAATTAAGATTAAGGACGAAAAGGTCATTACCCCTTTTAAAAAACCTATGAAACAAAAAGCAGGCTTTATAGTACTTAAAGGAAATTTATTTGACTCTGCAATAATGAAAACTTCAGTCATTTCTAAACAATTCAAAGATAAATTTTTATCTCGTCCAGGCAAAGAAGGTGTGTTGGAAGGTAAGGTAATTGTTTTTGAAGGATCTGAAGATTATCATGACAGGCTTAATGATAAAAGTCTGAATATGGACGAAAATTCAATATTGGTTATTAGAGGTGCAGGACCTGTAGGATGGCCTGGGTCAGCTGAAGTTGTCAACATGCAACCATCAGATGAATTAATTAAACAAGGAATAACTGAATTACCATGCATCGGTGATGGAAGACAATCAGGTACCTCAGGAAGTCCATCAATACTAAATGCTTCACCCGAGAGTGCTACTGGAGGTGGATTAGCTTGGCTTAGAACAGGTGACACTGTTGTAATTGATTTGAATAATTACACAGCTAACATGCTTGTAAGTGATGAAGAGATTGAGCTTAGAAAAAAAGATGGTGTTCCGCCTTATCCTGAAAGTCAAACTCCTTGGCAAGAAATTCAAAGAAATTTAGTTGGCGAACTAGCTGATGGTGCAGTGCTAGAAAATGCTGTCAAATTTCAGAAGGTAAGAAAAAAATTACCAAGGGATAACCATTAGACTTATGACAGAAAATAATAATATTCTAGTAATTGGTCTAGGCTCAATGGGTTATGGGATAGCTAAATCGTTAATGCGATCAGGCTATAAAGTTTATGGTCAAGACAAAAGTATAGATCAACAACAAAAATTTATCCAAGACGGAGGTTTACAAGGTGAAGTTCTATACGATCAATTAGAAGCAGTCATAATAGTTGTCTTAAATGAAGAACAAACTCGTGAAATTATTTTTGGTGAAGATGGGATTGCAAATAAATTAAAAAATGACACTTTGATAATGGTATGCACAACCGTTTCCCCAGATTTTGCTAGAGAAATGGATAACAAATGCATTAAAAAAGAACTTTTATATTTAGATGCACCAATCTCTGGAGGATCTAAAAAATCTTTAGAAGGTAAGTTATCCTATATGATTTCTGGAAGTCAAAAAGCTCAACAGAAAGCTAAGCCACTTTTAGTAGCAACTTCTGAAAAGGTATTTGAATTTGGTAAATCTGTTGGAGCTGGGTCTGCAATGAAGTCTGTTAATCAAATGCTTGCTGGCATTCATATTTCAGCAATGGCAGAAGCAATTACATTTGGAATCACTCAAGGCATTAAGCCAAAGAAGTTTTTAGAAGTTATTTCTGAATGCGCAGGAACGTCCTGGATGCTTGAGAATAGAGCGCCGCATATTATTGATAATGACTATTCACCAAAATCGTCAATAAATATATGGCCAAAAGATCTAGGAATAGTTTTAGACATAGCAAAAAAATCAAATTTTTCTGCTCCTCTAACCGCAACTGCGATGCAACAATTTGTTGCAGCTGCTGGCTCTGGCTTAGGTCATGAAGACGATGCTGCTGTTGCAAAAATTTATGCTCGCAACGCAGGCATTAAACTAACTAAAAATTAAATTAATAACTAATTTACTTCCGAAATTAGGGGAGTTCTCTCAAAATAATTTTTAATGTTATCAAATACTAACTGTCCCATTGCGTTTCTTGTCTCAACTGTTCCAGATGCGATATGCGGTAACAAAACAGTATTTTGAAGTCTCATTAATTTTTCAGGAATGTGTGGTTCATTTGTATAGACATCTAATCCAGCAGCTAATATCAATTTATTTTCAAGACAATGTATTAATTCATCTTGATCGATAACAGTCCCCCTAGCCACATTGATAAGAACACCACTTGTCCCAAGATTATTTAGAACATCTTTATTTATTAATTTTTCTGTTTCTTTTCCACCAGGTGTGATAACGCAAAGTGTATCAACTTCTTTTGCTAATTCATTCAAATCATTGTAAAATTTATATTTTATATCCTTTTTATTTCTAGAATGATAAGAAATTTCACAATCAAAAGCCTCTGCTCTTTTAGCAATAGCTTTGCCAATTCTACCCATTCCAACAATGCCTAATTTAGTTCCCGTAAACTTTTTAGTTAGTGGAAAATCACCACTAGGCCACTGGTTATTTCTCGCAAAACTGTCAGCCTCAACAATTTTTTTGTAGACACATAACATTAATGCAATAGCTGTATCAGCAACTTCATCGTTGAGTACTTCTGGGGTATTGGTAACTTTTATTCCTAAGCTTTTAGCAAAATTTACATCAATAGCATCGTATCCTACACCATAACACGCTATAATTTTTAAATTAGGCATGCTTTTCATTAGATCAGGAGTTATTTTATAACCTCCCATGACTGCTATAGCATCAATGCTTTCTCTGATTTCAAATAAATAATTATCTTCATCTTTTTGTTTCCACAATTTATGTGTATTAAAGTTTTGATCGGCAAGTGAAATAAAATATTCAGGCATTTCAGTCATTATGAGTAAGTTTTTTTTCATTCAAAATTTTCCTTTAAAATTATCTAATTTGGGCATCTGGTTTTTTTTAATAATTGCCCCTTTATATTTAATCACTTCTCTAGTGACAGCGTGTGATTTTAATATATTTTCTTCTATATATTTATTTTCACTATTGTTCATTAACGCTAAGAATGAACCATTAAAAGCATCTCCCGCGGCAGTTGTATCCACGGCCTTACCATGAGGAACAGTAATGGTTTTTATTTCTTGATCAAGATTTTTAAATATAATTGAATTTTTAAATCTCAATAAAATCAGATTTTTATTATTACTTAATATATTAAAGATTTCATTTGGTTTATTAATATTGAACAATTCTTTGAAGTCGTCATAAGAAACAAAATTAATATCTACACAATTATTAATTTCTTTGAATAGTAATTGCGATTTGTTTTTATCATAGTGTAGTTGATGTCTGTAATTAAAATCAAAAGCACAAACTTTCGCTGTAGTTCCAACCTTAATTAGTCGCTTTTTCTGTTTTTCGTCAAGAATGCCAGCAGAAATGCCGGAGTAATAAAAAATATCTGCATTGCTAATATCATTCAAAAGATGTTTTCCTTCTGATCGTAAAAAAATTTGCCTTGTTGGTGATTGTTCTCGCCAATATGAAAAGCTTCGTTCCCCATTTTCATTAATTTCTATTGAATATAATCCTGGTGGATTTTCCCCGTCAGTCCTGATAAAATCACAGGATAATTTTTCCTGTTTAAATCTTTCCATCATTTTCTTGGAAAAGCTATCTTTTGAAAGAGCTGTGCAGTAAAAAGTATTAGTTTTTTTATTTATTAATCTTGAAAAATAAACAGCAGAATTATAAGTGTCACCACCAAAGTTTACTTCCATTAATGTATTAGAATTTCCTAATGAAGATATATTTCCGTTTAACTCGATCATGCATTCACCTAAAAAAATTGCTTTTTTTTGCATTTTCTAAGAATCCCTGAGATATAAAATTATATGGTTATTATCTTTATTGAAATGTAATAATTTACTCAATCTTTATTTTAAAATATATATGTTGTAGACTCATGAGAGAAAAAACGAGGTTCATTAGTGACTATTTTAGATGTAAACAACAACTCATTTTATAATCAATTTGAGTATAATATTGAGAATGCTGTAGAGGCATTGAAAAAAGAATTCGGCCAACAATTTTCAATTTCTAAATCGGTTCGTGAACAACATACGAGTACCACAACAGTTCATACACCAGAACTACCTGATGGAGTTGTTTTTGCTTATACTAAAGAAGATGTTCAAAAAACTGTAAAAATTTGTCATGAATATGGTTGCCCAATCATACCGTTTGGCGCAGGATCTTCTTTAGAAGGTCACCTAAACGCCAACTTTGGTGGTATCTCAATAGATATGAACAATCTCAATAATATTATTGAAGTTCATCCTGAAGATTCAACAGTTGTTGTACAACCCGGTGTAACAAGAGAACAACTTAATACATATCTTAGGGATACAGGTTTATTTTTCCCTATAGATCCAGGAGCAAATGCTTCAATTGGTGGGATGACATCTACACGAGCTTCTGGAACAAATGCAGTTCGTTATGGTACAATGAAAGACAACGTTTTATCACTTGAAGTTGTTATGCCTAATGGAGAGATAATTAAAACTGCCAGTAGAGCAAGAAAAAGTTCAGCTGGATATGATCTAACAAGATTAATTGTTGGCTCTGAAGGTACGTTGGGCGTAATTACTGAGATTACTCTTAAACTTTATGGCATTCCTGAAGAAATTGGAGCTGGTAGATGTACGTTTCCTTCTGTTAAAGATGCAACAGATGCTGTGATAATGACGATACAAGCTGGTATACCAGTTGCTAGAATTGAACTACTTGATATAGCGCAAGTAAAAGCAGTTAATAATTATTCGAATTTAAGTTTGCCAGAATCACCTTTGTTACTCCTAGAATTTCATGGAAGCAAATCTTCAGTTGAGGAACAGTCTGAATTATTCAATGAAATTTCTAAAGATTTTGGAGGAAACAATTTTGAGTGGAATTCTAATATTGAAGAAAGAAATAAATTATGGAAAGCAAGGCATGATGTTTATTACGCCGTAAAAGCATGTAGACCAGAAGCAGATTATATTGCAACAGATGTTTGTGTGCCGATTTCAAGACTTTCTGAATGCATTACCGAAACCATTGAAGATATGGAAAAAAATAAATTATTTGGTCCTATTGTTGGACACGTTGGAGATGGAAATTTTCATGTTCAACTTATGATCGATCCTAAAAATCAGAATGAAATTGACGTTGCTAACGGTTTCTTAGAAAGGTTAGCTCATAGAGCAATTAGTATGGATGGCACATGTACTGGCGAACATGGTGTAGGACAAGGAAAAAAACAGTATCTAATTGAAGAGTTAGGTCCTGCAGTAAATTTTATGAAATTAATAAAGGAAGAATTAGACCCTAAAGGTATTATGAATCCTGGAAAAATTTTATAGAAATAAAAATTTAAATTTTAGAGGCAACAAAAATGGATGGTAACGCTTCAATATGGTCTTCGGATAATTATAATCAGGAGAGCATCAGGTTATGTGTAGAAAAATTAAAAGAAGAATTTGGGCAACAATTTTCAAATAGTCAAAGTATATTAGAACAACATACGCATACTATGACAATACATGAATCTGAGTTACCTGACGGTGTTGTATTTGCCGAAACAAAGGATGATGTTCAAAAAGTTGTAAAAATTTGTAAAGACTATAAGTGCCCAATAATACCATTTGGGGTTGGTTCTTCATTTGAAGGGCATCTTAATGCACCATATGGAGGAATATCCATAGATATGAATAATATGAACAAAATACTAAAAGTTTATCAAGATGACCTTTTAGTTGTTGTTCAACCTGGTGTAACAAGAGAGCAACTTAATACATATTTAAGAGATACAGGTTTGTTTTTCCCAATTGACCCTGGGGCAAATGCTTCAATTGGAGGAATGACTGCTACACGAGCTTCTGGAACAAATGCAGTTCGATATGGCACAATGAAAGATAATGTTATTGCCTTAGAAGTCGTTACACCAGATGGTCAAATAATCAAAACTGCTAACAAGGCAAGAAAAAGCTCAGCTGGTTATGATTTAACAAGATTAATGGTTGGTTCTGAAGGTACATTAGGTATAGCAACAGAAATCACACTTAAGCTTTACGGTATTCCTGAAATCATAGCTGGTGGAAGAGTAAGTTTCCCAACTGTAAAAGATGCTACCGATGCTGTAATTATGACTATTCAAGCAGGTATTCCAGTTGCTAGAATTGAATTTATGGACACCGCTCAGGTTATAGCTATAAATAATTATTCTAAAACAAATCTTCCTGAAGCTCCTTTATTGTTAGTAGAGTTTCATGGAAGCCAATCATCAGTTGATGAGCAGTCAGAATTATTTGGAGAGATATCATCTGATTTTGGTGGTAAAGATTTTGAATGGACATCCAATAATGAAGAAAGAAATAAATTATGGAAAGCAAGGCATGATGCTTATTGGTCATGTAGAGCTGTAAGGCCAGAAGCTGAACTTTATTCTACTGATGTTTGTGTGCCGATTTCAAAATTATCAGACTGTATTACAGAAACGATTGAAGATATGGAGCAAAATGAATTAATAGGTCCAATAGTAAGTCATGCTGGAGACGGAAATTTTCATGTTGCACTATTAATTGATAAAAACAACAAAACTGAGTTAGAAAAATTAGATAAATTTTTAGTTAGGATATCAGAGAGAGCAATAAGAATGGATGGCACATGCACGGGTGAACATGGTGTTGGACAAGGTAAAAGAAAATATATGCTCAAAGAGTTAGGTAATGCAGTTAACGTTATGAAAAGTGTAAAAGAAGCTTTTGATCCTCATAAAATAATGAATCCAGGAAAACTTTTCTTATAATATTGCATTAACACCATTCATAGTATAATTAACAGTTTATTTTTCATAAAGTTCAAGGTGTAGAGAATCTTCTACAAGTTCAGATGATTACATATATTATTATTAGTTTTTTAATGATGGTTACTCCTGGCCCAGGTGTATTATCTTTAGCGGGTGTTGGTGCAGGTTTTGGATGGAAAGTTGGTATGATGTATCTCATTGGTTTGTTTTTTGGAACTAATGGAGTTGCACTATTAGTGGTTTTAGGTTTTAAGCAATTTTTATTTGAGATTGATGGTGTTGAAATTACTTTTTTGTTGCTTTCTTTATCTTATTTATCTTATTTATCTTGGCGAATAGCTACATCTGATAATAAAACAGGTTTTAAGCAGAGTTTGAAAGCACCGAGATTATATGAAGGAATTTTTTTACAATTTGTAAATCCGAAAGCTTATGTTGTACAAGGTCATTTATTTGTAGTTTTGTCTCTTGGCATGGTATCATATTCTACTGAAATTATAGTAAAATTTATTATTGTAAATTCTATTTGGATACCAATACATTTATTATGGCTTTGGTTAGGAATAAGTTTAAAGAAATGGTCTTTGGCTGTTAATAAACAAATTTGGGTAAATAGAGGAATGGGCTTAGCTTTGTTTTCAGTTGTTATTCTTTCCGCTATTATGGAATTAAATTCAGAAATATAATTGATCAAATATTAAGCACTACATAACTAAGCTTTTTTTCTGCCTAAAATTTTAGCAGATAGATTCTTTGTTTTGTGTGCTAAATATGTTTCAATGACTTTGCGTACGATTCGAAGTAAAAAAATCCTAGTTCAATAAACTCCCCCGTTTGATTGTACTTATTAAACTAATACATTCCTCCCTAGTGATTAGTTTTTTATTAGGTGCAGAGGATCTCCTTAAAATCCTCATTATTTAATATGTTGCTCTTCCACCTGAAATATCAAATACACCTGCTGTAGTAAAACTGTTCTCTTTACTTGCTAAAAACTTAATCAAAGAGGCAATCTCATCAACTGTCACAAATCTTTTTCTTGGAATTTTTGAAAGCATATAATCAATAAATTCTTGGGATACTTGATCAAGTATTCTTGTTTTTGCTGTTGCAGGTGTAATACAATTAACTGCAATATCTTGGTCAGCTGTTTCTTTACCAAGAGATTTAGTTAATCCTATAACGGCAGCTTTTGAAGCTGAATAAGCGGAAGCATTTGGGTTTCCTTCTTTTCCAGCAATAGACGCTATATTAATAATCCTACCATATCCGTTTTCTCGCATAGTTTTAACAACATGTTTGTTACAATAAAAAACACCATTAACATTTACATTGAAAACTTTAGACCATTCTTCAACTGGATAATCCCAGGTAGAATAAGTCGGGCCTGCTATACCAGCACTACAGACTAATATATCAATTTTCTTAAGCTGACTTACAGTTTTAGTAGTGGCTTGCTCAACTGTTTGATTGTCAGTTTGATCAACTTCTAAAAAATGACAATTAAGTTCTTTTGCAGCATCCACACCCATTTTTTTATCAATGTCCCAAATCATAACCTCACAGCCATCATTAATAAATCTTTTTGCAGTTGCCAGTCCAATTCCTTGAGCTCCACCAGTAATAACTGCAGTTTGTCCATTAAAATTAGCCATAAAAACCCTCCTCATTTAATTTGGTTGAATTGTAATAATACATTTATAATAGATATATCTCACATAAACACTTATAATGTTTTATATTGTTCAAGTATCCAACGCTAGAACAATTTAAAAAAATAGAGGAAGTTTGATGGAAATATTTCATATAATAATTGTTGGAATTTTATCGTGTATTGCTATGGATATGTGGCAAAGGTTACTAAAGCTATTATACGCCATAAATCCATCTGACTGGGGAGTAGTTGGAAGATGGTTTGTTTTAGTCATAAAGAAAGGAAAAATTTATAATCCAACAATTGATGAAGAAATGCCAATTAATAATGAATTAATAATTGGGTGGGTATTTCATTATTTTGTTGCAATCTTGTATTCGATATTTTTTTATATTTTACTCAAATCTGAAATATGTAATGCATCTTTAATTAATGGTATTATTTTTGGTTTTTTAAGTGTAATTGTTCCATGGTTTTTCTTTATGCCAGTTTTAGGTAAAGGTTTTATGGGAATGAAGACTCCATCGCCACTTATGGCATGTTCTCTAGCAGTTGGAAGTCACGTTGTTATAGGTACATCCATAGGTGTTCTCTATCAAATATTTGGATATTAAATCAAAATTTACAGGTTGCGCATTAAAAATGAATGAGAATAAATTAAGAGAGCAAATATGTTTATTAGCAACTTCTATCTTTGATAGAGGATTAACACATGGTTCAACAGGAAATATTTCAGTACGTTTGGATGATAATAATATATTAGTAACTCCGTCTGGGTTCTCTTTTGGAAGACTGGATCCTAACCAAATAGTAAAAGTTTCAAAATCTGGTGAAATTATAGGTTCTACAACACCCACAAAAGAGTTGCCACTTCACCAAGCTTTTTATGAAACAAGAGGTATGAAATCTGGTGCAGTAGTTCACCTCCATTCTACGTATTCAGTCGCTTTATCAATGTTGCCTGGTATTAATGAAGATAATGTTTTACCCTCATATACACCTTACTCTGTCATGTTATTAGGCAAAGTAAAATTACTTCCGTTCTTTGTGCCAGGAGATCCAGCTATGGGTGATGCAATCAAAGGTCTTGCTGGAAAAAGATCTGCTGTTCTTCTTGCTAATCATGGACCTGTTGTTTCTGGTAAAGATTTGGAATCTGCAGTTAATGCTGTTGAAGAGTTAGAGGCTACCGCTAAACTAGCTCTTATATTAAAAGGATCAGATGCAATAGAATTAAAAACATCTCAAATAGATAAAATCGTGTCTAAATTTAATATAGAATGGGATTAGAACAATGTATAAATTTTCAGCTAATTTAGGTCTTTTATGGACAGAAATGTCTCAAATTGATGCTATATATAAAGCTAAAGAAAAGGGTTTTGATGCAGTGGAGTTTCAATTTCCCTATGAATATGATTGCAAAGAAGTTAAAAAAGCTCTTGATGAAGTGGATTTGCCCGTTATGGGTATTAATACAATTAAAGGAGATGTTGAAAAAGGCGATAATGGTTTGTTAGCAGTGCCTTCAAGAATATCTGAGGCAAGAGACGCATTAACACAAGCATTTGAGTATGCGAAAGTAATTAAGTCAAAAAATATTCACGCAATGGCTGGTGTAACTGATTTATCAACAAAATCTCTTGTGACTTTCATAGATAATTTAAAATTTGCAAAAGAACTGGTTAAAGAAAGTGATATTGGTTTAGTCATTGAACCTTTAAACTTAAATGATAATCCAGGATATTTTTTAACGAGAGTAGAGCAGGCTAAGGAGATATGTGAGCTTGTAGGTTCTGATTGTATAAAAATTATGTTTGATTTTTATCATATTCAAATTAATCAAGGTAACGTTATGAACAGATTTGCGGATAATTTACCTTACATTGGACACGTCCAGATAGCTTCAGTAAAGGGTAGATGTGAACCAGATAAGGGTGAATTAGATTTTTCTTATATTATTCCAGAAATTTATAAAATAGGTTACGAAGGGGTGATTGGAGCAGAATATAAGCCAAGAACCACAACTGATGAAGGAATTGCTTGGATGGACAATTTTAAATAAAAATATTTAGAGGATTTTTAAATGAAAATAATCAGACAATATGGCCCGAATAAAATAGAAAATTCATCATTGTGTTTTGGAACAATGCAGTTTGGAGACGGAGCAGATGAACGTGACAGTCAGGAAATGTATGAGGCGTGTCGAGAAAATGGCATTAATTTTTTTGATACTGCCTTTGTTTATACTGGAGGCAAATCTGAAAAAATTCTTGGAAATTTAATTAAAAAAGAGCGTGAAAAAATTATTCTAATTACAAAGGCAGGTTCAGTTGGAGGTTCAACTGGAGAAAATATCAGATCACAATTAGAGCAAAGTCTTACAAGATTAAATCAGGACTACGTAGATATTTTTTTCTTACATCATTGGGATGATAATGTGCCATTAGAAGAAACATTTGAAACACTTAAAAAATTAAAAGAAGAAAAAAAATTTTTTCAATTAGGTGTTTCTAATTTTGCTGCTTGGCAAGTTTTGAAAGCAAATTTGATTGCTCAAAAATATAATTTTCCATCAGTAGATATTCTACAACCCATGTATAATATAGTTAAAAGACAAGCCGAAGTAGAAATTCTTCCTATGGCAAAAGCAGAAGATATTGGTGTTATAAGTTATAGTCCACTTGGAGGGGGGCTTCTTACAGGCAAATATGATGCATCAATTACATCAAATAAAAATACTTCTGGAAGACTGCATGAGAATGAAAAATATAAAATTAGATATGGACAAGATTGGATGTACAAAGCAGCATATTCTTTAAAAAATTTAGCTAATGAGTTGAATTATGATCCTATTTCATTGGCAGTTGCTTGGGTTTTAAATAATGATACAGTAACCGCCCCAATTATAAGTGCTAGAAATCTAAAACAATTAAAACCTTCTTTAGATTCAGTAAAGATTTCGTTAGATAATGAAACTTACAAATTAATATCTAGTATCAGTCCAACACCTGCTAATGCAACTGATAGATTAGAAGAAGTCACTCACAATTAAATAAGGAAATCTCTTGGATAAAGCAATAGAAAAAAATTGGGAAGTTTATGCTTTAAAATATGCTGAAAGAGCAGATAGAACTCGTGGTGACAGCTTTATTTTCGATAATCATTCTAATCAAGCTCACACTATTGATTATTTTATTTGGGTCTTAAAATCAGAGAAAGATGTCATAGTTGTAGACACAGGATATGATTACGATGAAGCTAAAAGAAGAGATAGGCCTATACAAAGAGCTCCGTATGAAGCTTTGAAAGCTATTAACATTGAAGCTAGTGATGTTACTGATGTAATTATAACTCATCTTCATTATGATCATGCAGGAGGGTTAAAGGATTTTCCGAATGCAAAATTTCATCTTCAAGAAACGGAAATGGCATACGCGACCGGTCCTTGTATGTGTCTCGAAACTATTAAAATGCCTTTTACAGGTGAACATGTATGTGAGATGGTTAAAAATTTATACTCTGGCAGGGTTGTTTTTTATAATGGTATAGGATCAATTAAAACTGGAGTAACTGTTCATTTAATTGGAGGTCATTCTAGAGGTTTGCAGTCTGTAAGAGTAAAAACAGAAAATGGTTATTTATGTTTAGCATCAGATGCTACACATTTCTATGAAAACTTTCTCATGGGTAAACCATTTCCTATTGTTGTTGATTTAGAAGACATGCTTAATGGCTTTAAGTTAATTAAAAGTCTGGCAACGAGTAATGATATGGTGATCCCAGGACATGATCCTCTAGTAAAAAAATTTTTTCCTAAAGAGGGAACATCAGGCTTTATTTGGAGATTAGATAAAGGACCAACTAGTCCAGTAAAGATCTAAAGTTTTTTTCCATTAATCTTCTATATGAAACAGTAGGGTCATCAGATAAATAATCTACATCTTTCCAAGTTATAATTTGATCCTCTTTTATATCTTTATTAAGAATTATCCCATGTGCTAGACCTATAGGCAGTGTCTCGTTTAAAAGAGAGACTTTTGCTGGTATCAATTTACCCCAGACAGTAGCTCCCCCCTCTCCATCTAACATTTCACCTTTTTTTAAGGGTCTTTTTGATGTGGCAACCACATCGCCTGAAAAATTTTCTGTTTGCCCGGTAGATTGATTTAATAGAGCTGCACTAAAAATTGAAATATTTAGTTCCATACCGATTAGATGAAATGGTTTGTACATGGCAGAAAATTGTCCAGTACTATCAGTGTTCATCCCATATTGTTTAAAACATGAGGCTGCATAATCATTTGGTGCCTTAAGCACGGCATAAACTCCCCATCTCAAATCTTTAAATACATCTTTACCATCTCTATCAAGAGATGAAACAACTTCAACTTGTCCATCATATTCTAAAATACCACCAATATTTTTTGGTTTTAGAACTTCTGCTAGATCATCCATTCCACAAGGAGGAAAAAGTAAACCATTAGAGGGCACTTTAAGATTGCAAGCGTTAGCAATAGCTGCCATTTCAAGGCTAGATTTTGTTCCGTCAAGAAATGAGTTAAACATTTTAGGGTTCATTCCAGCTTCATTTGCATCTTTTTCTGTTAATCCATAGTAATTCCAAACTGTATCTGGGGTTGATTTATGATATTCAGGAAGATATTTAGTACCTTTACCAGCAGCAGTTACATAAAAGCCGCTAGACCTAGCCCAGTCAACAATTTCAGCTGTAAGGGCAGGCTGGTCTCCATAAGCCATAGAATAAACAACACCAGCTGATTTAGCTTCTTTGGATAGGGACGCACCAGCCAAAACATCTGCTTCAACATTAACCATTACAATATGTTTTCCATTACGAAATGCTTCTCGGGCATGTAAAATTCCAGCTGAGGGATGTCCAGTTGCTTCAACAACGACCTCAACTTCAGACTTTGTTATTGCTATAATTCCTGTGTCGACAAATTCGGTGTTAGAAATAAGATTATCATTCCAACCAACATTTTTACAAGCTTTTTTAGCATTATCTGGTATTAGATCTGCAATTATTACAACTTCTAAACCAGGGGTGTTTGGTACTTGACTTAAAAACATAGAGCCAAATTTTCCAGCTCCAATTAAAGCAACTTTTACAGGCTTATTATTGTCAATTCTGTGTGAAATCAAATTTTGTAAAAACATATCTTAATTAATTTCCAAATATTTGTTGTATATTTTGTATGTCATTATGTTTAAGTCCTAGCTGTGAAATTAAATAATTTTCTAATGAGCTGTAATTTTTTTCTATTTCATCTATTGCTGCATTTAAATAAGATTTCTTTACTTTACCTAAAGTGATTAACATATTTTTTGTAACTAGAGTGTCTTCTTTTGAAGAGTTAGTCTTTTGTTCTGCTGTCGCTGCTTTAATAGTCAATAAATTATTTGAAATAAGATAATTTTCAAAAATCTTATCAATATGATTGTTAAAAATACTCTGTATCATAAAACTAGCTATGCCAGTTCTATCCTTGCCAGCTGAGCAATGAAAAATAATTGGACGTTTATTTGATCGAAGTAGAATTTCAAAAAATTTTATCCAAACTTTTTTATGGTTGTTAATGTACATGCGATAACTTTCTTCCATTACTTTTTCATAAGATTTTATATTATCTCCATTAAGTTGTTTTTCAGAAACCATTCTACTAAGTGTGCTAGCTGAAATTGGCAGGTTAATATATTTCTCTAAAAGTTCAGGAGATAGATTATCTGGTGCCATTTTTACTTCTTTAGGATCACGAAAATCAATTATTGCATGAGGATTTAAATTTTCTAATATTTTTATATCTTTTATATCTAATGTACTAAGTTTAGCGCATCTAAATAATAAATTCTTTTTCATTTTAGAGCCAATAGATACGTCTCTAAAATTTGATACAGACTTAATTGAGATCAAAAAAGTTTCCCTTATTAAAAAAATATTAACTATTCAGCTGCGTTAACACCAATGTTTACTAGTTCATTAAGGCAATTATCTTCAAGTTTTGTGATAGGTGTAAAATCTCTATGAGCAATCCATTCTTCACGATTAAAGTTTTGGATATGATTATCTACGTGACACAAAGAGAGGTAGACAATACTTCGGCCAAATGGAGAAATATTTGGTGGACTTGCGTGAACCAGCAAAGAGGAAAACATTAACATACTTCCAGCTGGTCCTGTAGGAGCAACACATCCACCTCTTTCAGCCAACTCTAAAACTTTTTCATTGTCTAATGTCCAAAGTGGATAACTTGTTGTCTCTAAATCATGACCTGCAGCAATTACCCCTGTTTTATGACTGCCTGGTATAAAAAGTAGTGGTCCATTCGCTGCAGTTACATCATCAAGAAATACGGCAATGTTCATCGCCCTTGGCTCTGGCATCCCGTCATCCCTTTTCCAGGTTCCATAATCTTGATGCCATTGCCACACAGCTCCATCAAACGCAGCCTTGGCATTTAATTTAAATTGATGCATATAAACATCACCATCTAATATTTGAGATACGGGATCTATTAATCTAGGATGAGCTGCTAATCTTCTAAAAGCCTCATTATAAGTGTGTGCCGCAAAAGCAGTTCTTGCAACTCCAGTACTTTCTTTCCAAACTTCTTTTCTATCTTCTGAATATACTTTATCAGCTTCTTCTTTTAATAATTCTGCTTCATCAGAATTAAACAATTTAGGAAAGAATAAATAACCATCCTTATCAAATTTTTCTAAATCAGTTTCATTCAAAAACATTTTATCACTCCAAATTAGATTAATATAATAATAATATATAAAAATTATAATTAAGTAATTAAAATAATTGAAGTAATCATTATTAGCGTGTTAAATAATTATTTCAAAGAAATTATATTAAAAAGGAGATAAATTTGTCACTTATTACACCCTTAGATAAATTAAAAATACCAGTAATAGGATCTCCATTATTTATAATATCTAATCCAGATTTAGTTATAGCTCAATGTAAAGCGGGCATAATTGGTTCTTTTCCTTGCTTAAATGCTAGGGAAGGTGAGGGTGAGCCTAATATGCTTGAGATATGGTTAAAAAGAATAAATGAAGAATTAGATAAGTATAATCAAGAAAATCCAGACAGCCCGGCCGCTCCTTATGCTGTAAATCACATAGTTCATAAATCAAATGTTAGGTTAGAAAAGGATATTGATATTTGTGCAAAATGGGGTGCTCCTGTTTGGATAACTTCTTTAGGAGCAAGGCCTGAAGTTAATGAAGTTGCACACCAAGCTAAAGGTATTGTCTTGCATGATATTATTAACAATTTTTTTGCAAAAAAAGCAATCGACAAAGGAGCTGACGGATTAGTAGCAGTGGCCGCAGGGGCAGGTGGCCACGCTGGTACGCTTTCACCATTTGCATTAATTCAAGAAATTCGTGAATGGTTTTCTGGACCTCTTTTGCTATCAGGTTCAATTGCTAATGGAGGAGCAGTGCTTGCTGCTCAAGCAATGGGAGCTGATTTAGCTTATATTGGCTCTGCATTTATTGCTACTGATGAGGCTAACGCCGATCAAAGATATAAGGAAATGATTACCGAATCTTCTGCAGATGATATCGTTTATACAAACTTATTTACTGGGGTGCATGGAAATTATTTAAAAGGCTCTATCGTTGCTCAGGGCCTTGACCCTGACAATCTTGAAGTAAGTGATTCAAGTAAAATGAATTTTAGTTCTGGCGCTTCAAAGCCAAAAAGCTGGAAAGAAATTTGGGGTTCTGGTCAAGGTATTTCTGCTGTGAAAAGTATAATGCCGGCAGGAGAATTGGTGAAGAGAATTAATAACGAGTATATTGAAGCTAAAAATAAACTTATTTAGAGGAAAAGATGTCAGTAGTTAAACATAAAATTATAGAAGAAATAGCACTTATAGAAATTTCCAATCCACCAGTTAATGCAATAAGCGCTGCAGTTAGAATTGGGCTATTAGAGACTATTGAAAACCTATCCATAAATGAAAAAATTAAAGCAATTGTTATCACGGCTCCTGAGAGAACTTTCCTTGCTGGCGCAGATATAAAAGAGTTTGGCAAGAAAGTAGATGCTCCCATTTTAGGAAAGATTTGTGATAAAATTGAAAGTCTTAACAAAATAGTTGTCGCATCATTACATGGAACTCCGCTTGGTGGCGGATTAGAAGTTGCAATGTCAGCACATTACAGAATTGCAGCCCCAAATACCAAAGTCGGATTGCCAGAAGTATTGCTTGGAATTCTGCCTGGTGCTGGTGGAACACAGAGACTTCCAAGATTATGTGGTGTTAATATGGCTTTAGATATGATGCTTACTGGAAAACATGTTCCAGCTAAAGAAGCTCTATCATCAGGTATCATTGATAAGATTGCTGAAAATAACAATACCATAGATAATGGTATCGAATATGCCAAAAAGTTACTTAAAGATGGATTTAAACCAAGACCAACTTCCCAAATACAAAATAAAATTAATGATACAAAAGAAACAAGCGAACTTATTTTAAAATTTAAATATACTGCTTCAAAAAAATACAAAAATTTATTTTCACCTCATGCAATTATTAGATCTGTAGAAGAGGGCATTAAATTAGATTTTCCTGATGCTATTTCAAATGAAAGAAAATTATTTGAAGAATGTATTGAAAGTCCACAAAGACAAGGATTAATTCATTCTTTTTTTGCAGAAAGAGCTAATACAAAAATACCAGAACTAAAAGATGGCATACCTATTGAATTTAATAAAATTGGCATAATTGGCGGTGGCACTATGGGCATTGGAATTTCTATGGCTGCAATGAATGCAGGATTTGATGTGATTATGGTTGAACAAAATGATGAAGCTATTCAAAAAGCTAAAGGAAAAATTAATTCAACTTATGATAGAAGTGTCAAATTAAATAGAATTACAACTGAACAAAAAATTAAGACTATGGACATGTTTTCTGCGACAACAAATTTCTCAGATCTCAAAGATAGAGATTTGATAATAGAAGCAGTATTTGAAAATATGGACGTTAAAAAAGAAGTCTTTGTGAAATTAAATCAGATTTGTAGTCAAGACTGTATTTTAGCATCCAATACTAGTTATTTAAATGTAAATGAAATTGCTTCAGTTGTAGATAATCCAAGTAGGGTTATTGGTTTGCATTTCTTTTCTCCAGCTAACATTATGAAACTTTTAGAAGTTGTAGTAGCAGAAAAAACATCTAAAGATACTGTCGCTACTGCTTTCAACTTAGCAAAAAAAATGAAAAAAGTACCAGTAAGATCAGGAGTTTGTGATGGTTTTATTGGTAATAGGATACTCTCAAAATATTTAGTTGGGACGTATCATATGGTTGAGGATGGAGCAAGCCCATTCCATGTTGATAAAGTGATAAGAGATTTTGGCTGTGCAATGGGGATTTTCCAGGTAATTGATTTAGCTGGTGGTGACATAGGTTGGGCAACAAGAAAAAGAAAAGCTCCATTCAGACATAAAGATGATAGATATGTGCAAATACCTGATAGAGTATGTGAAAGAGGTTGGTTTGGTCAAAAAACTTCAAAAGGATATTATTTATATGGAGAAAATGTAGATTTTCTTACGCCTAATCCAGAAATAGAAATAATTTGTGAACAAGAAAGAAAAAGAGCTGGAATAACTCCTAAAAAATTTGATGATATGGAGATATTAGATAAATATATTGCTGCAATGGTATATGAGGGAACTAAAATTTTAAGTGAACAAATAGCACTTAAGCCATCAGATATCGATGTTGTCTTTACTAATGGTTATGGATTTCCAAAATGGCGAGGAGGTCCAATGAAATATGCAGATATGATTGGATTAAATAAAATTTTGAAAAATATTAAAAAATATTCAGAAGAAGACCCAAGATTTTGGGCTCCTCCGAAGTTATTAGAAGATTTAGTTAAACAAAACAAAAATTTTGATAGTTTAAATTAAAATTTAATTGTAAATATTTCATAAAGTAGGATCAGGATTAACTTTAACTACTAACTTTCCAAAGTTTTTACCATTTAATAATCCTATTAAAGCATTTGGAGCATTTTCTAAGCCTTCAACAAAATCTTCTTTATATTTAATCTTACCTTCATTAATCCATTTTGAAAGAGCTATGATTGACTCTTCTCTTTGATCATAATGATTAAAAACAATAAAACCTTTTATCATCATTCTTTTAGTAAGTATTTGTCTAAATAATAGGGGCAACCTGTCTTTTTCTCCACCTTTTAGACTTGTAGCATTATACAAACTAATAAGGCCACAAACTGGTATCCTTGCATAATCATTTAAAAGAGGCATAACAGTATCGAAAGTTATACCACCAACATTCTCCCAATAAATATCAATACCATCAGGACAAGCAGATTTAAGTTTTTCTTTGAAATTTGGATCTTTATAATTAACACAGTCATCAAAGCCAAGCTCGGTCTTGGTAAACTCACACTTGTCGTCTGTGCCTGCTACTCCAACAACCTTACAACCATAAATTTTTCCAATTTGTCCAACAGTTGAACCTACTGCCCCGCTAGCTGCTGAAACAACTAATGTTTCTCCTTTTTGGGGTTTTGCAAAGTTATGCATGCCAACATAAGCTGTGGTTCCAGGCATACCTAAAACACCTATAGAGGTTGAAAGTGGTGCCATTTCTGGGTCAATTAATCTTAGTTTTTTTTCATCAACTGTTGGGTTATCCTGCCAACCAGTTCGACCCTCGACAAAATCTCCTGGTTTAAATAATTTTGATTTACTTTCTATAACCTGGCTTAAAGCGCCAGCCTCCATAACTTCCCCAATTTCTACAGGCTTTGCATAACTTTTTGCATCGTTCATTCTGCCTCGCATATATGGATCTAATGACATGTAAATAGTTTTTAAAAGTACTTCACCATCATTGGGAGTTCTAATATCTTCTTTAACAGTTTTAAAATTATCTAGATTAGGTTCGCCATGAGGGCGTTCATTGAGTAAAATTTTTGTATTCATAATAATATCTCCGTTGTTAAAGGTAATTTTAATTTTGTTGTTTATATTTGAAAAAGTAATATTTAAATGTCAAGGCTGAAACAAGAGACCCTAAACCTAAACATAAAAATGATAAAAACCAAGCTAAATGACTTGTCTGTCCTCCGAAGTTGTCTAGAACAAACCCTACAACTGGTCCACCTATAGCACCACCTAAAAAGCCAACCATAGAGTGGAGTGCAAGTCTAACACCTCTATCGTGAGATTCTCCATTTATAACTGTCCCAGTTGTTAAAGAACCAGAATCTAGAGTAATTAGAGCATTATAAATGAAAAGCATCAAAAGAGCTAACCAGAAACTGAGCCAAAAAGAAATTGCAGTCAAAATTGATACAAAGAAGCATAACATACCCATGTTTGAGACTACTTGAGCTCTATCTTTGCCAAGACAATATTTAGCTCCATAAATTGATGTAAAAATTCCTATAAATCCCATTAGTCCAATACTGTTCGCTATAAAGGCGTCATTTACAGTGACACTAAAGTGATTAGAAAGAAAAATTATACAAGGAAAAGTCCAACTCCTAAATCCAAATAATTCATAGGTATGACCACCATATCCAAGAATAAAAGGAGATGCTTTCTTGTTTCTAAAAGTTCTGAAAACTGATTTAAGTACTATTATTATCCCTTGGTAAGGTTTTATCTGACGTTCTTCAATTTCTTTTCCTGAAAATAATAATAATGGAAAAGCACAAATAAAAAGAATAAATGAAGCTAATAGGAAAGAATTCTCCCAGTTTATATTATAATTTTTTAAAATTCCAAACAAAGAAAATGAAAATGCGACACCCAATCCAAAAAAGGCTGTATACACAGCAACATACTTTTCTCTTGCAACTTTATTAAGTCTTGAGTTGAGAATTTGTAAACCAGGCATATAAGTGCCAGCAAGTCCAACGCCAACAAGTGACCAAAAAATAGATGCATTTATAGCGTTTGTAGCAAAAAGAGAAAACAGTAATAAGCCTGCAGATCCTATAATGCAAGAAATAGAATATAATTTTCTAGCATCATAAGTGTCAGTTAAACTGACTAAAAAAGGAGTGGCAATCACATATCCGATATAAAATGCTCCGCTTATCCAACCAGCTTCACTGTTAGACAAATTCCATTGAATTTGAAGATCAATAAGATAAATTGGCCAAATAGCAAAACTAACCATTGAGATCATTTGCACAAAGCAGGTAAGAAATAAAATTCTTGGAATCATTTTTAAACTTTTTAATAAAATATATTAAGTTTCATTTAACAAGTTTATTATTTAATGTACATTAAATACTGTTAAAAAATGGTCTACAGATAAAAGGCACATAATGACAACTCTTAATGAAATAATGTCTCCAAAGTCTATTGCTATTGTAGGAGCTTCTGATAATAAAGCTAGAATTGGAGGTCGTCCTTTAGCCCACATGATCGAACAAAAATTCTCTGGCGGCATCTTTCCAATTAATCCTAATAGAGATACAGTACAAGGCTTAAAAGCATATCCTAGTTTGCTTGATGTTAAAGATGATCTTGATTTTGTTTTAGTAGCAGTTCCATCAAATATTGTAGTTTCAGTTATTGAGCAGGCAGTACAAAAAAATGCTAAAACAGCTTTGATCTTTTCTTCTGGATTTTCAGAAATTGGGGGGCAAGGTGAAATTTATCAAAAGCAGATAAAAAAAATCAGTCAAGAAAGTGGTCTAAGGGTGATAGGTCCAAATTGTTTGGGGCTCTTTAATTCTTCCACTAATTTTTATCCAACGTTCACCTCAACAATAGATAGAGCCACTCCTAAACCAGGTGGAATATCAATTGCCAGTCAATCTGGTGCTTATGGCAGTCATATATACATGGTTTCTCATCAAAGAGGTCTTGGGATTAGATATTGGATGACTACAGGTAATGAAGTAGATTTATCGGTTGGAGAAACAATTCAACTAATGGCAGAGGATCCAGATGTTCATACAATTATGGCATATGCTGAGAGTGTTAAAGATGGAGACCAATTTACTAAAGCTTTAGATACAGCCAGATCAGAAAAAAAACCAGTAATTTTTATGAAGGTTGGAAGATCCGAAGTTGGTGCAGCGGCTGCTAATTCGCATACAGCTTCATTAGCAGGGGAAGATGCTGTTTATGACGAAGTTTTAAAAGCTCATGGTGCTTACAGGGTAAGAAGTACAGAAGAAATGTTAGATGTTGCTTATGCCACAAAACCTAGAATATACCCAGCAGGAAAGAATTTAGGATTAGTCACTATCTCTGGTGGTGGAGGTGTATTAATGGCAGATGCTGCTTCAGATGAAGGATTAACTGTTGGTCCTATGCCTCAAGATGCACAAAAAATTTTAAAAGAACTTGTACCTTTTGCCTCACCAATGAATCCAGTGGATGTGACAGCTCAATTTTTTAATGATTTATCAATTGTTCCAAAATTTACTGATTTAATGTTATCTAGAGGAGGTTATGACGCTTTAATTGGTTTTTGGACATCAGTGGCTGGATCGCCTGTTCTTTCAAAACCATTGCTTTCTTCATTGAAACAAGCAATGAGTGGATATGAAGATAAAATTTTTATTAATTGTATGGTTGCTCCACAAGAAATATATGAAACATATGAAAAAGAAGGATTTTTATGCATTGAAGATCCTACTAGGGCAGTGGTTGCTATGTCTGCGCTTATGTTTTTTGGAGAGAAATTTAATGAAAATCCAAGATTGAATAATTTTGAAGCTAAAAATTATGAAGTTAATATTCCTAACAAGAATTTAAACGAAATTGATTGTAGTGAAGTCCTTTTAACTGCTGGTTTGCCAGTATTAAAACCAATTCTAATTAACGATATTAAAGACTTATCCTCTTACTTTAATAAAGGCAAAGATAAATATGTTATGAAAATAGTATCATCAGATATTCAACATAAGACTGATGTTGGTGGTGTGATTTTGAACATAGATAACTTAGATTTAGCAAGAAGGTCTTACCAAGATATTTATAAAAATGTAAAAAATAATGCTCCTAATGCGCATATAGATGGCATTATGATTTCACCAATGAAAAAGGGTGATGTCGAATGTATTTTGGGCGCTAAAATTGATCCAGTTTTTGGACCAATTGTGATGTTTGGACTTGGTGGAATTTATGCAGAAGTAATGAAAGATATTGTTTTTGCGGAAGCTCCTGTTAGTAAACAAAAGGCAGAGCAAATGATTTTATCATTGAAAAGTAAAGATATTTTTTATGGCGCAAGAGGAAAGCCGCCTGTTGACATTAATTCATTGTTAAATGCAATTATAAATTTATCAAACTTTATAGCCGCTAATTCAGATAAAGTTGATCAGGTAGAAATGAATCCAATTTTAGTAAGTGAAGATGAAGTAATAGCTCTTGATGCATTAATTATAAAAAAATAAGACGGGGGATAAAATGCCGGAAAATTTAATAGGTACAGTTGGGCCAGAACAGCAATTTAAGAATTTTTTATCAGAGGGTAAATTTATGATTCAAAGATGTAAAAGTCTCAATCAATATTTCTTTCATCCTCGTGTGGCCTTTCCTGGAAGTGGTGAGCGTGATCTTGAGTGGGTTGAAGCTTCTGGAAATGGAGTAGTATATAGTTCTTCCTGTAATAGAAGATTACCTGAAAAGGGTGGAGACTTTAACTTATCCTTGATTACACTAGAAGAAGGTCCAAGGATTATGGCAAGAGTTGAGGGTATAGATCCGGACAAAGTTGAAATTGGTCAAAAAGTTAAAGCTAGAATTTCTTCATTAAATGGAGAACCAGTAGTAATTTTTGATATTGTGTAAGGATAAAATTAATGGATCAAAATGATATAAATAAATTAAGAGGTAAAACTGCTGTTGTAGGTCTGGCAGAGAGTGGATGTGGTTTAGCATCAGGTTGGAGTGCTATGGAAATAATGGCAACCGCTGTTCATGATGCTTTAGACGATTCAGGAATTAAATTAAAAGAAGTTGACGGAGTTTTCGCTGCAACTGCTTTTCATTCTATGGCGGCAATGTCATTATCTGAATATTTGGGTGTAAAACCAAAATTTGCAGATGGATCTCAAATAGGGGGATCAAGTTTTTTATCTCATATTCTAACTGCTGCAATGGCTCTTGATGCAGGTTTGATCAATGTAGCTGTTGTTGCTTACGGTTCAAATCAAAAAAGTATTGGAGGTTTTAAAACAATCTCAGAAGCAATGCCTTATGAAGCTCAGTATCAACCAAGAATGCCGGTTTCAGCCTACGCTTTGGCTGCAAAAAGGTATATGTATGAATTTGGTGCGTCACGTGAGGATCTAGCAAATGTAGCAATTGCTGCAAGAGATTGGGCTTTATTAAATCCTAGGGCTTATACACATCAAGATGGGCCATTAACCGTTAATGATGTTTTGTCTGCAAGGCCTATAGTTGATCCTCTTGGAAAATTAGATTGTTGTCTTGTAACAGATGGAGGTGCGGCTGTTGTAATGACTAGATCAGATAGGGCAAAAGATACCAAAAACACTCCTATATATCTTCTTGGTGCGGCAATGGAACATCACCATCGTATGATATCTGAAATGCCTGACTTAGTTAGAACTTCAGCAATTGAGAGTGGTGAAAGAGCATTTACTATGTCTGGTTATAAACCTAATGATATGAATACTATTCAATTGTATGATGCATTTACAATAAATACTCTTTTGTTCCTAGAGGACTTAGGCTTTTGTAAAAAAGGTGAGGCTAAAGAACTTATCAAAAATAATAATATAGGACCTGCTGGAAACTTAAAAGTAAACACTAATGGTGGTGGGTTATCCTGTGTTCATCCTGGAATGTACGGTCTTTTTGTAACTTTAGAAGCTTTAAGACAGTTAAGAAATGCTTCAGGAGATGATGTTGGTCAAAGACTAGATGGTGGATGGGTTGATAATGCTAAATTATCTGTAGCTCATGGAAATGGTGGAGTTTTATCAAGTCAAGTTACAAATATATGGGGCGTTTCTGATACTTTGTAAGTTAAGACTTAATAGTTTCTAGATAAAAGAATGAACCCGTCTCTTCGTTAAATCTTATATTGAGTTTACCCTTGATAATTATAGGATCAAATGAAAAATTTACTGGATTATCTGATTTTATCTCAATTACTTGAGAGGGGCCAACGTGGTAGTGGAAAGGACAACTTAAAGGGTAAGGTCCTATTAAAAACTTTCTTTGTTTTTCAGATTCTTCTAATGGAAACATATATCCCATTATAGTTACAGTTTCACCATTATACTTTTTGATATTTTCGTCATAAATTGGTTTGATAAGACAGTAATCAAAACCATCTTTATCAATAGTACAATCTTCCACTTCCTTCGTCTTGCCAAATAATTGCCATGGTAAAGCATCTCCTGTAACTTTTAATGGCTCAAACATATCTTCGACAATAATATTTTCATTAGGGTCAATATCATTAAGATTAAATTTTTCAAACCCAAATGCTTTATGACAAAAAAAAGAAATTAAAATTATAATTAGAAATCTTAAACTCAAAAATTTCTCCTTCAATAAAATCTACGTCATAAATATATAAATTTTAACTATTTAATAAAGTAGATCTTATATTTTGCTTGTAAACTTTTATACATGGAATAAGGCATGTTATAAAGGCAATTATGTTTACAATTATCCAAATTAAAAATAAGTCATTTAAAAAATTTAACTGCCCAAGTTCTAGACTTCTACCTACAATAGAAAAATAGTACATGCTTTCATATACTATGTATCCAAATATTAGACCTATAGTACTACCTAAAATAGAAATAATCATTCCTTCTGACAAAATAATGGAAAATAATTTCCATCTTGAAAATCCAAGTGTTCTTAAAACTGCTAATTCATATTTCCTTTCATTTATATTATTTATCAAAGTGAACAAGATTCCTAAGAAAGATAATATAATTATTAGTATACTCAAGTAATCAACGATTCTATGAGCATTACCAGTAAGTTTAAGTAGTTTTGAAATTTCAAAACTAGGACTGGCAGCTTGCATGTTTGTACCTTTGTTGATTAAACGTGGAAAAGAGAAAGATGAAGTCTTATTTTTGTATTTTAATAACAATGAAGTAATCTCTAAATTATCTTTATTTGTATCAGAATGCAGGTTCCAGACACTATCCAAACTTGTAAAAATTAAATTGTCTAATATAGTTCCGGTTTTTTTTAAAACACCTACAACTTTATAAGGTTGTTCTGCATGAACATCACCTGTGTCAATCAAGCCGTGTGAGCCAACGAAAAATTTGTTAATTTTTAATTTTGTGACTTTAGACACATTATAACCAATTACAGTTTGCATTGGTTGTGACCACGCAGTACCTGAAATTAGATTTGCTTTATATAATTTAAAAAAACTTTTATTTGTTCCAACTATCCTAAAATTTTGGAAATTATCTCCTAAAGATATTGGTGTTGCACTTTTAATAGCTGGGTGTTTAATAATTTTTCTTGCATTTTGATAGCTTATATTTCCAGTAGGAATATCAATGTGATGAATAGAAGATAATATCAATTGAAGGGGGCTTCCTTTTGCACCAACTACAGCATCTAAACCTGGGTTATTTTTACTGAATGTTTCTTTGGTAACTTGATTAACAAGTATAGATACAGTTATGATTGTAATTCCAACAATCATTAGAAATACACTTAGCAAAAAGTTTAAAGGTTTAGATTTTAGATACAAAATAGATATATAAAAAATATTTATAACTCATCTCCTAATTTTAAAATATTAGAGAAATTTATTAGAGATTGTATGCGGCTATCATGTGTTATAAGCACCAGTGAAGCTTTACAACGCGAGCTTTCTTCTTTTATCAAATGAGCAATAACATTGGCATTTTTATCGTCTAACGATGAAGTTGGTTCATCACAAAAAACCCATTTCGGGTCCCCAACAAATGCACGTGCCACTGCAAGTCTTTGTTTTTCACCGATGCTTAGATTTGCAACTTTTATGTGTGATTTGTTTGCCAGTCCAACTCTATCCAAAATGTTAAAAAATGGAATTGATTTTTTTGTATCAATAGCACTTACAGCAATTTCTAAGTTTTGTTTAACAGTGAATGTATTAATTAAGTTAAAATTTTGAAAAACCACACCAAGATTTTTACCTCTAAATTCATCTATTTTGTTTTCAGGTAAATTATAAAGGTCAATACTATTATAAGTTATTTTACCAGTGGTAGGTTTTTGGATACCGCATAAAATGCTAAGTAAGGTAGTTTTACCAATTCCAGAAGGACCAGTTATTAAAAGGTCCTTCTGAGGTTTTATATTTAAATTGATGTTTGAAAATAATTTTTGTCCGTCAATATCAAATGATATATCTTCACAAATCAACATTTGTAATCATTACCCTAAACAATCTTTCAAACTTTTAGCCATGTTTTTAAGTAATTGTAAATAAAAATTTTGTCCACTTTTTACATTAACACCAAGAGGGTCTAGTGTACCTATTTGTGCATTAGTACCTTCAATCACAATTTTTACTAATTTACTATCAAACTGAGGTTCTTGAAAAACACATGAAGCTTTTAATTTAACAATTTTATCTTTTATAAAAGATATTTGCTTTGGTGAAGAAGCTACATCTCCTTCTAACGCAACAGAACCAACAGCATTTAAGCCAAAGGTTGTTTCAAAATATTGATATGCATCATGAAATACTACATATGGTTTATCTTTAATACCTGATAATTCATTTTTTAATTCAACTTTTAATTGATTAATTTTTTTAATCATTTGATTGGCATTTTGATCATATGTCTTGGCATTTTCTGGGAAAAATAAACTCAATTCTTTATTTATCTTTTTGATAATTTTCACTGCGTTATCTGGACTTAACCAAATGTGAACATCATCTTCTTTTTCATGATCATTGTGATCATCGTGTTTTTTTGCACGTTTATCATGGTCGTGATCATCATGCTTCTTTTCATGTTTGTCGTGATCGTGATCATCGTGTTTTTTTGCACGTTTATCATGGTCGTGATCATCATGCTTTTTTTCATGTTTGTCGTGGTCGTGATCTTCATGTTTCTTAGCATGTTTATCATGATCATCGTGATCACCATGTCCATGATGGTGGTCATGACGTTCCCATGCCTCATTATCTCTTATTGCTAAATGCTTAATTCCAGCGTCTTCCATTAAGTTGATAATTTTTATATTTTTAGGAAGGTTTTCAAATACTTTAGTTACACTTGACTCAAGGTGATCTGAGACAAAAAATATTATGTTTGCATTTTGTAATTTTTTTGTATCAGAAGGTTTTAATTGATATTCGTGCGGTGATATTTCAGCTGGTATTAATGAAATTGTTTTTCCAGTATTTCCAATAACAGCACTTACTAAAGAATTTATTGGTTGAATAGTTGTAACAACACCTTTTGTTTCAGAAGCAAATAAATTGAAACTGAAACAAATCATGAAAGAAAAAATAGTTAGAATTTTCAACATTATTTATATCCTTGATTAATTATTGCAATGTTATAACATAACATATATTATATTGTTTCAAAGTCAACTTTATTATTGTAGAGTAGGGCATGATTATGAAATCCAAATCCGTATCTGAATTAAAAGAATCAATAAACAAAGTTGAAGAAATCTGTAAATCAAATAAATTAGGTCTTACAGAAATCAGAAAACAAGTTTTTGAGATAATTGTTAAAAATAACAAACCTATAAAAGCTTATGAAATACTTGATAAAATAAGCAATATAAATAATAAACCTTCACATCCACCGACAGTTTATAGAGCTATTGATTTTTTAATAGAAAATGGGTTTGTTCATAAGCTAAATTCCATAAACTCTTTTGTAGGATGCTTTCATCCTAAAGTTCATAAAGAATGTTATTTTTTAATTTGTAAAAAATGTAATGTTTATCAAGAATGCTGTGACGACAGTTTAAAAGACAGGATTTCAAAAACAGCTATTCATAATAATTTTGTGATTAGTAATACTACATTAGAAATTGAGGGACATTGTCTAGGTTGTAGTCAAAAATGAAAACAATTAATGCCTTAATTTCTGCTTCAAACGTTAGCGTCTTCAAACATCATAAATCTATTTTAAAGAACATCGATATACAAATTAATAAAAATGATTTCATTACAATTATAGGCCCTAACGGTGCTGGCAAAACTATGCTCTTAAAATGTTTGATGGGTTTTTATAAACCTAATTTTGGAGAGGTTCAGAAAAAAAACAAATTAAAAATTGGGTACATGCCGCAAAGTATAAATGTAATCAATACAATGCCTATGACGGTAAAAAATTTTATCACTGTTAGAAAGAAATATGATGATATTTCTTTCAACCAAGTAATCTCAGAGATTGATATAAGACAGTTAGTAGACAAACAACTTTCAGTCTTATCGGGTGGAGAAATGCAAAGGGTTTTGTTGGCAAGAAGTTTATTAAATAATCCAGATTTACTTGTTTTGGATGAACCTGCTCAAAATTTAGATATTTCAGGGCAATTGAGTTTTTATAAACTCATTCAAGAAATATATTCTAAAAGAGATATTAGTATTTTAATGGTTTCTCATGATTTACATTTAGTAATGGTTTCAACAAAAAAAGTTTTGTGCCTTTCCAATCATATTTGTTGTTCAGGCAAACCTCAGCAAGTTGCTCAAGACCCAGAATTTATTTCAATGTTTGGTAAAGACATGGCCAATATGATGGCTGTTTACCAACATACAAATCATACATCTCAAATAGATAATCATTTAATAGATGGAGATATAAAATAACTGATCCATTTATTATAAGAGGTATTATTGCAGGTATTGCAGTAGCTCTAATATCAGGACTTGTGGGCTGCTTTGTTGTTTGGCGTAGAATGTCTTACTATGGTGAATCAATTGCCCACAGTTCATTACTCGGTGTTGGGTTAGGTATATTGCTAGGAACTGGAATTAATTTTGGTATTATTGTTGTATGCTTATTATTCGGTATACTTTTTTTATGGCTACAACAAAGTAAGATTTTGTCAACTGACACACTTTTAGGAGTATTAGCTCATCTCGCATTATCCATTGGAATTATTGTAATTTCACTTAATAGAATTAAAATAGATATTCATGCATTTTTGTTTGGGGATATACTGACAGTAAATTCTAATGATTTGTGGATGATGTATCTTGGCGTGATTTTAGTAATTTTTCTTGTCTCTTTTAATTGGTCTTCTCTTCTTTTGGTTACAATTGATGAAGATTTAGCTAGAGCTGAAGGAATAAATCCTATTTATATTAATTTATTATTAACCACAATTTTAACAATTGTCGTGGCAGTATCATTGCAAATTATAGGGTTGTTGCTAATAACAGCAATGTTGATAATACCAGCAGCAACTTCTAGAAGGTTAGCTAATTCTCCAGAACAAATGGCATTAATTGCAACCTTAATAGGTATTTTTTCAGTAATTCTTGGCATTTTTCTCTCTGTGGAGATTGATGCGCCTTCAGGACCGTCAATAGTTGTAGTAAGTGCAACTTTATTTTTTCTTGCTTATCTATTCAATTTTCTTATTACAAAAGATTAATGTATCAAAAATAAATACAATTGGATTTTATGGTGTTAAAATGATTTTTCCTTTTGCACCTCTGGCAAGAATTTTTTCTAGAACTGCAGCCGCTTGTGATAAAGGGTGACTTTCTTCTATTAGAGGTTTTAAAAATCCTTTTTGGTACCAATCAAATAATTCAATCATATTTAACTTATATTCATCTGGTTCAGCTCTAGTAAATGCCCCCCAAAAAACACCAACTACACTGAATTCTTTTACTAAAGCTAAGTTTACTGCTAATTTAGGAATTGACCCAGATGCAAACCCAATGACTAAAAGTCTTCCTTTTCTTGCCATTGTTCTTGCAATTGTGTCAAAAGTATCTCCCCCAACGGGATCAAAAATAACATCAATGCCTTTACCACCTGAAATTTCTTTTAGTTTTTCTTTTAAGTTGTCATATCCTATTGATAAATCAGCTCCATTTTCTTCGGCTATTTTTTGTTTTTCGCTATTAGAAGCAACAGCGATCACTTTTGCCCCCATGATCTTACCAATTTGAATGGCGGCTATTCCAGTTGAACCTGATGCCCCTAACACAACGAGAGTTTCTCCTTTTTTCAATTGGCCTCTTTGTTTTAGAGCATAGTGGGATGTTCCATAAGCACACAATAATGCACAAGCATCGTCATATGACATGTTTTCAGGAATTTTAAATGTAGAAGATGTCTTAACTACAGCTTTTTCTGCATATCCATTAAGTTGAGATAGAGCAGCAATGCGATCTCCAACAGCAAAATCAGTCTCTTTAGATCCAAGACCAATAACTTCGCCGGCAACTTCCATGCCTGGAATAAAGGGAGTTTCAGGCTTGAGCTGATATTTTCCTTGAACAAGTAGGCCATCAGGAAAATTTACACCTACAGAATTAACTTTTATTAAAAGATTATCCTCACCAAGGCTTGGTTCATCTACTTCTTTGTACTGAATGTCTCTAATTGAACCGAAATTATTGCAGACTATAGCTTTCATAATAATTCCCTAACTTTTATGGAAATACTAATGATATTGTTTCTGCTATGAAAGCAGGTTTAATATCATCTTTGATTTCTAATTCACACTTATTTACAACTCTAAAACCTCCATTTTTCATTTCCTCACAAGAAATTATTGTTCTATTAAGCCGAACATGAGAGCCAACCTTGACCATGTTAATAAAACGTACTTTGTCAGATCCATAGTTAAGAGTTCTAGATGTATTTTTAATTTCTGCATTTTGAGCAGCTAATTTTGGAAGTAGAGAAACCATATAATATCCATGTGCAATTGTTTTACCATCAGGCATTTCTTTTTTGGCTCTTTCTTCGTCAACATGTATCCATTGATGATCAGATGTGGCATCAGCAAATTTATTTATTTTCTCTTGTGTAACATGATACCATTCACTAGGCGTAAGAGGCTTATGTATAAAATTTTTTATTTCAGAAGGATTATCTATAACAATCATTTCAAACACCTTTTCTAATTTTATTATTTTTAATATACACTTAAAGTTTTTTAATTAAATAATATTCTAAGTGTAAATCTTGAAATTTTTAAATTTATTATAACTTTATTAATATGCGATCAAAGATACCAACAATAGATTATAAGATTATTTCTAATCATTTAGATACATCTTTTAATGATGAGTTAGATAAATTTAATTTCGCTATTTCTCATTATGGTTTTTTGCTATTAAAAAACACCCCCATAGATAAAAAAGTAAAAACTAATATCTTGAAAACTTATAAAAAGTTTTTCTACCTTCCTTTTGAACAAAAAAACAAAGTAAATATGGCTCTTACATCTTCTAATAGAGGATGGGGCGCTCCCAGAGGGGAGCAAGTTAATCCTGAGTATAATCCGGATTATAAAGAGATTTTTGATACAGGTCCTCATAAAAAAATTAAATATGAATTTAAAGAATTAACATATTACTCTAAAAACTTGTGGCCTGATCAATTACCTTTTTTTGAAAAAAATGTTAATGATTATTATGATTTGTGCACTCAAATAGGGATGAATATACTCTCTTTTATTGAGCACGCATTAGATTTATCTGAAAAATTTTTTAGAGATAAATTTGAAAATCCAATGTCGTTATTAAGATGTAATTACTATCCTCCTAGGAAATCAACATTATCAAATAAAGATTATGGTATAGCGCCTCATACTGATTATGGTTGTTTAACAATTTTGTTAACAGATAATAATGCAGGTCTTGAAATTAAAAACCCCTCTGATGAGTGGGAGTCAGTTTTACCTAAAGAAGAGGAGATTATAATAAATTTTGGAGATATGTTAGAATTTTGGTCTAATAAAAAAATAAAAGCTACATCTCATAGAGTATTTGGTAATAGTGATGAGAGATTTTCTATTCCATTTTTCTTTAATCCTCAATATGACACCATAATATCAAAAAAAGATAATATAATTGCCGGTGAATATTTATCTAAAAAATACGATACAACTTATTCCCATAAAAAAAGATGAATTAATTTTAATATCCTTTGAAATAGTACTATTAATAATTTATTTTTGATGATTATATATTTAAATATTATTTAGTAGGAGAGTCATTTGTTTGGTGTAATGCAAGATCACCCTCTGTTAATTTCAACTATTTTTGAACATGCTATAAAAAACTATAGTAAGCAGGAAATTGTATCAAACACCATTGAAGGTGGTATTCATAGATATACCTACTTTGATTGGGGAAAAAGAACAAAGAAATTAGCTAATGCTTTTAAGTCTCTTGATTTGAAAAAAAGTGATAGAGTAGGAACTTTAGCCTGGAATGGTTATAGGCACTTAGAGATCTATTATGCAACTTCATCAAGTGGACTAGTCTGCCACACTATAAATCCACGACTTCATCCTGATCAAGTTTCTTATATTGTAAATCATGCGCAAGACCAACTTTTATGTGTTGATTTAAATATTTTACCATTGGTTGAAAAAGCCTCTGAAAATTTCAAAACTGTCAAAGCAATTATTATAATGACTGATAATAAGAATATGGTTCAACCTAATATTAAAGATAGTATTAATGTAATTTGTTATGAGGATCTTATTAAAGATAATTCAGATCAATTTGATTGGCCTCAGATGGACGAAAGAACAGCATCGTCTTTATGTTATACATCTGGAACAACTGGAAACCCAAAGGGCGTTTTATATTCTCATCGCTCAACCGTTCTTCATGCCTATGGAATGAATTTAAAAGATGTAATACCTTATGGTGCTAAAGATGTTGTTCTTCCTGTCGTTCCTATGTTCCATGTTAATGCATGGGGTACTCCTTATGCAGCTCCAATGTGTGGAACAAAATTAGTTTTCCCTGGTGCTAAATTAGATGGTGAAAGTTTAACTAACATAATGAATCAAGAAAAAGTTACTATTTCTCTTGGGGTTCCAACAATCTGGCTCTTATTACTAAATTACTTAAGAGATTCTGGTAAAAAAATAGATACAGTCAAAAGATTGATAATAGGTGGGTCTTCATGCCCTAGGACATTATTTGAAGGATTTGAAGATGAGTTTGGCGCAGAAGTAATACATGCCTGGGGTATGACAGAAATGAGCCCATTAGGGACAGTTAATATGCCTTCATTGGGGCAAGAGCCAAAAAATAGAACAGAGTATTATGATCAAAAATTACCTCAAGGAAGAACAATTTTTGGACACCAAATGAAACTTATCGATGATGAAGGAAATGATTTGCCAGAAGATGGCGAAACTCAGGGAAGATTATTATCAAAAGGTTTTTGGGTTTTAAAAGAGTACTTTGAAGACAATACTGAAAAGGACAGATTCCTTGACGGTGGTTGGTTTGACACAGGTGATGTTGCGAAAATAGATCGGAATGGTTTTATGACAATCACAGACAGAACTAAAGATATAATTAAATCTGGTGGAGAATGGATAAGTTCAATTGATTTAGAAAATATTTGTGTTGGTCATTCAGACGTAGCTAATGCTGCTGTTATATCTGTACCACATGAAAAATGGGAAGAAAGACCCATAGTAATTGTTCAGCCGATGCCAGGTAAATCACCTGCAAAAGAAGAAATTTTAAAAATGTATAATGGCAAGGTTGCAAAATGGATGATACCAGATGATGTCATTTTTACAGATAATATTCCTTTAGGAGCCACTGGAAAAATATTAAAAAATAAACTAAGAGACCAATTTGGTGGACATAAGATAAGTTAAAATATAATAAAAGATACTATAGATGATTTATTCAAAATTATCGGAGAAAATGAATTACACTAAATCTGGTCAAATCTAATATTATCTAATTTATTCCATATGTCTTCTTGCAATTAAAGAACCCCCGTCTACAGGAATTATTGATCCTGTAATGTAAGCACTTGCTTTTGAACAAAGAAATATAGCGGTTCCTGCCATATCTTCTGGGATACCAATACGACCTCTCGGAACAGATGATTTGATTTGTTCACCATATTCTTCAAGAGTATGTGCCATCATATTGCTTTGAAATGGACCTGGGGCAATAGCATTAATATTAATATTTCTATGAGCTAATCTATTAGCAAGAACACGAGTAAGTTGATGTACAGCAGCTTTTGAAGCAGGGTAGGAATAAGTCTCTGCTCTTGGAATACCTATTCCATCAATGGAGCCAACATTTATTACTCTTGAGGGATCTGAATTATTTCCAGATTGTTCTAATATTTTTGCTAACTTTTGAGTTAAAAAAAACACTGATTTTACATTAGTATCCATAACTTTGTCCCAGCCATTTTCAGGGAATTCATCAAAGGATGCACCCCATGCAGCTCCAGCATTATTAATTAAGAAATTGAGTTGTTTTTCATTTTCTTTAATATGGTTCACTAATTTGTCCATCTCATTCATATCAGTTAAATCAGCAGGTATAGAAATACATTCTCCAAATTTAGATAGTTCATTTGCTTTATTATCACATTGTTCTGATTTTCTTGAAGTGATGTAAGTTTTTACACCATTTTTCACAAACCCCTCAGCTATCATGGCGCCAATACCCCTTGACCCTCCGGTAACAAGAGCTACTTTACCCTCAACATTAAATAAGTCTTTCATGTTATCCCTTAAAAGTATTAAAATTTATTTATAATATTTACTAGTTATCCTTTTATTTAACATTATAAAAAGTTATAAAATTATTATAGCATTTTTATATTTTAAATGATTTGGAAATATATCGTAAATTATTATGGCCCATCATATAGAACAAGAGCTTATAGATGTTAGAAAAGATGAGCAATTAGACTTAGAAAATCTCCGTCAATATCTCAAAAATATCTTAAAATTAGAATTTAATAATTTAGCGACTCTTCAGTTTTCTGGAGGGCACGCTAACTTAACTTATTTACTTAAATTAGATAAAAAAGAATACGTCTTAAGAAGGCCTCCACTTGGACCAGTTGCTCCATCTTCTCATGATATGTATAGAGAGCATAGGGTTCAATCGAGTTTGAATACCTTATTTCCTTTAGCTCCAAAAAGTTTATATTTCTGTAATGACGAAACAATTATTGGTTCTAAATTTCATATTATTGAAAGAAGAAATGGGTTTGTTGTAAGAAAACAACTTGACCCTTATATTTCTCCAACAAAAGATAATTTGAGAAAAATAAGTTTTAAAATTATCGATGTTCTCTCTGATTTACATAAAATTAACCCAGATGAAGTTGGTTTAGGTGATTTGGGAAAACCTGATGGTTTTATTTTGAGACAACTAAATGGTTGGGAAGAAAGATGGAAAAAATCTACTGAGGAGACTGTTTTAAATTCAAAATTTGACAAACTAATAAGTTACTTAAGATCAACTTTGCCACAACCACAAACTGTTACAATCTTACATAATGATTTTAAGTTAGATAATATTATGTGGAGTAATGCAGACCCATTTGATCCAATTGCAGTATTTGACTGGGATATGTGCACCAGGGGTGATCCATTAATGGATTTAGGTCATATGTTAAATTATTGGATAGATGAAACAGATAATGAAGACTGTAAATTAATAACTTCAATGCCTGTAGATAAAATCTTATATCCCACTAGAAAAGAGATTGTAGATTATTATTCTAGAAAAACTGGCTTTAATGTTGAAAATATTAACTGGTATTATGCTTTTGGAGCATTTAAACTTGCCGTGATATTACAACAAATTTTTTATAGATATCAAAATGGACAGACGCAGGATGAGAGATTTTCCAATTTTGGAAAAAGAATTGATGCTCTTATTAATAGAGCCAATAATGTATTTTAATAAAAACAAGAGGATAAGATGAACTTTGAAAATTCACAAAAAGTTAAGGATTTGCAGGACAAAATTACAAATTTTATGAATGAACACGTATATGAAAGTGAAGATATTTATAAAAAGCAAGTTGAAGAAGGTGGTAGGTGGTGTATTCCTCAGATAATGGAAGATCTAAAGTCTAAAGCTAAATCACAAGGATTATGGAATTTATTTTTACCAGAAAGTGACTTGGGGGCTGGTTTAACAAATACAGAATATGCTCCTTTATGTGAAATTATGGGGCGTTCTCCAATTGGAGCCGAAGTGTTTAATTGTTCTGCGCCAGATACTGGTAATATGGAGGTTTTAGTTAGATATGGAACTGAGTCACAAAAGAAAGAATGGTTAACACCCTTGCTTAATGGTGAAATACGCTCTTCTTTTGCAATGACTGAGCCAGATGTAGCGTCATCAGATGCTTCCAACATTCAAGGAAGTATTGTCAGAGAAGGTGATCATTACGTTATTAATGCAAAAAAATGGTGGACTTCAGGGGCAATGGATCCTAGATGCAAAATAATGATTTTTATGGGTAAAACTGACCCAAATGCTGATAAATATAAGCAACAATCCATGATTTTAGTGCCTTTTGATACTCCCGGTGTAAAGGTACTAAGGCATTTACCTGTTTTTGGTTATGATCATGCACCACATGGTCATGCAGAGGTTGAATTTAAGGATGTCAAAGTTCCTGTTTCTAATATTTTATTGGGAGAGGGTAGAGGATTTGAGATTGCACAAGGACGATTAGGTCCAGGGAGGATACATCATTGTATGCGATTAATTGGTCAAGCTGAAAGAGCCCTAGAACTTATGATATCACGTGCAAAATCGAGAGTAGCCTTTGGAAAACCTCTTGCACAACAAGGTGTTGTTATGAACGCAATAGCAGATAGTAGAGCTGAAATTGAACAGGCAAGACTATTGGTTCTTAAAACTGCTCACATGATGGATACTGTTGGAAATAAAATTGCAAGGAAAGAAATCTCTATGATTAAAGTTGTAGCGCCTAATATGGCTACTAGAGTAATTGATAGGGCTATACAAGTTCATGGAGGTGGTGGCGTAACCTCTGATTTCCCTTTATCTTATGCTTATGGTTATGCAAGGGCGCTTAGATTAGCTGATGGTCCTGATGAGGTCCATAATATGAGTGTTGCAAAATTAGAAATGAGAGATAAAAATTAGGAAAATTCCTGTTATGAAATTTCCTAATTAAAATAATTTTATGAATATTCAAGAAATAGAAACCTTTAGAGGTTTAGTTAAATCTATTGATATCAACACTTTAAGGCTTTTGAAAAGGTCTAGTTCTACAAAATTTTTTGAAGATGCTAATTATTTTATTAAAGCGATTTTTAAAAATGTAATAATAGAAAGTGAAAATTATTTAGAATCTGAATACTTCGATACATCAATATTACAGTACATGACAGTATATGTTAGGACTAATCTTAATTTAGAATCTGAAGATAAAATTAGACTTACACATAGTTTGTTTCTATTAAATGAGGATAATAATAAAGAAGATCAAATAATTTCAAAGCAATCTCTAATTTTTAATTGTAAAAATATTGATAAATCATTGAAGATTAATCTAAGTAATTCAAATGGCATTTACTCTGCTTTTAAAGATTTGGTCAGAAAAGAAGATTGTGATCAAATGTCTCACATGAATGTCCAATATTATTTTGGAAAACATGCAGACGCAATTAAGTGCCTTTTTAATAAAATTAATAGCTACTCTGCAGATAAGATTGATTATAAAATTTTAAATGAAAGATGTAATTTTAGTCGTGAAGTTCACCTAAACTCTGTACTAGAGATAGTTTTTAAAGTTAAATCAATTAAAAATACAACATTATCACCCCAGATTCTTAGTATTGATGATTTCATAGAGCTTATTTCAGAAATGAATGAGTCACCAAAAACAACTCAAATATTTAATCTTTACGAAGCTTACATGAAAGTTTCTAAAAAAAAGGATTTTGAATCCTACAGTCTTTTCAGAAACTGGTCTAATATGTTATTAGATGACATTAATGACGTAGATATGTCT
>OZSS01000077.1_pt1 | contig 39992 bp, 34 predicted proteins | sample 1779911 | NCBI WGS metagenome assembly OZSS01 (sample SAMEA2603589, study PRJEB24840) | metagenome | biome: Water; feature: Photic zone; material: Seawater sample | place: Mediterranean Sea | collected 2013-11-12 | depth 10 m
TGGTGGGGCTTGCCATGCCTTTTTTGTTACCAAAAAAGCGGTGAGCTCTTACCTCACCTTTTCACCCTTACCTAATACTAAGGCGGTATATTTTCTGTGGCGCTTTCCCTCAAGTTGCCTTGGCCAGCTGTTAGCTGGCACCATCTTCCATGGAGTCCGGACTTTCCTCAGCTGTTAGGCTGCAGCCACCCAACCATCCGCGATAAGATAGTTACAAGAAAAAATGGACAAATTCAATCAATTTAAGTCCAATGGTTCTTTAAAACATAATAATCTTCAAGCTTTAATTTTTTTGAATTACCAGGTTTTAAGTTACCTAAATTAAATGGTCCAAATCTTGTCCTTATTAATCTCACAACGTTGAGACTTAAGCTAGCTAATATTTTTCTGATTTCTCTATTTTTTCCCTCGGTCAATACCATTTTTATCCACGAGTGAGAACTATTACTTTCTAAAACTCTCACAGCAATCGGTTTGTAGTTTAATCCATCCAAGGAAAAACCTCTTTTTATGTCATTTATGTTTGAGCTTGTTAAGTGTCCTCTTATTTTCACTTCATAAACTCTTTCAACTCTATTTTTTGGTAGCTCGAGATGTCTTTTTAGTTCTCCATTATTTGTCAGAATCATCAACCCTTCAGAGTTATAATCAAGCCGACCTATAATCATTAAATGATTTAACTCACTATCAATTAGGTCAAAAATAGTTTTTCTTCCCATTGCATCATAAGACGTACTTAGGTATCCCCTAGGTTTATGCAGCTGATATAAGGCTGTAGACATTGACTGGCTCACAATTGTTCCGTCTAATTTCAAAATGTCTGAGGTTGTACAGTTTCTCCAAGGCTCACTTACTGTATTGCCATTTAAAGTGACCCTACCATCAAGGATCAACTTCTCAGCCTCTCTCCTTGACGCCAAGCCAGCTTTGGCCAGATACCTAGATATCCTTATCTCAGTTTTGATTGACATAATTAAAAATTAAACATACATCGTTTATAAAATTTCATCTATATACATACTATGATAAAAGACCAAACTATGGAATTAGCAATCCAACAAGCAAAAAGTGCTGCTGCGAGAGACGAAGTGCCTGTGGGAGCAGTTATCCAAGACGCTTCAGGAAAAATAATCGCTAAGGAAAGTAATAAAACAATAGAATTATGCGACCCCACAGCACACGCTGAAATTAATGCGATTAGAAAAGCTTGTAAGGAACGTAAAGATCTTTATTTAAATGATTGTACTATGTATGTAACTTTGGAACCATGTTCAATGTGTTTGGCGGCTATAGTTAATTCAAGACTTAAAAAGTTAATATACGGACTGCCGTCTCCTAAATATGGGGCTTTAAGTTCGAACCATTCACCTTGTCAAAGCAGAGAAAAACTTGTTAAAAATACAGAAGTTTATGGGGGATTTTATCAATCAGAGATCTCACGGATAATGAAAGAGTTTTTTGAAGATAGAAGGGGACATTTTTTTGGAAATAGATACTGAAACAGTTAAAAAAATTGCAAGGCTCTCCCGAATTAAAATCACTAATATCGAGTCAGCTGATATACAGACCGACCTTAATAGAATTGTTGAGTTTGTTAAAAAGCTAAGTGAAGTTGATGTTAACGGTATTGGAGAGTTCAACTTTGGGAAAACATACTTAGAAGATATGAGGCTGGATAGTGTTGCTGTGAAAGATAGTGCTGATGACATTCTCAAAAACACAAAGAATAAAAATCAAGATTTCTTTACGGTGCCAAAAATTGTGGAATGAATGAAGTGAAACTTACAGAACTTGGCATAAAAGAATCACGCGACTTATTGAACAGAAAGGAAATAAGTGCTGAAGAGCTAACTAATGCATACATTCAAAACATAAAAGAGAGCTCCAAGCTGAACGCTTTTATTGAAAAAACTTTTGACAAAGCTTTAATGCAAGCCTCCGAGGCAGACAAGATAATAGGCACCGATTCTCAAAAATCTCTTTGTGGTATACCTCTCGGCATTAAAGACCTGTTTTGCTGTAAAAACGTAAAGACGCAAGCGGCCTCAAATATTTTAGACTCTTTCATACCACCATATGAAAGTACGGTTACTGATAAACTTTGGAACGAACAAGCTGTCATGTTAGGCAAACTAAATATGGATGAATTTGCCATGGGGTCATCAAATGAAACCTCAGCCTATGGACCTGCAATCAATCCCTGGAAAATGTCTAACTCTGATGAGCCTCTTACTCCAGGAGGTTCTTCAGGAGGTTCTTCAGCAGCGGTCGCTGCAAACCTGTGTGCTGGAGCTACAGGTACAGACACTGGTGGATCGATACGACAACCGGCATCGTTTACAGGAACAGTGGGATTGAAACCTACATATGGAAGATGCTCAAGATGGGGGATTATAGCCTTTGCTTCTTCTTTCGATCAAGCTGGCCCTATTACGAAGAACGTTACGGATAGCGCAATAATGTTGAAGGCTATGTCGGGTTTCGATCCAAAAGACAGTACCTCTGCTAAAATGGAGGTGCCAGATTATGAACAGCACTTAGAAAAAGATATTAGGGGACTTCGTATAGGCCTTGCTAGAGAGTATAGTCTAAAAAAAGGTAACCCCGCGGCAGAACAGAAATGGGAACAAGCCATATCATTATTAAAGAATATGGGAGCGGAATTTGTCGAGGTTTCGTTGCCACACACTGAATTTGCTCTACCTACTTATTATGTGTTAGCACCGGCTGAAGCGTCATCAAATCTTGCAAGATATGATGGTGTAAGATATGGACGACGTGCTACGCTCGATACAAATGACTCAATATTAGAACTCTATGAGAAAACTAGATCAGAGGGGTTTGGAATTGAAGTTAAAAGGCGAATTCTGATTGGAACATATGTGCTCTCTTCTGGCTATTATGACGCGTACTATAAACGAGCTCAAAAAGTCAGAAGCTTAATCAAGAATGATTTTGATGAAGTTTTCAACAAAGTTGATTTAATATTAACACCAACAACGCCTACCCCCGCATTTCCTTTGGGATCTAAAGGCACACAGGACCCCGTGGAAATGTATATGAACGATATATTCACCGTTCCTGCCAACCTTGCAGGCCTTCCAGCCATCAGCTTGCCAGTAGGCTTGGACGACTTTGAGCTTCCATTGGGAGTGCAACTTATTGGAAATAATTGGCAAGAACCTCTGCTATTGAATGCTGCATTCAATCTTGAAAACGCATTAGCTTTTGAAAGCAAACCAAAAAATTGGTGGGCAGATGGTTAGGTACATCTCTTTTTTCTTTGCTTTACTACTTATTGGCTGTCAGACAGACCTCTCAAGCAACAACGAAGTAGTGAAAGGAAACTCCGATTTAAAAATTAGCGATGGGGTATTAGATCTCTCTCAATTCTCTCAAGAACAGCAAAAAGTTGAAAGAGAACAGGCTGCTAAACGAAGAGAGGCACTAAAAGCAGGGAGAGTGGTTTTAGACGCAGATGATAAAGAAAAAATTGGGGCTAAGTCGGTAAATTTGGCAGTTTTTGCACGGAGCGTATCAAACAAGGTAGGCGAAAAAATTTATTTTAGAAATTTTTTAGGTGCTGACGGTAATCCGGGTTGTAGAAAATTCTTGAATAAAAATACCGCTCAAATTTTTTTCCTTAAAAATGGAGGTCCAAAAAACGACTACCATAACATTGATACGGATGGAGATGGTTTCGCATGCAAATGGGATCCAGAGATTTATAGAAAAATTGACTCCCTTAGTAAAAATACAGAGCCAAACAATTAGAACTTTATTCAAACCAAAAGATGCTTAACATTTTAAATCATTATTTTGGCACTAGAATTCTACACAGAATTGAGCCAGAAATGTCCCACGCAATAGCAATATGTTACTTGCGACTTTTGAACCGACTTGTAAAAAAAAAAAAAAGTATCAGTCCTGTCCTAAATACAAAAATCTGTGGGATGGAGATGCCTTCACCTATAGGTTTAGCGGCGGGTTTTGATAAAAACGCAGAGGTCTTCAACGCTACTCTCTCTTTAGGTTTTGGTTTTGTAGAGGTAGGCACAATTACTCCTGATCCACAGACAGGTAATGCAAAACCACGCTTATTTAGACTTCCAGACGAGGATGCTTTAATTAATAAGATGGGTTTCAATAATAAAGGCATGTTATATGCCTCAAGAACTATCCGAAAGCCTAAGTTAGGGATTGTAGGTGTCAATATAGGTGCCAACGCCAAAAGCATTAATAAGGTTATGGACTATTCAACTATTTTTGAATTTCTAGCTCATCTATTTGATTACGTCACGATAAATGTATCCTCACCAAACACTAAGAATCTAAGAGACTTACAAAAACCTGAAGTACTAGAAAAGATATTGCAGAACGTTAACACCATAAATCTTTCGCTAAAGAAGCAAGTGCCTATTTTTATTAAAATCGCACCAGACCTTACTGAAAATAACGTGACTGAAATCCTAAATGTGTGCGAGGAAAATAAGGTGTCCGGTCTAATCGCAACCAACACTACAATAAGCCCAAGAACCTTAAAAAAACCTAAAAGTTTTAAAGGGGGCTTATCTGGCAAACCACTTTTTAAGCCATCAAATAAAATATTGAAATTACTAGCAAAAAGAAAAAAGCCAACAACAGCTCTTATCGGAGTAGGCGGTATATTTTCAGCATCAGACGTATACGAAAAAATAAGATTGGGCGCATCAGCTGTTCAAATCTATACTGGCTTTGTTTATAAGGGACCAATGCATATAAAGAAAATAGAGATGGAGCTTGAAAATCTTCTATTAAATGACGGCTATGCCTCTATAGATAGGGCTGTGGGAGCTTCAATTAGATGAGAAGGACTTTTTGATCCGGTCCAGTTTTGTCCATAAAGTGAAAGCTCTTACCATATTAAATACTACAATAGAAGTCCATAAGCCTATGTTTGCCATGAGAGGAATAAAAGCAATTATGCAAATAAAAAAAATTGTAGAAGATTGAATCATCGCAATTCTTATTTCTTTGCCCCTCGCTGCGCCAAGGAAAATCCCATCGTAAATATAAGAAAAGACACTAACAATAGGCATTATTGATATCCATATTATAAACTGGTAACAAATTACTCTTACCGGTTCGATAGAAGTCATTAAATCGATCACCAAATACCCAAAGAAATAGAGGGAGATACCAATAAAGCTTGAAAATATAAAGCCAATCTTTAAAGCAGAGCGCATCACTTTCTTAAATAGCTCATCTCTCCGTTGACCTATCGCCTCGCCTACCAAAATCTCAGAAGAGAAGGCGACCCCGTCAAGTGCATAAGCTGCAAGATAAGTTATTTGTAACAATATATGATTTGCGGCCAGTGTTTCAGAACCAAAAAGTGTGCCGAAGATAAGGTAAGATAAAAAAACAGACTGTAGAAGTGTTGACCTTATAACGATATCTAAATTCAAAAGAATAAAAGGTCGCCACTTGTTTGATAAAAAAATGGCTCTCCTTTTTACTTGTTCTTTATCAAATAAAGATTCTCTACACAAATAAACGCCTAGAGCAAAGCCGAAGAATTCGGCTAGTATTGTAGCGTAGGCAACACCAGCGATCCCTAAATAAAGAAACTTTACAAAAATAATATCTAGTACAATGTTCAAAACATTTACGGCCAACAATAAGCAAAGGGAATGAAAGGTTTTACCCATACCAAATAGCCAGCCAACAAATACAAACATGGAAATAGCAAAAGGTGCCGCAAGAACTCTTATCGACATATATTGCATTGCAAAATTCTCGGCACTAACGTTACCTTCTAAAAAATAGAAGATGGCAGAAAACAACATATAGTGAATTGTTATCAAGCCAAATCCACCTATACCTGCGATAATAAGGCCCCTAACTAATATACTACTCACTTCAACATTTTGGTTTGAGCCACGTGCTTGGGCAACCAGACCCGTTATACCCATTCTTAAAAACCCAAAAAACCAGTAGATAGATCCCATCAAAACTGCCCCCATGGAAATGCCCGCAAGAACATCAAGATTGTCTAATTGACCAATTACAGCAGTGTCTGTTAGACCTAGTAATGGAATAGAGACATTTGCCAAGATTATGGGATAAGCAAGTGTCAATACTCTTTTATCGGTTTTTGTTAAAGGTTGCCTGAGCATTCTTTATTCATAAGAAAATAAAAATTTAAAAAATTCAGTTGACCATCTAGACGCTTTGACAATAGTATCTAAAAAATTCAACTTTACGTAAACGTCAAGAAATATAAGCTGGAGGTAGTTCAATGAATGTAATTTCCACAAAAAACAAGGAAGATAAAGTTAACACTATCACTGAAATGTGTAAACTGTTCCAGGTAAGCGCACGAACACTAAGATTTTACGAATCAAAAGAGCTATTATTCCCAATCAGAAGAGGTCAACATCGCTTATTCACTAAGAGCGACAGAGGAAGAATGAAATTAATTATGCAGGGTAAAAGATTTGGGTTTAGCTTAGAAGAAATAAGGCAGTTGCTAAATCTATATAATTTTGGTGATCATCGTACAAGACAAATCAAGCAAACTTACCAACTTGGCTTAAAAAGACTATCTTCAATGGAGCAACAAAAAAAAGAGTTGGGCCTAGCTATAAAAGATCTAAAGACCCAACTTCAACTCTGTAAAGACTTGCTTCTTAAAAGGGGCGCAGACGCTCAAGATTTATAACTTAAACTTCGAAAGACAAACTATGCATTCATACCAACCACCATTAGAAGATTTCAATTTTATACTTCACGATTTTCTTAAGATAGAAAAAGAAGATATTAAAGGCTATAACGAGCTGCTACCTGAATTTACAAAAACTATCTTTGAAGAAGCTGGAAAGTTAGCAAGTGAAGTAATTTCGCCCTCCAACAGAGATGGAGATGAGCAGGGGTGCAAATTAGAAAATGGTATTGTGCGAACTCCGGACAGCTTCAAATTCGCTTTTGATAAGCTAAGAGAGGGCGGTTGGCTGTCTCTTGATATTGAAGAAGAATTTGGTGGGCAAAACTTACCCTTGATACTTTCTACCGTTACAAATGAGATGTTTACAAGCGCTAATATGTCATTGACCATGTATAGCGGCCTTTCTAGAGGCGCATACTCTGCTATTTTTCTCCACGGTTCTGAGAAACAAAAGCAATTATATTTACCTAAGCTAGCCAGTTGTGAATGGACCGGTACAATGAATTTAACCGAACCACATTGTGGTACAGACTTAGGGCTGATAAGGACTAAGGCAACTCCTAAGGGAAATGGCTCATATGAGGTCTCAGGTCAGAAAATTTTTATTTCCTCTGGTGACCATGATTTATCAAAAAATATCATACATTTAGTATTAGCTAAAACACCAGATGCCCTAGAAGGAGTTAAAGGCATATCATTATTCGTAGTTCCAAAGTTTCTGGTACATGAAGATGGTTCATTAGGTGAAAGAAATAACTTATCAGTTGGAAAAATTGAAAAAAAAATGGGAATTAAAGGTAATGCTACTTGCGTTATGAATTATGATGGCGCAAAGGGTTATCTAGTCGGAGAAGAAAATAAGGGCCTTAAAGCAATGTTTACAATGATGAATGAGGCTAGATTAGGGGTAGGCATGCAAGGGTTAGCTCAAGCTGAGATAGCCTATCAAGCGGCACTAGCTTATGCTAAAGATAGGAGACAGGGACGAGCAATCCCAGGAAAAGTCGAACCTAATGAAGACGCGGACCCAATTATTGTTCATCCGGATGTTAGAAGAAATCTCATGGAGCAGAAATCATTCATCGAAGGGGCAAGGGGCTTTATCGCATGGGCAGCTGTACTCTTAGATAAAGCTAAAAGAGAAAACGATAAAAATGCTGAAGGAATTGCAAGCCTGTTAATTCCAGTAATCAAGGGTTACGTTACCGATAAGGGGTTCGAGTATACTATAAACGCTCAACAAGTGTTTGGCGGACACGGCTACATTGAGGAGTGGGGTATGAGCCAATATGCAAGAGATTGTCGGATTGCGATGATTTATGAGGGTACAAATGGAATTCAGGCCCTAGATTTAGTTGGTAGAAAGCTAGCTACGGATGGTGGCAAACATATGCGAGAGTATCTTAATTTAATCCAAAGTTTTATCAAAGAAGAGCATTCTGAGGATTTCAATGCTGATTTTATTGGTCCGCTAAAGAAATCTATCGAACATCTGCAGACAGCGCTTATGTTTTTCATGCAGAATGGGTTAAAGAACCCTCTAAGCGCGGTTTCAGGCGCAACTGATTTTCTCCACTTAGTAGGTTTAGTTTCCCTAGGTTTTATATGGTCTAAAAAAGCACAGTCTGCTAGAGAACAGCTCAACAATTCCGAGACTAATAGGGAGTTTTTGGAGGCAAAGATTTTAACAGGCTCCTATTTTATGCACCGCCAGCTTCCAGAAACTAAACTCAGACTGGAAAGGGTTTTAACTGGGGAAAAGCAAGTGATGAGCTTGGCAACGGATCAATTTTAATCGGAAAGGATCGACAGATGGAAGAGGCGTATATTTATGATGCAGTCAGAAGCCCACGAGGAAAAGGCAAAGGGGGGTCGCTCAATGAGCTTACAGCAGTTGCCCTTTCTGCAAAAATTTTAAGGCAATTGCGTTCTAGAAACGATCTTAATACTGAAGAAGTCGAAGACGTGATTTGGGGCAATGTTACACAAGTTGGAGAGCAGGGTGGCTGTTTAGCAAGGTCCGCTGTTATTGCTGCTGACTATAGTGAAACCACTCCTGGTCTATCTATAAACAGATTTTGTGCGAGTGGACTAGAAGCTGTAAACCTGGCAACAAATCAAGTAAAAGGTTCTGCCGGCAGTGCTTATGTTGCTGGGGGAGTGGAAATGATGAGCCGTGTGCCAATGGGGTCAGATGGTGCCGCCATTGCAGTTGATCCAACTTTAGCTATGAACTCCTACTTTGTTCCACAAGGTATTTCAGCCGACATTTTAGCTACTAAATATGGCCTTTCCAGGGATGATGTTGATGCCTTTGCAGTGGAGAGCCAAAAAAGAGCTGCTGCTGCAAGAAAAGCAGGGTATTTCAAAAATTCAATCGCACCAATTAAAGACCAGAACCATTTGACTATTCTAGAAGAGGATGAGTACATCAGACCAGAAACGACTATGCAGTCTTTAGGTGGATTAGAGCCAAGTTTCAAAAATATGGGAGAGATAATGCCAGGTTTTGATGCAGTGGCGCTACTTAAATATCCTGAGTTTGAGAAAATCAATCATGTCCATCATGCTGGGAACTCGAGTGGGATAGTCGACGGTGCAGCTGCTGTTTTAATCGGAAACAAGGCATTTGGATTAAAAAATAATCTAAAGCCGCGAGCAAGAATTGTAGCGACTTCAAAAATTGGAACGGACCCTACCATTATGCTCACAGGCCCCCTTCCCGCTACTGAGAAAGTGCTTAAGATAAGCGGAATGAGCATAAAAGACATAGACCTGTTTGAAGTAAATGAAGCTTTTGCCTCGGTACCAATATCTTTCATGGAACATTTCGGAGTGGAACATGAAAAAGTAAATGTAAATGGAGGTGCGATCGCCATGGGACACCCTTTAGGCGCAACCGGGGCAATGCTTTTAAGCACTGTATTAGACGAGCTTGAAAGAACTGGTAAGTCCACAGCACTTACGACGCTGTGTGTCGCTTCCGGCATGGGTGCTTCAACAATAATTGAAAGAGTTTAGTTAGGAAAATTATGTGTAGTGATTTTACCAAAGAAGTTGATAAAGATAATATTGCATTAATCACATGGAATTGCCTTGATAAGTCCATGAACACAATGTCTGAGGGGGGCTTGAAAGCTTTCCAAAAATTAGTTGTGGAGGCTTTATCAGACGATGAAATAAAAGGAATAATAATAACTTCTGGTAAGGCAGATTTTTCTGGAGGTATGGATCTTTCGACGCTAGAAGGATTAAAACGTAATTCTGGCCCTAACCCAGCATCCAAGATCTTTGAGTACATAATGGAAGGCCATAGACTTCTTAGGATAATAGAGTTAGGAAAGATTGATGATACCTATAAAAGCAAACCTGTAGCATTTGCCGGAGGCGGTATATGCGCTGGAATAGGTACCGAAATAGGTCTAGCTTGCCATCGGAGATTCTTCTCCGGATCAAAGAGATCAAAAATTGGATTACCAGAAATTCTGGTTGGTCTTTTTCCAGGTTTAGGAGGTACAACGCGAGTAGCAAGAATGATGGGCTTAATGGGTGCCTCATCAGTTCTATTAGAGGGTAAGCTTTTTGCAGGTGATAAGGCGAAAAGTATTGGACTAGTTGATGAAGTTGTTGCCGAACACGAATTAATTCAAAAAGCGAAGAATTGGATTTTATCTGCATCTCCTGAAGACCTTATCAAACCGTGGGATCAGAAAGGCTTTAAGTTTCCTGGTGGGGCGCCATATCATCCTGGTGGCTTTATGTCATTTGTTGGGGCATCGGCTTTGGTTAACGGAAAAACGAAAGGTTTATATGCATCTGCCAAAGCACTCCTTTCATCAATTTATGAGGGTGCACTCGTTGATTTTGAAAGTGCTCTGAAAATTGAAGCTCGTTGGTTCACAAAAGTCTTGATGACCGATACATGCACTAACATGGCTCGAACACTTTTTTTGAATAAGAGCGCATTGGAAAAAGGCAAGCAAAGGCCTCCTGCCGTCGAAGAGACGAATTTGAAACAAATCAGCGTTATAGGAAGCGGTATGATGGGATCAGGTATAGCCTGCGCATCTATTATGAATGGGCTCGAGGTTTTGCTCATTGATCAAAATATAGAAGCAGCAGAAGCAGGAAAAGCAAAAATTGAAACGCTCTTAAATGAAAGTGTTAAACGAAAAAAATTATCCGAAGAAGAGAAAACCAAACTTTTAGGAAACGTAAAGACGTTTTCATCGCTCGAAAAAATTTCTGGCAGTGATCTAGTAATAGAGGCAGTATTCGAGGATTTAGAGCTTAAACACAGCTTGTATAAAAAAATCGAGCCATATCTAAAGAAAAATGCCATCCTAGCATCTAATACATCCACTTTGCCTATTACAAAATTATCTGAGGCATTGCAGGATAGCACCCGTTTCATAGGCATACATTTTTTTAGCCCTGTAGAAAAAATGAATTTAGTTGAAATAATAAAGAGCAAGCAAAGTAATGAAAAGTCTTTGGCCGTTGCTTTGGATTATGTCGGTTTGTTAAAAAAGACGCCTATTGTTGTAAATGATTCTAGAGGATTTTATGCAAATCGATGCATTATTCCTTACATTAATGAGGGCTTGCGGATGCTCAGTGAAGGAATTGAACCTGCTCTCATTGAGAACTCAGCTAAGCACGTAGGAATGCCTGTAGGACCTTTGCAATTGCTTGACGAACTATCGGTTTCATTAGCATTAAATGTAGCAAAAGAGACAAAGGAGGCTCTTGGAAACGAGTATGAGGAAACCGGAACAGAAAGTATTTTGCTAGAAATGTCTCAAAAAAATAGACTTGGCAGAAAAGAATTAGCTGGTTTCTACGAATATGACGACAAGGGGCGGCGATTAAAGCTTTGGGAAGGTTTAAGAAATCTAAATGGGGTAAGTAAGCCTGCTAACATTTCCACAGAGACGGTAAAAAACCGTCTTGCATATGTTCAGGCGCTAGAGGCGGCAAGAGCTTTAGAAGAAAATATTTTACTTAGTGTCGAAGAAGGAGATGTCGGTGGCATTTTGGGTTGGGGTTGTCTTATATGGGCAGGTGGGCCTTTCAGTTGGCTTGATCACGTAGGACATGAGAATGTCGTCGCGGAATGTCAAAAATTATTTGATCAATACGGGGCTAGATTTTCTCCACCTAAAGTGATTAAAGAACTAGCCGGTAATGGGCGCAAGTTTTATAACTAAAGAAGTATCTAGGGAGAGAAATATGGACAACTTAATGCAAGATTTTCCTTTACGAGTGACCAGTATTATTGACCATGCCGCGAAGTACCATCCTGATCGAAAAATCATATCAAAAGATACTAAAGGTAAGATAACTAATACAAACTATAAGGAGATTTGTAGAAATTCCAAAAAAGTAGCTGACGGGTTACATAAACTTGGGGTTAAGAAAGGCGATGTTATAGGTGTGATGGCTTGGAACAATCATAGCCACCTCGAGGTTTGGTATGGTATACCTGGATTAGGAGCAGTGAACCACAATCTAAACCCAAGATTATTTTCTGAACAGCTCATCTATATTATAAACCATGCAAACGATAAAATCTTAATTCTTGACCTTGACCTTATCCCTATAATTGAAAAAGTAATTGACGAGTGTCCTACTGTTGAAAAGCTTATCATACTTTGTTCCAAAGCGGATCTTCCTTCTACTAAATTTTCAGACGTTATTTCGTATGAAGAACTATTGGCAACAGGAAGTGAAAATTTTCAATGGGTTAGTGGGGACGAAACAGACGCTTGCGGGATATGCTACACTTCCGGAACTACTGGTAACCCAAAGGGTGTTGTGTATACCCATAGATCTAATACATTACATGCGCTAACACAAGCCGCTCCTGACATGTTAAACTTGTCTAGTACTGATACAATAATGCCTGTTGTCCCACTCTTTCATGCTAATGGATGGTCTATAGCGTATACCGCACCGTTAGTCGGATCCTCCATCGTTTTTCCTGGTGGCGATTTAAGTCCATCTTCTCTATACAACATGCTCGAGAGAGGTGTGACTATTACCGCAGCTGTACCAACAGTGTGGTTACTACTATTGAATTTTCTTCAAAGTGAGAAAAAAGAACTCAGTACACTAAAACGTGTAGTTATTGGAGGTTCGTCTTGTCCAAGGAGCGTGATTGAAGATTTTCAAAATAAATATGGAGTAAGAGTGCTACACGCCTGGGGAATGACAGAACTTTCTCCACTTGGTACTATTTGTTCATTCAAGCCGGAAACTGAAAGTTTAAATGAAAGTGAAAAGCTTGATATACAAGAAACAACCGGGCATCCTCCCTTTGGCGTAGATCTAAAAATTGTTGATGACAATGGTAAAGAAATAGATTGGGATGGAATTACTCAAGGTGACCTTTACTGTAAAGGAGCTGCAGTTGTAAAAAAATATCTCAAAATGGAAGAGTTAGCTGTCGACGGAGATAATTGGTTTAATACGGGAGATGTTGCAACAATTGATAAAAATGGTTACATGCGTATTACAGACAGATCAAAAGATGTAATAAAATCGGGTGGAGAGTGGATCTCATCGATTGACTTGGAAAACGCAGCAGTTGGTCATTCTGATGTCGCTGAAGCAGCGGCAATAGGCATTCCCCATCCTAAGTGGGATGAACGGCCTGTTTTGGTGGTAGTGACAAATGACGGTAAAAATGCTGATAAAGATAGTATTATAAGCCATGTATCAGAGCGAGTTGCCAAATGGCAGAAACCTGATGATGTGATCTTTGTAGACGAAATTCCACACACAGCAACGGGTAAAATTTCAAAACTGGAACTTAGAAAATTGGTAGCAAATCTGGATTATAAACATCCAGACTTAAGATAGCTTGGTCAGCTACTCTAAACTCGAGGTTAATGGAGAGTGGCACTCTCATTCCGATGAATCGACTCAAGTGTTAATTACGTTCGGATCGATTTCGCTTAATATTTTGGATAAAAGAGGAGAACCTCTAAGGCAATGGGCGTACTCTTCCATATTTTTAAAAACTAGAGAACCCACAAAATCTATGTTTTGTCCAGATATGGAAGCAACTGAGTGTCTTTATATTTTTGACTGCGATGCAGTGAACCAATTAATTTTTTTATGTAATAAAACTCAAAAAAAAAAGATCACTAAGTCAATTTTATGGTTTTTTCTGATTATTTTTCTGTTTTTTTCCTATATCTATTTTTCAGACTATTTTAGAAAATTTGCTGAGAAAATTGCGGCCTCCATAACCTCTGCTGAACAAGAAAGTAATCTTGGTAATACGATGTTTAGTAATATGTCCGACATATCATATTGCGATATTAATAAGCTCAATAACTATATCCGCACCTCTAATAAAACCTATCGGTCCAGAACGAATAATAGTATTGAGCTAATTTTTACAGACCTAGAAGAATATAGAAGCATACTGTTTCCTGGAGGTAAATTACTTGTGCCGTTCAGTATTTTAGAAGAAAAGGATGGAGCATTTAAATTAACAGAAATAACCAAATTGGCTATGGAGGCTATAAGAAGCAAAAAAGCAATTAGAGAGTTCTTTTCTCAGCAGCGAAATAAAGCTCTATTGAGTTATATTTTTGGAAATTTTACTGATTTAAATTTCGATATGGATTACGGACTTTTCATCAATTTAAGTGATACAACCAGAACACTTGATACATTTTTTAATAATAATGAATGGTACACAATAAAAAATATTTGCAAAATTTAATTATAAACTATCTTTCCGTCAGCTATTTTTGCGTTCTTATCTACTAATTTTGAAATCATTGGATTATGGGAAGCAATAATTGCAGAGATATTATGCTCTTTGATAATTTCTATTAAAAAATTCATAACTTTTGAAGTGGTTAACTGATCAAGATTTCCCGTTGGTTCGTCTGCTAATAGTAATGCTGGTTCATTAATAATTGCTCTACATATTGCAACCCTTTGCTGCTCACCTCCAGATAATTCAGCAGGTCTGTTTTTCATACGTTTAGCTAACCCCACCTTTTCAAGTAGGTGCTGCCCTTTTTGAATTGCAATCTTTTCTGAGACACCGTCAAAAAGTAAAGGGAAAATGGTATTGTCTAAAGCCGAAAATTCTTGAATTAGATGATGAAACTGAAAGACAAACCCAATGTTCTTTCGTCTAACAATTGACGTTTGTACATCATTTTTTGTATTTACTCTTAAGCCATTAATATTAATATCTCCAGAGAACTTACTATCTAATAAGCCAGCAATTTGAAGAAAAGTAGTTTTTCCTGAACCTGATGGGGAAAAGAGACCAACTACCTGGTTTTTCTTGATAGTAAAGTCCATGTCCTTAAATATTTCAACCGGTGGCATATCACCCTTACCACCGAAAAGCTTGGTAACTTTCTTTAACTTCAAAACGGTATTACTCATACTTCAAGGCCTCTGCGGGATCCAAACTTGCTGCTTTCCTTGCTGGGAAAATGGTAATTACAAAGGAAATTGATAAAGAAACAACTAACGCAAAAACTACATCATTTACTCTTAGCTTTGCTGGAACTTGAGTCAGAAACCTAATCTCTTCATTCCAAACTGAAGCTCCAATTATGTACTCAACAAGCCATTGTATCTCATTTATATAAGTTACAAATAGCATCCCGATGCTGACGCCGAGAATAGTTCCAACAACTCCTATTAAACTTCCACAGATAAAAAATATCCTTAAAATTGATGACCTTGTTAACCCTAGAGACCGTAGTATGCCGATATCTCTACCTTTATTCTTAACTAGCATTACAAGACCAGAAATAATATTCATAGCAGCAATTAATACTATGAGTGATAGTATTATAAACATTACTCGACGTTCCAGATCCAAAGCGTCTAAGAAAGCTGCAGTTCTCTCCTTCCAAGAGTAAAGAAAATACTTTTCTGCCAATTCATCTGCTACAGTTTTTTTGAATTCGTCGACCTCAAATGGGTTTTCTAATAGAACTTCTATTAAGTCAGCCTTGTTAACTCTATTGAAAAAAGCCTGAGCATCTTTTAGAGGCATGTAAATTCTTGTACTGTCTATGTCATATCGACCAACTGAAAATATATAGGTTACTTTAAATACATTTACCCTCGGAATAGTTCCAAAAACTGATTTTGTCCCATTCGGACTGATGAGTTTGATTGTATCATTAATCGATATACTTAGTTTTCTTGCGAGTTGAGCTCCTATTGCTACCCCGTCGTTAAAATCTTCAAACCTACCCTCAGAGGTAGTGGGCTCATTTACTAGTCCTATATTGGAGAAATCTGCTTCGCTGATACCATAAACTTCTACTCCGGTACTATAACTATTTTTACTAGCCAGAACTTGTTCCCTGACCAAGGGGTACGCCGCTTTAAAGTTTTCTTTTTTCTTTAAGGTTTGTATTATAACGCGAGTGTCTTCAAGATTAAATGTCTTGTCAATGTCAGTGGAAAGTGTCTTTTTGTAAATTGCAATGTGGGCATTAGCTCCAACAATTTTTTCCACAAATTCTGTCCTAAAACCAATCATCACCGCCTGGACTATGACTAAGGTTGCTACCCCCAAAACTACACCGATAAGGGCATACCAGGCTATTATGGATATACCCCCTTCCCTTCTCCTTGACATAAGGTAACGCCATGCAATTTTAAACTCATATTTCTTGAAAAAACCCATTCAGATGCTAGGCCTCAGTGATTTTTTTATGAGCATTAGAGAGTTTTTCTAATACGCTTTCCAAAGTTAATAGAGTTGCCTTTCCAGTTCTTCTATATACAAGCTCTATCTTCCCTTCCCTAAGACCCTTCGGACCAACCACAATTTGCCACGGTAACCCTATTAGGTCCATTTTTGCGAACTTGACCCCTGGTCTTTCGTCTGTGTCATCGTATAGGATCTCGACACCATTGGAACCTAGTTTTTCATAAATTTCATCACAAACCCGTACACACTCCTCATCTTTGTAATTTAAATTTATAAGGCCTGCAAAAAAAGGAGCTACTGGTTCTGGCCAAATAATACCTTTTTCGTCATGACTTGCTTCGATAATCGCACCCACTAACCGGGAAACTCCTATACCATGGCTTCCCATGTGGACAGGCACTTTTTTGCCATCAGGGTTTACAACAAAAGCTTTCATTGCCTCTGAATATTTAGTACCAAAATAAAATATTTGGCCCACCTCAATCGCTTTACTTTCTATTCGAGCCTCTTCTGGAACTTCTAGGAAAAGATTTGCATCATGAGTGTCCTCCGTTCTAGCATAGGGTGTAGTAAATCTTTCCACGATTTGTCCAATGTCCATATTCTGATAGTAGTCAAGTTTACCTTGACCTGTATCCATGTCGAGTAAGCTTTTATCAAAAAAAACGGTGCTTTCCCCTGTGTTAGCCAACACTAAGAACTCATGACTATAGTTGCCTCCAATGGGTCCCGTCTCAGCTCTCATAGGTATAGCCTGTAATCCCATCCTATTAAATGTCCTTAAATAACTTACAAAATGTCTATTGTAGGCATTTATGGCTTCCTTTTCAGTCAAATCAAAGTTATAGCCATCCTTCATATAAAATTCTCTTCCTCTCATCACACCAAATCTAGGTCTTAGTTCATCTCGGAATTTCCACTGAATGTGATATAATGTCAGGGGAAGATCTCTATAAGAAGATACGTTCGACCGGAATATGTCCGTTATTAATTCTTCATTTGTAGGGCCGTATAAATAATTGCGATCCTGTCGATCTTTAATCCTGAGCATTTCTTTTCCATAATCATCATATCTTCCGCTCTCCTGCCACAATTCGGCTGGCTGGATTGTTGGCATCAACATGGGTATATGCCCAGCTTTTATCTGCTCATCATGGACAATGTCTTCTATTTTTTTTAGCACTTTAAAGCCCAATGGTAGCCATGAGTATATGCCAGCTGTAGTCTGTTTAATCATCCCACAGCGCAACATCATTTGATGGCTTACTATATTTGCTTCTGCTGGAACCTCTTTTAAAACTGGCAAAAAATATTGGCTGAGTTTCATTTTATTCTCCTCAACTGTTTAAAAACTTTTTTTTTCTACGTTTTCAGTTACGTATGAGTTCAACGCTTTATTCAATTCTTGAACACGCCTCTCAACAACCTCACCATTAATAAAGTCTATTTTTGATTTAAAGCACAAATCGACCTGTTGCGCTCTTAGCCTAAAGTCTATTTTATCAAAAAGGTTTTTTTCGCCAAAAAAAGTTGAAGCCAACCTTAATCCCTTACCTATAACAAAAGCTATTTTTCTCTTCTTTTTAGAAACAATTCTAAATAATTTAGTGTTAAAAACTTTCTCTGGTTTTGCCTTATGCCTGAACAAAAGTATCATGGCCAAGAATACTCTTTCTTTATGACTGAGGCCACTAATATTTGAACGCGTAACTAGCTCTAAACACATTTCCATTTTATAATCAGGGTGCGCGATCCAGGCAACATCATGTAATTTACATGCCGCTGAAATAAGTCTTTTCGTCTTACGTGGTAAGTCTTTATATAGGGGTGAAATCCATTTGTAGGTATACTTAGACATTTTGGGAAACCTTGCTTCTTTCTTCTCAAAAAACTTTGCAGCCTCAATTAATGGATCCTTTTTTTTCTCTGCGTCACCGAGGTTTTGGTAGATCAATCCCTCTCTCACACCAAAGGATGAAAAGGTCGAAGCGTTTATCTGAAGCTCATCAATAATGATTTCCAATAGTCGAGCAGACTCTGGTAGCAGTTCCAATCTTTCTGAAGAAATGTTCATCTCATCATATTTATTTAAGAACGAACTATCTTGAATGAATTCCAAAGTTTTTTTAAGTTTTTTGCTCTCAACTTTATATCCTTGGATAATCTTTAACGGATACTTCGTCCTCTGCATATGAATTTTTGCTATCGCTCTCCAAGATCCTCCAATCAAGAAAATTGGTTTGTCTTTCGCTGATTTTACATTTATGACCCTCAATAGCTCACTCCGTATGTAACTATCTAAACCCACGAACTTTTTTCCCAACTTTTTTATTGAGAGAGGGCCCAGTAAAGCGGAATTACAATCGGTGACAAGACCTTTTCGAATATTTGCAAACTCAACCGAATTACCACCAAGGTCGCAAATTACTCCTTCAGCGTTTGGAAAACCCAATAAAATTCCTTGAGCTGCATAAAGAGCTTCTTTCTCTCCAGATATCACATCAACATCGATATTTGTTTTTTTTCGAATTAGCTCAACTAGAACAGCGGAATTACTGGCCTCCCTTAGGGCAGACGTACCAAACATTATAATTTTACTAGTTTCCATATTTCGACAAATAGCGACATATCGGTTTATTATACGCAATACTGCCTCAATTGTATTAGTGTCAAAAGGCTTGCCCCCAAAAGATTGCATTCCTAATTTAAAGAAAACTTTTTCGTTATATAGATATAAGGGTGATCGCTTGGGGCCATCGAAGACCACAAGCCTGATGGAGTTAGAGCCAATATCAATAATTCCTATTCGTTTCAAAAGTTTCAAAATGCTTTTTTTCTTTTATTACTGACATTCAATAAACTTGGTGGGGCATTTTGTGCAGCTCTGCCTCTTCCCGATAAAGAGGGATTTTCAATGAAATATTCATGGCAATTAAAGCTAGGCTCGTTAGGTTTAAACTGGTGCCTTTTATATTGCCCGTCTGGTTGCAGCACCCATGATTGCTCTTTATCAGCTAAATTTGCTGCCATGATCTGGTTAACAATTTGTGACTTAACCGTCAAATTTTTAATCTCTACAAATGACTCCACTCGACGGTTCAAGTTTCTTCCCATCCAGTCAGCTGAAGAAATAAAAACTTTAGCTTTTGTGGAGGGTAACTGAAAACCATTTCCAAAAACGCATACTCTACTGTGCTCCAAGAAACGCCCTATCACAGATTTAACTCGAATATTTTCAGAGAGACCCTTTATACCAGGTCTTAAACCACAAATACCTCGGATGATCATATTGATCTTAACTCCCGATTGGCTTGCCTTATATAGTACATCAATAATTTCAGGGTCTATAAGAGCATTTAACTTAACCCACATTTCAGCTGGCTTACCTTTTTTTGCTAAGAAAATCTCATTTTTTATCATTTTAATTAAGCTACTCTTTAACTCGAGAGGTGCGATGATCATGCTTTCCAAATCGTTTGGTTTTATATATCCAGATAGGTAATTAAAAACTTTAGTAACATCTCTACCTAAAGATGCATCTGACGTGAAAAGGCTCAAATCGGTATAAATTTTTGCCGTGTCAGGATGATAATTTCCTGTACCAACATGCGTATAAGTTCTTAATACCTTGCCTTCTTGTCGCACAATAGTGGATAGCTTGGCATGTGTTTTCCAATCCATAAAACCATACACGACTTGCGCTCCAGCCTTCTCTAGCTCCCGCGACACATTTATATTATTTGCCTCATCAAATCTGGCCTTTAACTCAACTAAGGCTGTAACTGTTTTTCCATTTTCTGCAGCCTCACATAATGCTCTTACTATGGGACTATCGGGAGTTGTTCGATACAGAGTTTGTTTAACAGCAATGACATTTGGGTCTCGGGCTGCTTGTTCCAAGAAACTAACGACAGTATCAAAAGTCTCATACGGATGTTGTAAAAGAAGATCTTTCTGTCTTATTGCAGAAAAAATGTCACCATTGAAATCCTCTATTCTCTCTGGACTTCTGGGGACGAACGTTTTCCACTTTAGGCTTTGTTTGGCCGAAATAATTAATTCGTCTAGATCGGACAATCCAATCATTTCACTTACCTCTATCACTTCCACTCTTTCAAACCCAATTTCTTTTGAAATTAGCTTCAACAAAGTCTCTGCCGTGCTTTTTGTCACCTTCATCCGTATTACTTCTCCACGCTTTCGGCGCTTTAAGGCAATTTCAAACTCTCGGACTAGGTCCTCCGCTTCTTCCTCTACTTCTAAGTCACTGTCCCTAAGAATTCGAAAAGAGAAATACTCTTCGACGAAATAGCCTGGAAACACTTTATGAATGAAAACAACTATAAAATCTTCAAGTGACAAAAACCTTTTCTCTCCTTTGGGCCCATCCTTAATTTTTTGAAATCTATCAAGCATACCTGGAATAGGAACCAAAGCGTTTAATGATTTTTTCCTATCTCTATTTCTTAATTTTAACGCTAGTGCGGAGCCCTCAGTGGGGATAAATGGAAAAGGATGAGCCGGATCTATAGCTAGAGGTGTGAGTGCTGGAAAAACTTTTGACATAAATTGTTTTTCTAAATTCTTTTTTTCGGATGCTAATATTCCTTTTGGTTTAATAAGCACAACGCCTTTTTTTTTCAAGTTAGATAATAGAGAAGGCAATAGTTCTTGTTGTTTCTCAATTAGAGCTTTGGCTTCTCGCTCTATTTGCATTAACTGTTCTTCAGGGGTAAGACCATCAGCACTTATTACTTCAATCTTGTTTTTTACCATTTGCCTAAACCCAGCAACTCGAACCGTATAGAACTCATCAAGGTTTCGAGCAGATATTGCAAGAAATCTGAGCCTTTCAAATAGTGGTACCTTTTTATTATTAGCCTCTTGTAAAACTCGCCAATTAAATGAAATCCAAGAAAGCTCTCTATTTATTAATGTATTAATTGAACCAAGATCCTTGGAATATTTCTGCTCAAGGTCACAATCTTGATTTAAGAAATCTGCGTTAATATAGCTCATATTTGTTAATATTTCTTTTCCGTTTGAGTTAATGCAGCATCAATGAAAGGTCTTGTTAGTTTTTTGTTCAGAGCAAGTGATTTATGGTCTACATAGTTTATAAATTTATAAATTGAACTGTAGGTCCTTTTAATTCTGTTGGCAATGTAGGTAAGGTTTGAGTGCTTTACATAAATTTGCCTGTCATTAAAGTATTTCAGTAGAAGTGCCATGACTAAGCTATCATCAGGATCTTTAATGTTAGTTTTGCTGAAGCTTTGTAGCCTAGACTCCAAATCTTTGAGACCTATAGATAGTGCATCAGGCATTTTACTTGACGAGATTAGTAACTTTCCTCCTCTACTTCCAATATTATTAATTAGGTGAAATATACCTTCTTCTATTTTCGATTTTTTTTGTCTTTCAGCATTTGCGATAATATCTAAATCCTCCACGCAAACTGTGTCATGTGTTAGACCTTTTTCCATTTCTTGCAAAATGGTCTCAAGCCCTAAATACTTTGCGTCGTTCTCTTTACACCAAACAAGTGATAGGTGTGTCTTACCGCTTCCTTTTGGGCCAACTAGTAACAGAGCCCCTGAGCCCCAGTGCTCCGTGTTATCTATCAGGGTAACGGCTTCTAAATTGCTTGGAGAAATAAAAAAATCGTCTTTTTGTAATGCCTCTTTTAAAGTGAGGCCTAAAACAAGCTGCTCATTCATATTTTTATTCAAATTGTTCTTTTAGTAATCTTTCTTCTAACCCATGCCCTGGATCGAATAACAATTTGTGTTTTAATTTCTTCTCAATTGTTATAGAGACGTGCCTTACATCTTTAACCTCCGATGTGTCAGCTAAGGCGGACACGGGTCTCTTAGCAGCGCTCTTTACCTCGATACCTATTCTTGCATCTAAAGGCAATAGAGCTCCCCGCCATCTCCTAGGTCTATAAGCAGAAATAGCTGTCAAACCCAAAATATTGGCTCCTATAGGTAAAATTGGTCCATGAACAGAATAATTGTACGCAGTTGATCCTGCTGGTGTACATACTAATGCGCCGTCACATACGAGTTCCTTGAGTTTTTCAGACCCGTCAATGGATATACTCAGCTTTGCTGCCTGAGGGCCGGACCTTAAAATTGATACCTCATTAATAGCTAGCTCCTCCTCTTTTTTACCATCTAATTTTGTAGCAATCATTTTTAAAGGGTTGACTATCTCTTCCTTTGCCAAATGAATACGTTCTTCTAAGTTATCAATATTAAAGGTGTTCATCAAAAAACCAACAGTGCCCTTATTCATCCCATAGACAGAAACTTTTTTTGCTGAGAGGTTTTTAAGTGTCTGGAGCATAAATCCATCCCCACCAAGGGCAACAACTACGTTAGCTTCTTCAACTCCAAAATCTCTGTACCGTTCTCGAAGTTTGTGTTGCGCTTCTTTCGCTTCTAAGTCGTCACTTGCCAAAAATGTTAACTTTTTATCGATCATATTTTTCCTATAAGGTCATGTGTCAATGTTATAGATAAAACTAAAATTTTTAACAACAAATGATGATACGTATACTCATAAACTAGAAAAAAAACTGGAACAGATACTCAAGATTTAATATACATTGAAACGAATCAAAAGAATAATCAAAACAGACAGTGGGTGTATTATGAACTATCTAGGTAAAACGCACTTTTTTGGTGGAACTTTATCATCTCAGGACCCCGAAATTTTTGACTCCTTGGAAAGAGAGTTAGGTAGACAAAGGAATGAAATAGAACTTATTGCGTCAGAAAATATAGCGTCTTCCGCTGTAATGGAAGCACAAGGTTCCGTTATGACAAATAAGTACGCTGAAGGATATCCAGGTAGAAGGTATTATGGAGGATGTGAAAACGTAGATGTTGCGGAGCAATTAGCGATATCTAGAGCCTGTCAGCTCTATAATTGCGAATTCGCTAATGTGCAACCAAACTCTGGAAGCCAAGCTAATCAGGCTGTTTTTTTGGCTCTCATGAAACCTGGAGATACTTTTTTGTCAATGGACCTCGCTTCAGGCGGACACCTAACACATGGAGCCAAACCCAATCAATCCGGGAAATGGTTTAACCCCGTTCATTATGAGGTTACAAGAGACACAAACACTGTCGACTATGATCAAATTCTTAAGCTCGCTAAGCTCCACAAGCCAAAGTTAATCATCGCAGGCGGCTCAGCGATACCCCGTATCTTGAACTTTAAGAAATTTCGTGAGATCTGTGACGAGGTAGGAGCGTATCTATTAGTCGACATGGCACATATTTCGGGCTTAGTTGCAGGGGGCGTTCATCCAAACCCCTTAGAGCACGCAGACGTTGTGACCTCAACTACTCATAAAACGTTACGAGGACCAAGAGGTGGAATGATACTTTGCAATGATCCCGATATCGCAAAGAAAGTAAACTCAGCGATTTTTCCAGGTATACAGGGTGGCCCATTAATGCATGTTATAGCGGCAAAAGCTGTGGCATTTAAAGAGGCTTTAAGTGACGAGTTTGTTCAATATCAAAAGCAAGTAATAAAGAACGCAAAAATACTTGCTGAAACATTACAAAATGGTGGCCTCGACTTAGTAACTGGAGGAACCGATACCCATGTTTTACTTGTAGATCTCAGAAAAAAGAACGTGACGGGAGCTACAGCAGAAAAGGTTCTCGGGGAAGGAAATATCGTTTGTAATAAAAATGGGATCCCCTTTGACACTGAAAAACCAACTATTACGTCAGGAATAAGGTTAGGGACTCCGGCAGCAACTACGAGGGGATTTAAGGAGAAACAGTTCGAGCAAGTTGGGTCATGGATTTTACAAATTTTAGATAGCGTTAACTCCGAGCAATCATCACAAGTGATTTCAGAAGTAAGAAGGGGAGTAATTGATCTCTGTAGCGAGTTTCCCATTTACTAGTAAAGGGCTCCTAAACCTTAGGATAGCAAATGAAGCTTATATATGTAGTGAAAACAATTATCTTATTTATACTGCCTATAACACTTTACGCATGTTCAGAAAAAAATTGGCCAGAGCTATTCCCACTAAGCGAATTTGAAAACAATTTTTTTGTAGAATAGAAAAATGAAAACAGAGTTTCATAGAATAACTCGATTGCCCTCCTACGTTTTTGCAGAAGTTAATAAACTTAAGGCTAATTATCGTGATCAGGGTCAAGATATAATTGATTTCGGAATGGGGAACCCTGATATTGACACTGAATCTTTTATTGTTGATAAGCTAATTGAAACCGTAAAAAAACCAAAAACACACAGATACTCCGTTTCAAAAGGGATAAAAGGTCTCAGGAAAGCTCAAGCAGATTATTATGCGAGAAGGTTCTCAGTCAAGTTGAACCCGGATACGGAAATAATTGCAACTCTTGGCTCAAAAGAAGGGTTGGCTAATTTAGCTATGGCAATAACAGATCCAGGCGATGTAATTTTAGTTCCTAATCCATCATACCCAATTCATCCGTATGGTTTTATAATTGCTGGAGGATCTTTAAGGCACGTGCCAACATTATCAAATGGACAATTTGACGAGGATGAATATTTCAAAACTCTCACTCGTTCTCTTAAACATATTTCTCCTAAGCCAGTGGCTGTAGTAGTTTCTTTTCCGTCCAACCCAACTACAAAAACATGCACCCTAGAATTCTATGAAGAATTAGTTAAGGTAGCAAAACAAAATGATGTCTGGATACTGTCTGATCTTGCATATGCCGAAATATATTTTGGTGAAAATCCACCACCTTCAATTTTACAAGTACCCGGATCTAAATCAGTTGCAGTTGAGTTTACATCAATGTCAAAAACATTCAGTATGCCAGGTTGGAGAATGGGCTTTGCCGTCGGCAATGAAATACTCATAGCAGCTCTAGAGAAAATTAAATCATATCTTGATTATGGGGCATTCACTCCGATCCAAGTAGCAGCAGCGAGTGCCCTAAGCTCGGATCCCGCCACAATAGAAAAGGTAAGGGGAGTTTATAGAAAACGCAGAGATGTATTGGTTGACGCGATGGGCAAGGCAGGATGGGACATTCCCTCACCAGAGGCAACAATGTTTGCATGGGCTCAAATCCCTGAAAAATTTAAATCGCTAGGTTCATTAGAGTTTTCGAAAGTCCTTCTTAAAGAAGCTGATATTTCTGTTGCTCCTGGGATAGGGTTTGGTGAATATGGTGAAAACTTTGTTAGAATTGGCCTCGTAGAAAATGAGCATAGGATAAGGCAAGCAGCAAGGAATATTAAATCCATCTTCAATAAAGCAGATAAAATACTCAGCAGATATAGCCCTGATCAAATAGGTGTGTAATGAATAAACACAAATTAAATATTGGAATTATTGGGCTTGGGACTGTTGGCTCTGGCGTTATTAAGTTGTTGAAGAAACAAAAAAGCAATATTAAAAGTAGGACAGGTATCGAGCTTAAAGTAGTAGCTATAAACGCCAAAAATAAGAGAAAAAAAAGAAGCGTTGATGTCAGTCCATTTAAATGGATAAACTTACCAATAGATGTGGCAAAAGATCCAGATGTAGACGTAGTAGTTGAACTAATAGGTGATATGGATAAAACCGCTTCAAAAGTTATAAAAGAAGCAATTAATAACGGTAAGCACGTTGTAACGGCTAATAAATCTTTACTTGCAAAAGAGGGATCTATTTTTGAAGAACTTGCAATGCGAAAAGGTGTTTTTTTAAGATATGAAGCGGCAGTTGCCGGAGGCATACCTATTATAAAAGTATTACAAGACTCTCTTATAGTGAATAAGATTTCTAAATTGTATGGTGTGATCAATGGAACATGTAATTTCATACTTACCAAAATGGAGTCGGATGGACGGGAGTACTCAGATGTATTTTCTGAAGCAAAAAAACTAGGCTATGTCGAAAGTGATCCACAGCTGGATATTGGAGGAATAGACTCAGCCCACAAACTAGCTTTGCTCTCTTGTTTGGCATTTGGAACTACTCTAGACTTTAAATCAGTGAAAACTGAAGGAATAGAGCATATTTCTATAGAAGATATTCAGGAAGCTGATCTGATTGGCTTTAAAATAAAGTTACTTGCAACAGCGGAGTATAATAAAAGTACGCTTGTACAAGAAGTTTCTCCAAAATTGATCAGAAAAAGCAGCCCAATTGCACAGGTAAACGGAAGCACAAATATAATAGCAATAGAGGGAGATGAGATCGGAACTACTGTTTTTTCTGGTCCAGGTGCAGGTATGGGTCCTACAGCCTCCTCGGTGGTCTCGGACCTGGTGGCCATTGCCTCTAGAAAGAGTAAGTCAACTTTTTTGACCAGTGACAAAATCAGTGGTACCAAAAAGTATAAACCTATCTCTAAAAAAAGCTCATTTTATTTAAGGTTTATTCTTAAAGACAAGCCAGGCGTTATAGCCCGATTGTCAGAAAAATTAAGTAGCTGCGGTATATCTATAAACCAAATGAAACAGAAACCTTTGGCCAAGCAGAAAGCAACACTTATCATGACCACACATAAAACTCTTCAAGAAAACTTGGAAAAGGCTTTAATTGATATCAAGAGGCTAAGGATCTGTGAACAAAGGCCAGTTTGTATCGAAATTCAAGACATTTAATGGGAAAGGCTCAAATAATTGATCAAAAAATTCCTATGACGCTAAACGAGACAGGGGAAGATTATTATTATTTTTCTGCTCTTTATCTAAGAGGACAAACTTTGAGCAAAGATGCAAAGATTAAAGAAATCTCTGTTGAGGTAACAATAAAATTTGTGTCAGTGAGCCGGCCATTTAGAAAATTCACAATGCCCAAGTCGATTAGCCATTGATGGGTTTTCTAGGAATATCAAAGTCCTATACCAACAAAGAGTGGGTTGGGCCAAGCGATCAGGATTGGCAGAAAGCATCGCTTATTTCAAAGGATCTTTCCATATCACAATTAAGTGCATACCAATTAATCAAAAATAAAATCAACGAGAAAGACTATTTAGGTTACATAAGTCCAAAAATAAAAAATTTGGTACCTAACCCAAAAACATTCCTTAGTATGGAGGAAGGCTCATTACGCTTAAAAAGAGCTATAGAGAAAAAAGAAAGAGTCGCCGTCTTTGCAGATTATGATGTAGATGGTACCGTGTCGGCTGCACTAATTTGTTTATGGTTAAGAAATTTCTCTATTGAACCAACCGTATACATACCGGATAGAGAGTTAGAAGGATATGGGCCAAATATTGATGCAATGAATAAACTTGCTGCTGATCACCATCTGATCATATGTGTTGACTGCGGCACAGACTCGGAGAAAGCAATTCGGGTGGCCACAGATAGTGGCGTTGACGTTATTGTGATAGATCACCATAAGTCTGAGACCTTTTCAGAATCTGCCTATGCAGTAATAAACCCAAATAGATTTGATGAAAAAAATACATTTCCATATCTTTGTGCTGCTGGGGTCGTTTTTATTTTTTTGGTTGAGATGAATAGTATTGTTTCAGAAGAAGAAAGATCAAAAATTAACCTTCTGAGCTATCTCGATCTAGTAAGTTTAGCCACCGTAGCCGACGTAGTACCTTTAATTGGGCTTAACCGAGCATATGTTAAACAAGGTCTTAAGATATTTCAAAACAGATTGTGCCTTAAAATGTTTGGAACTCATTTCAATTTACTAGAGCACTTTAACGAAGAAACAATAGCATTCCAAGTTGCACCCAGATTAAATGCTAGTGGTAGAATAGGGTCAGCTCTTCTGACATATCAATTCCTAGTATCTACAGACGCGGATGAAATTGAGAATTATATCAGTGAAATGGAAACAGCTAATAGGGAACGCAAAGCATTAGAAAAAATTATTCTTTCTACCGCAGTAAAACAAATATCGAATTCTGAAATTAAGAGACCTTATACAATGGTGAAAGGTAAGGGTTGGCACAAGGGAGTGATTGGAATAATTGCCTCTCGACTAAAAGACTTATACGCCGGGTTATGCGTAGCAATTACTATTGATGGAAATATAGCCCATGGTTCTATTCGATCAACTGAACAAATAGATCTTACTAAAATATTACATGAGCTTAAATACCATGATGTCCTTATTAGTGGTGGAGGACATAAGCAAGCCGCAGGCTTTTCCCTTCTCGTGGATAAACTTAATGAATTTGATGAAATTGTGGCAAACCATTTACCTGACCAATCATCATTTAATGACTCTCGCTCTTTATTGGAAATAGATGGAATGATTGATATAGAAGGCGTAAATACCGATCTAATCGATAATTTAAATCTACTGGGACCTTATGGATCTCAAGTCCCACAGCCAGTAATAGTCATACCGAATTGTCAAATTCTGTTTACTAAAGAAATGGGAGAAGGACACCTGTTATGCAAATTAAAAAGAGACAAGGGTACGTTGGACGCAGTTTGTTTTAATGCAAAAAAAAGTGGCCTTGATATTAGTTTATCCAAACCCAACCTAATTCTACATATAGCTGGTAATCTCGTAAAAAATGAATGGCGAGGTGTAATAAAACCCCAAATGAGGATAGTAGACATAGCGCAAACCTAAAAAAAAAAAAAAACAACTTGAAGTAGCTTTTATTTTTAGTAAAAGGTTATGACGGATGCGCCCTTCGTCTATCGGTTAGGACGCCAGATTTTCATTCTGGAAAGAGGGGTTCGATTCCCCTAGGGCGTACCATAAAAACTTAGTTACCTAATCCTTCCTAAATAAGCCGCAGTATCGAGCATACGGTTTGAAAAACCCCATTCATTATCATACCAAGATAGAACTCTGGTCATACCCCCAGTCAGAACTTTTGTTTGAGGTCCTGCAAATATTGATGAGGCAGGATGATGATTAAAGTCTGATGAAACTAATGGTGCCTCTTCATATGCCAAAATACCATTTAAAGTTGTATTTGAGGCTTTCTCAATGGCATCATTAATCTGTTCAACTGTACTCTCTTTTCTGAAAACACATTTAAGATCAACGCATGAAACATTTGGAGTTGGAACTCGAATTGCTGATCCGTCAAGTTTTCCTTTTAGCTCAGGGAGTACTAGTGAAACAGCCTGAGCTGCTCCTGTAGACGTTGGAATCATGTTCAGGGAAGCTGCTCGCGCTCGGTAATAATCTTTGTGCAAAGTATCAAGAACTGGTTGATCTCCAGTATAGCTATGTATTGTGGTCATATAACCTACTTCTATACCAAAACTTTCGTGTAAAACCTTTACTACGGGTGCTAAACAATTCGTTGTACAAGATGCATTGGAGACAATTACATCTGTCGAAGTGAGCGACTCATGATTCACGCCGAAAACAACCGTACAATCAACGTTGCTTGCGGGTGCAGATATTAATACTTTCTTAGAACCGTTATTTAAATGTAAAGAAGCCTTCTCTTTGTCAGTGAAAATACCTGTACACTCAAGGGCAACATCCACTTCTGACCACGGTAACTTCGCTGGATCTTTTTCCGCAGTAATTTCGATCTCTGTATTATTTACCTTCAAATAATTTTTAGTAAGCGAAAGATCTAGAGGAAAGCGACTATGTACACTATCATACTTAAGTAAATGAAGATTCATCTCTGGTGAACCGAGATCGTTTATAGCAACAACCTCTATATCTTTTCTATTATTCTCAACGGATGCTCTCAAGATATTTCTTCCAATCCGTCCAAATCCATTAATGGCCACCTTAACTGACATTTTATACCCCTTATATTTTTGATACTTTTGTTTGTTGGTATTGTTTAATCAATTAAAAAAAAATGAAAAGTTTTTTATCATGTATAACTAAAAATCATCTTCTATTTTATTATCAGAGTAGAAGCTTACGTAATTCTGCTTTTTGAATTTTTCCTGTCGAAGTCTTGGGCAGCTCTCGAAAAATCACCGCTTTGGGAACCTTAAAATTTGCTAAATTTTCTTTGCAGAATTTTAAAACCTCTTCTTCTGTTATGGGGACTCCCTCTTTCGCTTCAATAAAAGCGCAAGGCGTTTCGCCCCACTTTTCGTCCGGTTTTGCTATTACTGCACAGGCTATTACACCCTCAATCTTAAAAATACAATTCTCTATCTCTATTGAGGAAATATTTTCCCCACCTGAAATTATTATATCCTTAGCTCTATCCTTTAATTGTATATACCCATCTTCATACATTACTCCCAAATCACCAGTTTTAAACCAACCATCTTGAAATGCGTTTCTAGTAGCGTCTTCGTCTTTCAGGTATCCCTTCATAGTAATATTACCTCTAAGAAGAACCTCTCCTAATTCGTTTCCATCGTGCTGCACTTCGTTTCCAGTTTCTGAGTTGATCACCTTTAGCTCTTCCTGAACCAAGTAGGAAACTCCTTGTCTTGACTTTAAATTAGCTTTCTCAGAACTACTCAAATTATTCCAATCATCCTTCCATTTGCATATTACCGCTGGCCCATATACTTCGGTTAATCCGTAAACATGGGTTACATCAAAACCGACTTTTTCAATTTGCTCTAGTATTTTGGCTGGTGGAGGAGCAGCTGCAGTCATTAACTTTACTGTGCTACTTAGTTTCTTTACATGATCTACCTCTGTATTGATTATAAAGCTTAAAACTGTGGGGGCGCCACATAAATATTCAACCCCATGACTTGAGATTTTTTCGTAGATACTCTCTCCTGTTACTTTTCTCAAACAGATATTTGTGCCAGCTCTCATGGCTATAGTCCAAGGGAAACACCAGCCATTACAGTGAAACATTGGTAAGGTCCATAAATAGGTAGGATGCATTTTCATGTCCCATTCTAGAGCGTTACCCATTGCATTTAGATAAGCCCCTCTATGATGATATACAACGCCTTTTGGATTTCCTGTAGTTCCAGAGGTATAATTTATGCTTAAATTTTCCCATTCGTCTAATGGTTTATAATAATCAGAGACCAGGTCATGACTAACTAAAAATTCCTCATAATCCATTTGGGTATAAGATTCTTCAAAGGTAAACGTTTGTTCATCTTTAATAATAATAATATTTGGCTTTTTTTTAGATAAATCTACTGCTTTTTCCGCTAAACTCAAAAACTCTGTATCAACAAACAGCATTTTTATATCCGAATGATCAATGATGTAGGCTATTGTCTGAGCATCTAATCTGTAGTTTATCGCATTCAATACCATACCTGCCATTGGTACTCCAAAATGCGCTTCGTATAATTCTGGGGTATTCGATGCGATAAATCCTACAACATCCCCTACAGCAAGTTTTTGGGATAAGCAACTTGCAAGCTGTTTACACCTTTTAAAGGTCTGTTGCCAGGTAAAATATTTATCTTCATGAATAATACTTAAGCGATCTGGAAATACCTTAGCTGCCTTTTCCATGAAAACGATGGGGGTTAAAGGTGCGTAGTTGGCATGATTTTTTTTTAATTCATTATATCGCATTTTTTCTAATCAAACTTTCTTCGCGCATTAAAAGCCGCTACAATTGTACTATCATCTAAATAGTCTAGCTCCCCTCCTACTGGAACACCTTGTGCTAGAGATGTTATTTTAATTGAATATTTATCTAATTCTTGGAAAATGTAATTAGCAGTAGTCTGACCAGTTATAGTTGCACCCAACGCAAGCACTATTTCCTTAATACTCCCTGAAGCCACCCTCTCTGTTAATGTCGCGATTTTCAGTTCTTCAGGCCCTATCCCCTCCATAGGAGATAAAAGCCCTCCCAAAACGTGAAACATCCCATTGAAAACACCTGATCTATTCATAGCCCATAGGTCAGAAATATCTTCCACAACGCACACTAAGCTCCCATCTCTAGATTTATCAGAACATAGATCACATACAGGATCTAAAGTCACGTTACCACAGACTTGACAGTATTTTACATTATTGTTGATATTATCAAGGGAAAATATTAGCTGATCTAATATAATTTCCTTTTTTTTTATCAAATGAAATACAAGCCTCTGTGCTGATCTCGGTCCAAGACCTGGCATCTTTGCAAAGATCTTAATTAGCGACTCTAAATCAGACTGACTTTCCTTTACATGACCACCTATCATTTTTAGAAGGGTAACTTAAAGCCTTCAGGCAATCCAAATGCCTGACCCATTTTAGCCATTTCTTTTTTTGAGGCTTCTTCGCTTTTAACCTTACAATCCTTAATAGCCGCTAAAAGTAAGTCTTCTATCACTTGTTTTTCGGAAGGGATTAAGATTGATTCATCTATTTCGATATTTCTAAAATTTCCTTTTGCGGTACTAACGACCTTGACCAATCCACCTCCTGCTTCACCCACGACTTCAATGTTATCTAGCTCTTTCTGAGAATCCAGCATCTTCTGCTGCATTTCCTGAGCCTGTTTCATCATTTTTGCCATATCACCTAGTTGACCCAGTCCTTTAAACATTATTTCCCTCTTTTTTTTCCATTGTTGTCTTTTTTACCCGATCACTTCTTTACTATGGCTCCTGGAAAAATATCCAAAATCTCTTTCACAGCACTGTTATCTGCCGTTTCTTCCGGTTTATCCAAATCAGTTATTTTGCTATTACTTTCCGTTGGAGTAACTATTTCATCTTTTTCTTTTGTTTTCAAGGATGACTTCCTTTCCAAATTGTAAACATGCATTTTGCTATCAGTTCCATTATCCAAAATGCCTTTGATTAGGACATCAGGTGAAGGCAATATTGACATATGGCATGCTCTGAACAATAGCATTTCTAAACTAGTTATAGGCTCAGAGGCCACCCTTAATTCATCAATTCCTTTAAATAGAACTTGCCACAAACTCGTAAAAGTAACTGGGTCAGCGCTTTTGGATAATTTGTCTGCAAATTCCTTTTCTTCATATGAATAGTCATCACCAATCAACTCATTATCCATCAAACTTGATACGCTTATAAAGTGTAGACATTCCAATAATTCCTGTAGCAATAATTTAGGGCTGGTATTTCCAGCAATAAAAGATCTAACTATCTTTAATGCCTCATTTGTTTTACCTTGCATAATAAGTTCGAGTAGAGATAGCACTTCAAGCTTTGAAACTTTTCCTAATAACTCATTTACCATTTGCTTTTCAATAATTGTTTCACAATTTACTAACACTTGATCAAGAATAGATAACGCATCTCGTACAGACCCTGCAGCTTCTCTAGCAATGGTCTTTAAGGCTTCTTTTTCAGCCTTTAGTCCTTCTCGTTGTAAAATTTCAAGAAGGTGTTTCATAAGAATATCAATTTCTAATCGTTTTAAATCAAAACGATTAACTCTTGACAAAATTGTTAGCGGAATTTTTTTAATTTCAGTTGTTGCAAAGATAAATTTTACATGCTCTGGAGGTTCCTCTAATGTCTTTAAGAGAGCATTGAAGGCGGAATTAGATAACATATGTACCTCATCGATAATGTAAACTTTAAATTTGGCTGAAGCTGCTCTGTAAACTACCGTCTCGATTATCTCTCGTATATCATTTACTCCAGTTTTACTGGCTCCATCCATTTCAATTACATCAACGTGCCTGCCCAATTGAATTGATTTACAGTTAGAACAAGAATTGCACGGTTCCACATCGCCCTCTTTTTTTTCCAAACAGTTAAGAGCTTTTGCAATAAGCCTTGCTGTAGATGTTTTTCCAACTCCTCTATCGCCATGAAGCAAAAAAGCATGTCCCACTCTTTTTGAGAGAAAAGCGTTTCTCAATGTTTTCACTAAGGTATCTTGACCGACTAGTTCAGAAAATTGAGATGGTCTATATTTAAGTGCTAATACTTTATATGGCTCTGCGGACAATTTCATGCTTCCCTTTAACTTCCTAAACAAAAGTATTTACGAATTTCGATTTAAACGAGAGACCGGCGAACGACCTAAACCAATACGACTCGGCTGCTTCTTTTCAGACCTGACCGGGTGATCGATAAGGTTTACCCGAGCCAATCTCTCGCCTATAATTATATATCTTACAAAGTCTTAAACAAGAAAATTAAAACATACCAAGGATCGCGCAATGGATTCAGATACACTGCCACTATTTTCTCAAATCAATTTAAAAAGGAAGGCACATCTTAGAGACTCAAAACAACTTATAAACATTAAAAATTGTTTCCATTTGCTTATTTGGAGAGGGAAACTTCTTTTTCGTTTTAATAATGGAAAACCTATCCCCTATCTAATAGAAAAAAAACCCAAGTTCATAAACAAGTTAAGCACTTACATTTTCCTAGGTGAGTTTGAAAATAAAAATATTATTTTGTGGGATATGTCCGATTCTCGTGAAGTTTTGGGAAATACAGACCAAATTGGATCCTTCAGTGATGGGGAAAAAAATTATCATCCAGATTTACCAAAGGGTACATATTTCTGTGACTTACGGAATTTACTACCGTTATTGAAGGGTAAATACGCAAATCTATGCGCAACAGCTAAAGGTATATTCGAGTGGAACAGGCGAGTTAATTTTTGCCAATCTTGTGGAGGCAAATTATCATCAGAAAAGTCTGGATGGGAAAAAGCTTGCAAGAAATGTAATTTCAAAGTTTTTCCTAGAATTGATCCTGTAGTCATAATGTTAATTACGAAGGGCAATGATATACTTTTAGGGAGATCACATGGTTGGCCAGAAAAAATGTATTCGTGTTTAGCGGGCTTTATTGAGCCTGGTGAAACCATTGAGGCGGCAGCCCAAAGAGAGGCAATGGAGGAGAGTGGTATAAAAATAAAGAATGTGAAATATATCACCAGCCAACCATGGCCATTTCCTGCATCGCTGATGATGGGGTGTACAGGTGAAGCACAAAGCAGAACGATAAAAATCGACAGAGATGAACTCGAAGATGCTATTTGGGTAAGCAAAGAAAATGTTTTTCAAGCGCTTAATGGTCTAGACAATTCGATTTTTATGGCAAGAAGAGGGGCTATAGCTAGACATCTAATTGAAAAGTGGGTTGCTGGATTAATTTGATGAACGTTTTTTTGCTCACCTTCTTTTGGTCATTTTCGTTTCTTCGTGAGTTAAATCGATTAAGATCTTTAAGAGATGATGTAAGTCGAGTAGGTAAAAAATATGTTAGAAAATAATAACAAAAAATGGGATTTTTGGATCGATCGAGGTGGAACGTTTACCGATATCGTTGCTAGAGATCCTGGTGGCAAAATATTTACTGATAAACTGCTATCAGTAAATGCTAGACTTTATGAAGACGCGGGAATGGAAGGGATAAAGCGTTTCCTAAAAGTACCCCATGCTGCAAAGATACCTGTAGACAGTATAAACTCCATAAAAATGGGAACAACAGTCGCAACCAATGCCCTTCTCGAAAGGAAAGGGGTTCCTGTGGTTTTATTAACTACAGAGGGATTGAAGGATCAACTACGTATAGCATACCAAAACAGGCCTAATCTTTTTGATCGTAAAATTATTTTAGGTGACCCTTTATATGATCATATAATCGAAGTTGAAGAACGAATTACATCTACTGGGGAAGTATTAAGGCCGTTAAATAAAGAAAAGCTCTTTAATGATCTAAGAAAAATAGAAAATATAAAAGAAAAATCATGTGCAATTGTTTTTATGCATAGTTGCAAATTCAGCAAACATGAAAGAGAAGCAGAAGAAGTAGCGGAGGATCTAGGGTTTTCGCATATTTCGGTAAGCTATAAAACATCTCAAATTATGAAGTACGTCATGAGAGGGGATACAACCGTAGCAGATGCATATCTAAGCCCCGTTTTAAATAAATATATTGAAAATCTCTATTCAGAGTTTGATAGAGATATAAGTAGTAAAATAAGCTTTATGCAATCCAATGGAGGACTTACAAATGCAGCTCTTTTTTCTGGAAAGGACTCAATTTTATCCGGACCAGCGGGTGGAGTAATAGGGGGAATAAAAACTAGTGCTCTGGATAAACAACACAAAATAATTGGTTTTGATATGGGAGGAACTTCAACTGATGTTTGGCATTATTCGGGAGAACTAGAGCGCACTGTTAGCAATAGAATTGATGGCATTCGAATCTCAATTCCAATGTTAAGTATTAATACTATCGCAGCAGGCGGTGGCAGTATCCTAACAGAAAAGTCAGGGAGACTAATCGTGGGCCCTGAAAGTGCAGGCGCAACTCCAGGACCAGCCTGTTACGATAGAAAGGGGCCACTAACAATTACAGACTGCAACCTTGTAACCGGGAGAATCCAAGCGGATTTTTTTCCAAAAACTTTTGGAGATAATAGCAAACAAAGTTTATCTCTAAGCGCCTCCCAAAATCTATTTAAAAAACTAAGCAGAAAGTTAAATGTTCCGATGGAAGAAATTGCAGAGGGATACATTAGTGTTGCAGACAACAGTATGGCCGAAGCGATAAAAAAAATATCAGTTCAAAAGGGTCACGACCTACAGGAATATTGCCTAACGGTATTTGGAGGAGCAGCAGGCCAGCACGCTTGTGCAATAGCAGAGATATTAGATATGAAGACCTGTCTTATTCATCCACATGCTTCGGTACTCTCAGCTTACGGCATGGGTTTAGCGGAGATAAGGACTAACAAAAGTATGATTATAGAAAAAAATTTAAATAGGGAGGCCCTATTAGAGAGCGCGTTCATAGCTGATAGTCTTATTACATCAACAACTGAAATTCTTGAGAAACAAAATGTATCTGAAAAAAACATAACCTATGTCATAAAAATATTTATCAAACTAGATGGTACAGATACCAGCCTAGACCTTGCGTTTGATGATATTACTAGTTTGCAGTCAAAGTTTAGTGAAACCTATCTTCGTCTTTTTGGGTTCAAACCCGTTTCAAAAAAATTAGTCATAGAGTCCGTATTCGTTGAAGCCGTTGGCGGTACAGATGTAAATATGAAAAACAGTAAAATCTCTAAGGAATTTACAAGACTAAAACCAGTAAATGCGAACAAAAAAGTTTTCATTGATGGAGAGTGGAACCATTGCCAATTTTTACCAATAGAAAATTTAAGTAAGAGCTCAATAGTCAATGGTCCTGCTGTGCTTGTGGGATCCCAGACATCAATTTTACTTAAGAGAGGCTGGGAGGGCACTCTCCTAGAGAGTGGCACAATAAAACTTAAAAGAGTGAACTTCTTCTTACCACAGAAACATACTGAAAGTGCGCAAATTGAAGTGTTTAATAATTTATTCATGTCAATTGCTGAACAAATGGGCTTTGTTTTGGAAAAGACAGCTCAGTCAATAACTATTAAAGAACGCCTTGATTTTTCTTGTGCTATTTTTGATAGAGATGGCGAGTTAGTCGCCAATGCCCCTCACATGCCGGTTCATTTAGGATCTATGGATTCAACAGTAAAATCTATAATAAAAAATAATTCTACTTTGTCTCCCGGTGACCTTTTTGCGATCAATGCACCCTACAACGGTGGAACACATCTCCCAGATATCACTATCGTTAATCCTATTTGGAACTCTAAAAAGTCTGAGATAATTTTCTATACGGCAGCTAGAGGGCATCATACTGATATAGGTGGGCTCACTCCAGGATCCATGCCCTGTAATAGTACAGATATTCATGAAGAAGGTATTTATATCGATAATTGGAAAATTGTAGATAATGGTGTTTTTAAAGAAGATGAAATTAAAGATAAACTTCTCTCGGGCTCATATCCAGCAAGATCTCCTTTAACCAATATTGCTGATTTGAAAGCTCAGATAGCAGCATGCAAAAAAGGCGAAGCAGAGTTACTAAAAATAGTCGATAAATATGGTCTTGAAACAGTTTTCCGATTTCAAGAACTTGTTTGTCAAAACGCTGAAAATGCTGTCAGGGAGTCAATTAAGTTTATAAAAACAACAGAGTTTACATACCAAATGGATGATGATTTATCAGGTGCACCCCGAAAAATTAACATCAAACTGACACCTAACAAAAAAGACAGTTCTATAGAAGTTGACTTTAATGGAACTACGATGCAGCTGGAGAGCAACTATAATGCCCCATTACCTGTAACAAGAGCAGCTGTATTATATGCATTTAGAATATTAACCGGTGGCAATATTCCAATGAACTCTGGAATCATGAAACCCATTAAAATTAAAATTCCAAGAGCAAGCATGTTATCTCCAGAATATCCGGCTGCAGTAATAGCTGGAAATGTAGAAACTAGCCAGGCTGTAACATCTGCTTTGTTAATGAGTTTTGGTATTCAAGCGGCATCTCAGTCAACTATGAATAACATTACCTGGGGCAATGAAAAGTTTCAATACTATGAAACAATTTGTGGTGGAACAGGTGCTGGGATTGACTTTTCTGGAAACTTTTATGAAGGCACCTCTGCTGTTCACAGTCATATGACAAACAGCCGGTTAACTGATCCGGAAACTCTTGAGTTTAGATTTCCTGTTATATTAGAAGAATTTTCGATACGTTCTGGTTCTGGAGGTATTGGGCAGTACCATGGGGGTGACGGTGTAATTCGTAAAATCTCTCTTTTAAAGCCGATGATGATTTCAGTTTTGTCTGGTCATAGGACTGTCGCCCCCCCTGGGCTATTAGGTGGAGGCTCAGGTAGAGTAGGGTCAACCAGTCTTCTGAGAAATAATGGTAGTCTTGAGATCTTGAAGTATGCTGATCAGGTAGAAGGACAAAAAGGTGATATTCTAGTTGTCAAAACCCCCGGGGGTGGGGCATTAGGGGCATTGCGTAAGTAAGTAAACTACTAGATAGTCTTATATACATTAATAGTTCTTCTATTATAACCTTGCTGTCTGGCCTTAATTATCCATGATGACACACTCAAACTTGCTTTACTACATACCAGCTCCCATCGTTCCTCTAAAGAAAAACGCTTGTTTTTTGTAGGTGAAGCAATATCAACGTTGGGTTTCATATACCACCTGCTCTCAACACCTGTTATTTTATTTTGAAAAGAAGAAATTAATAATATTATTGGAAGAGTTGAATCCTTTTCTTCTGCCACATTTTTAAAAGACAATATTATTCTTCGGATGCTTGAGTATTGAATTGGTTTATGTAGCTCACATACTAAAAGCTCACTTACACCAGATTTTAAAAATTCTTCTATTACCCACATAGACTCTTGGCTTTTCATTGAATCTACCAAAATAAATTTATTTATATCCACCCACGATATAATTCCATCAGGATAAAGTGAAACAACGCCCTCTTTTCCTCTTATCCACGTAATATAACTTTTAATATTTCTTGCAATCATAAGCGCAAAAATGAACCTTGATGGTCCTGCTATCTGATGAACACTTCCTCTCTTGAGGAACAATCCTGGCAAAAACTCTAGGTATTTAATCTCAGAGAACCTATGGTAATCCATGTAATATCTTAATTTTTGTTCTTTATTTGTTCTTTATATAATCCGATTATGTCGCGAAGACAAATATTAATCAATATTTTTTAATCAGATAAAGTGTTTAAGTATTCAATCAAATCTGCTCGATCTTTATCCTTCTTAAGACCAGCAAAACTCATTGCAGTTCCAGGAGCATACTCGGAAGGCTTGGTGAGATATTTATTAAGCTCTTCTATACTCCAGACACCTTCTAAACCCATAAGTGCTTTAGAATACTTAAA
>OZSS01000078.1_pt1 | contig 39154 bp, 27 predicted proteins | sample 1779911 | NCBI WGS metagenome assembly OZSS01 (sample SAMEA2603589, study PRJEB24840) | metagenome | biome: Water; feature: Photic zone; material: Seawater sample | place: Mediterranean Sea | collected 2013-11-12 | depth 10 m
ATGCAAGATGTTGCGGTTGCCTAAATCAGAATTGGTTGAACGTATAAACAAAGCGCGTCGCTATTCACTGCGTGCGCCATCGGTGCTGTTAAATCAAATTTCAAAACAAGACTATGCTATTTTACAGGAAAAAATGTGGAAATTTCCAGGTATGTACATAAAGCGGAAATCTGTGAGAGACTACCAAACAGAGGTGGCAGCCAATCTCTTAGGCTATATAAGCGAAGTTAATAATTTCGATATTCGGAACAACCCCTACTACGTTAAAGGAGAACTCATAGGACGTCAAGGCATTGAAAAAACCTATGAAGAAGTACTGCGCGGGACTAAGGGCGTTTCCTATTTGCAAAGGGATAAGTTTAACAGAATTATTGGTCCCTATAAAGATGGTACGCTGGATACTTTGCAAGTACCGGCGCAAGACATAACGCTATCTATTGACATTGCCCTTCAGGAATACGGCACGAAGCTATTGACAAATAAACGTGGCGGTATTTTGGCCATTGAGCCCAAAACAGGTGAAATTCTGATGAGTGTGAGTACGCCAACCTTTGATCCCAATGCACTGGTAGGTAGAGATCGGTCTTCCCTTTTTGAAGCACTAAAGCAAGACACCCTTAACAGGTATTTATTTGACCGCTCACTTCAAGGGCAATACGCTCCTGGATCTCCATTTAAAGTGCTAAATGCGCTTGTGGCACTGGAAGAAGGTGTGGTGGATGCCAAAACAAAATTCACGTGTTACAGCGGACATTACTATGCCAGAAATCAATTTATGGCGTGTATGTGCCCCCCTGGAACAAAAAACAATCTAAACAGGGGTATTTATAAATCTTGTAACACCTATTTCTCCAATGTTTACCGTCGGATTATCGACAAAGACAACAAGATCGAAGAGAATATCAATAACTGGCACAAACACTTGAACAGCTTTGGTTTGGGGAATTATTTAGGCTATGACCATCCTGTTGGCCAGCCAGGCTATGTACCCAATGCCAACTTCTACAATCTTTGGTATCCCAATCAGCGATGGCGTGGGTCTACCATAGTATCCAATGCCATTGGACAAGGTGAAATACTTATGACACCGATTCAATTGGCTAACGTTGCAGCAACCATTGCAAACCGAGGGTTTTTCTACACGCCTCATTTTGTGAAAGGCATACAAGGAGATTTTATTGATCCAAAATACAAAACAAAACGCGCGACTAGCATTTCAAAAGAACATTTTACAAATGTCATTGAGGGAATGGCCGATGTGGTTAGTAAAGGAACAGCACGAGTGGCTGGCATAAGAGGAATTGAGGTCTGTGGCAAAACGGGTACCATTGAAAACTTTACAAAAATTGATGGCGACAGAACTCAGCTTACAGATCATTCTATTTTTATTGCTTTTGCGCCAAAAGACGATCCTAAAATTGCACTTGCCGTTATCGTTGAGAACGGGTATTGGGGTGCGCGTTGGGCTGCGCCCATTGCCAGTTTGGTAATTGAAAAATATCTCAAAGGGGAAGTCAAGCGAAGATGGCTGGAAAACCGCATGCTCAACGGAAGTCTTGAAGAAGAATATGCCAAGGTAACAAGTAACAAACCTTTCACCATAAATGAATAAGTTTTTACGATTTGACTGGTATGCGTTAACCCTTTATCTGATGTTGGTGGGCATAGGTTTGGTCAATATATATTCTGCTGTATACGATGCCAACAACACGGCTATTGCCACTGGATTTATGCAAAAACAGCTTATTTCTTTAGGGATAGGTTTAGTGTTGATTTTCTTATTCCAATTCATTGATATCAAGTTTTTTGAGCGGTATGCCAGTATCTTATTTCTGGTGTCAATCGTAAGTTTGTTGGGGCTATGGGCGTTTGGAACTGAAGTATCTGGCGCAAGGTCTTGGTATGCCATTGGCGGATTCAGTCTACAACCTTCAGAGTTTGCGAAAGTTGCCGTTGCACTTGCACTTGCCAAGCACTTAGGTGGTTTTAATACGCGTATCGAAAACGTAAAAGATTACACAGGCGCCTTTGTCATCATGGCCATTCCTGCCATATTAACAATACTCCAACCCGACCCCGGAACAGCCATAGTACTTTTAAGTTTTTTCCTTGTCCTTCATGCCGAAGGACTTCCAGCCAACTTTCTTTATGTCATGCTAGGTCTGTTTGGGCTATTTATACTGACGTTGCTTGTTGGTGTCAATCCTACCCTATGGACCATTGGTGTTTTAGCGTTGTTTGCCTATGCCTACAGACGTTTGCGTAAGGAAAAAAAAGTGCTCAGACCCATACTATTAATAGGAATCATGGGTGCTGCTTTTACGCTTTCTGTATCTTATATTTTTGACAATGTGTTTGAACAACGACACAGAGATCGCTTTAATATTTTATTGGGAAAAGAAGTTGATGTTAGAGGCGTGGGCTATAATATAAATCAGTCTCAAATAGCCATTGGTTCAGGACGTGGGTTGGGCAAAGGTTACCTGCAAGGGACACAAACCAAAGGAGGGTTTGTCCCAGAACAACAAACCGATTACATCTTCACAACTGTGGGAGAAGAATGGGGCTTTTTAGGCACGTCCTTGGTTTTGGGTCTTTTTATAATGCTTATGATGCAGATTGTCAAAACAGCCTACAAACAAAAAACCACTTTTAGCAGGGTATTTTGCCTTGGATTTGCTTGCATATTACTCACACACGTAGGCATTAATCTAGGCATGGTGGTTGGCTTGGTGCCAACCATCGGTATTCCACTGCCGCTGATGAGCTACGGCGGATCGAGCCTGTTGGCTTTCAGTGTTTTTATGGGAATTTACTTACGTGTGTATTACCAGAGAATACAATAAACGCGTTTAATAAATTAGCGCTGCAGGGCAAGCGGTTTTTTGCCAATAAAGCTCAAATCCAAGGCTTCTAAAATCGAAACAGCCTCGTTAACATACATATCCTTGTTCAAGGACTTTTGCCAACGCTTGCGCTTTTCGGCAAGCAGGGTGTCTGACTTCATTTTTGCCAACTCATACGGAAGCGATTTAAATGTCAGTGAATTGGTGTATTCGTTCAGTATTTCAAATTGATCTGCAAATGATTCGTCTTTAGCTATTTCATTTGAAAACAGTTTGTAGTTCAATGAAAAATCGTTTTTGTCTTGTTGCTGACGCACCCATTTGGCATTTTTATCGATAAGCTGAAACAGCGTATCACGAGCCACACGAGCTGCACTATCTTCAATAACCTGTTGATAGTTTTGATAGCCATTCCATTTGTTAAATGATGCCGAAGCAATCTGATCCCACACCAACGGATTTTCTTCGTCTTTTTCTCCAATATCAACATAAGCATATTGATCTGGTGCAACCACATCGCTGTAGACTCCTTCAAGCTGAGTGGATTTGCCCGTAATACGATAGAATTTTTCAGTGGTAAATTTCAATGCACCCAAATCACCATACGTACTCTTGGAAACAAAACGGTTGAGTTCAATAATATTCTGTACGGTTCCCTTGCCAAACGTTTGCTTGCTGCCCAAAACAATAGCTCTCTCGTAGTCTTGCATGGCTGCTGCTAGAATTTCAGAAGCCGAAGCCGAAAGTTCATTGACCATAATTACGAGTGGACCATCCCAAAGTGTTTTGCCATCTCGGTCTTTTAAAACCTTACTCCCCGCATCACTTGTCTTAACCTGCACAACAGGTCCTTCATCAATAAAGAAACCGGCCATATCCACTACTGTTTGTAGCGAACCACCACCATTATTTCGCAAATCAATAACCAAACCTTGAACCCCTTTTTGCTTGAGACGGATAATTTCTTGCTCCATGTCTTTGGCAGCGTTGCGTTCTTTGTAATCCTTAAAATCAACATAGAATTTAGGCAGGTGTATCAGTCCGAACGTTCTCCCTCCTTTTTGGATAAGTGATGACTTCAAATAAGATTCTTCCAATTCTACTGTATCGCGTTTTATGGCCACCTCCTCAATAGTACCGTCAACGCGTTTTAAGGTTAGGTAAACCGTGGTACCTGCAGGCCCCTTGATAAGTTTGATGGCATCATCTAAACGCATGGACTGCACATCAACAGGGTCGCCCTCTTCTTGACGTACCATCATGATTTGGTCACCAACTTCAATGGATTGGTCGCGCCAAATGGGTCCTCCTGAAATCACATCAACAATCTTAATGGCTTGATTTCGCTTGGTAAGTCGCGCGCCAATACCTTCATACTTTCCAGACATAGATGCGTCAAAGCGGTCTTTGTCGACTGGAGCGAAATAAACCGAGTGTGGGTCAAACTGGGTTACAAAAGCGTTGAGATAGCTTCCAAACCAATCCTCTTCGCGCACGTCTTCCATCAAAGAAAAATAGTTTTCCATGTTTTCTTTGGTAATCTCTCGTGCTTCTTTTTCCAAAACCTCAAACGTCTTGGGCACATAGCTTTCATCTTTTGCCGCCAGTTTTTCTTCCTCTTCTAATTTGCTATGTAAAATATTAAGGGTGGAGAGTTTAAGCTGCTTGCGCCAATTTTCTACTTTTGATCGCAAAGTACTTGGGTATTGCTGATTTTCATAATCCACATTGATCTCCTCCTTCTTATTAAAATCAAACGGTTTCGCTAAAATTTCTAGATAGAATGACTTGGTTTCATTTCTGCGCTCCAAATAACGTGTATAAACCAAATCGAAAAAACTGGTTTGTAAGGCTCTAAACTCGTCGTCCAATGCATATTTGTATCGATCAAATTGAGCGATATCTTTTTTTAGAAAATAACGTTTTTGACCGTCCAGCATTTCCAGAAAGGTTTCATGTAAGTCTTCTGAAAAGTCATCGCTTATGTCCTTAGGGTCAAAGTGTCCGCGTTGCATAAAATATGCAATAAGCTCCATCAGGAGTTTGTCTTTTGAAGTGTCTTCAGAGAATTCGTGCGTTAATGGAACATGGAAGCGTGTCCACGCTGCAAGAATCAGGACAGTAAAAAACAGGGGGATAAATAACTTTTTTTTCATATTTCTCTTTGGTAGCAAGCTTAAAAATACAGCTTTTTTGTAACTTTTTAACAACTATTCCATAACCGTGCCAAAAAAAGGAAATATGAAGCTGCCATTGCGTATTTTTAACATTCAAAACTAATGTATGAAAAAGCCTTTAATTCTTGTAACAAACGACGACGGAATTAGCGCTCCAGGACTACGGAATCTGATTCAGGTGATGAACAGCATTGGTAATGTGGTGGTGGTGGCTCCCGACAGTCCACAATCTGGCATGGGTCATGCCATTACCATAAACAACACGCTGCGATGCAGTAAGGTTACCATAGACGATGGACCGCAAACAGAATACGCTTGCTCGGGCACACCCGCTGACTGCGTCAAAATGGGCGTGCACGAAATTCTAAAACGCAAGCCAGACCTCTGTGTTTCTGGCATCAATCACGGCTCCAATTCGTCCATTAATGTCATCTATTCGGGCACCATGAGCGCCGCTGTTGAAGCGGGGATTGAAGGCATTCCAGCCATTGGATTTTCACTTTTAGATTATGCTTGGGGTGCTGATTTTGAGGAAATAAAAACCTTTGTAAAACGCATTGCCCTGTCTGCCCTTACAAACGGAATTCCAGAAGGCGTGGTGCTAAATGTTAATCTGCCTAAATTAAAAGAAAAGGACATCAAAGGAATACGCATATGCAGACAAGCTATAGCATATTGGGTTGAAGAATTTGACAAAAGAGCAGACCCAACTGGAAAAGAATATTACTGGCTTACAGGCAAGTTTATTAACGAAGACAAGGGCGAAGACACCGACGAGTGGGCACTCGAAAACGGCTATGTAAGCGTTGTGCCGGTCCACTTTGACATGACAGCACATCACAGCATACAGAAATTAAATACATGGGATTTTTAACAAAAAAACTGCGTTGGGGGCTACTGCTGGGGTTAGGGTTGCCTTTGTTTTTGCTTGGTGTTGCAGTGCTCAATCTAGATTTTGAACTTACGGAAGTAGATAAATTTGCGGGTATCGCAACACTTTGTGCGCTCCCCAATCTGCTGTTATTTTTTGGATCGCTTCGAAAAAACGAAGAGACCTTTGCCTACGGAGTTCTTGCTAGCTCCATCTTGTGGGCATTGTTTACCTTTGGACTAAAGCTTTTTGGATGAAGTACTACATCATTGCCGGGGAAGCATCTGGTGATTTACATGCTGCCAACCTAATAAAATCGCTTAAGCAAGAAAATGCCAATACAAGCATTCGTGCTTGGGGAGGCGATCGTATGAAAGCCCAAGGGGCAACTATCGTCAAGCATTACCGGGACTTGGCTTTTATGGGTTTTTGGGAAGTCGCCAAAAACATCCGAACCATTTTCAAAAACATACGCTTTTGTAAAGAAGATATTTTGGCATTTCAACCCAATGCTATTATTCTTATCGACTATCCTGGGTTTAACCTCCGCATTGCCAAATGGGCAAAGGCTCAAAAAATACCTGTGCACTATTACATCAGCCCACAAGTTTGGGCATGGAAAGAAAACAGGGTAACGCTTATGAAAAAGGTAATTGACTATCTGTATGTCATCCTTCCTTTTGAAAAGACCTTTTTTGAAGACAAGCACCAACTGGCTGTTGATTTTGTGGGGCATCCATTGTTGGACGAAATTGCGCAATTTGACGCAGGAAGTGCCGAGGCCTTCAGGGCAACACACAAACTCCCAAAAAACAAGCCCATAGTGGCTTTACTTCCTGGAAGCAGAGCGCAAGAAGTAAGTAAAATGGTGCGTATTATGTCAAATACAGCCAAAAACTTCCCAGATTATTGTTTTGTAATAGGAGCAGCACTGCACCTAGACGAAGTGCTCTTCGAAAACCTAGGGCTGCACATTGTCAAAAATGACACTTACAAATTATTGTCGCATGCCCACGCAGCTTTGATTACCAGCGGAACAGCCACCTTAGAAACGGCATTGTTTGAGATACCGCAAATCGTGTGCTACAAAACCAGTGCTTTGAGCTATGCCATTGGAAAACAAGTCGTAAAACTACCTTACATCTCACTTGTCAATTTAATTTTGGACCAGATGGCTGTACCCGAACGCTTGCAGCGCAATTGCAACGCAAAGCAGTTGTCAATAGACCTATCCAAAATTTTGAATGGACCCGCACGAACAGCCCAGCGTGAGGCCTACAAGCTGCTTAAAACAAAACTGGGCGGCACTGGCGCGAGTGATCAAACTGCCAGACTAATTTCACAACGAACACATGCGTAAGCTAGTTGTCTTGCTATTGACGTTGAGTGTGGCTTCATGTGGAAGCCTAAAGAAAGGCAGTAAAATGAAACCCAGAGACGGGGTTGTTTACTACGCCAAAGGATATTTAGGCACTCCTTATGCTTTGGGTGGAAATACCAAAAGTGGGATTGATTGCTCGGGACTTATTTACAATGCCTACAGCCAACAGGGCGTTAGCATACCCAGAACAGTTGATGCCTTGCGTAAAAAAGGCAAGCGCATTTCTGTTGACCGAGCCAAAAAAGGGGATCTTATATTTTTTAGGACCTCCAGAAAACGCAGGCTTACCCATGCTGGTATTGTGGTAGGCACAAAACGTGGGATTCCCCAATTCATTCACGCCTCCTCTTCACGAGGAGTTATCATTTCAACACTCGATAATACGTATTGGAAAAAAGCCTACGCCCAAACCCGTAGGTTGCTTAAAAAATAAACTATTGCGTACTTTGTAGTATGCCTCATTCAAGTACACCCATTGCGCTCATCGGATCTGCCTTTGGCTTGGGGATACTTTTGCAAGAATATGTTTAGCCTGATTTCGGCTATATATGCCTTATTGGCTTTGGCGTAGCACTTATTGTTAGCCACACAAAACGCTGGTATTTTCCTTACGTGATAAGTTTGTTTTGTTGCTTTTTGGTATTGGGCAGCATGAGGCTAAACCCAGTATTGTCAAAACCAAATACAACAGAGACAGTCCATGAGCTTGTTGTGACAAAAGCAGCAAATACCAACACATTTGGACATCAATATATTGCAGTAACGACAAAGAAGGAACGTGTCCTCCTTCAAACCAACCTTTCACAGCGCCTTACCGTTGGCGATCGGCTGTTGGTACAAGCTAAACTGACACCTATTCAAGCGCCCAGGAACCCCATGGATTTTGATTTTAAAACCTATATGCTGCGAAAGGGCGTGGTAAGGAAAATCAGCTTAGATAAAAAACCATTTGTTGCCTTGGCGCCAAAAAATAGCTTGAAGCGTTGGGCGTATAAACTGCAACAACAACTGATAGCACAGCTAAAACAAACCCCGCTTAACCAAAACAACAAGGCATTGGTAATGGCATTGGTACTTGGGCATAAGGCCGAATTATCGGAGGAGCGATTAGCACAATACCAAAGGGCTGGCGCCATGCACCTTTTAGCCATTTCTGGACTTCATATTGGTATTGTTTTTATGCTATTGCGATTTTTTGTGAGGCCGTTAAAGCGTTTAAGGTACGGTAAAGTACTCGCGACATTGATTCCGGTGCTATTGCTTCGGTGCTTTGTCCTTATCACAGGCGGATCCGCACCTGTAACAAGAGCGGTAACCATGTTTACGTTTTTGCAACTAGGTCTTGCCATGGCGCGAAAAAATGCCGGTATTCAAGGGGTTTGGGTAAGTTTTGTCCTGCTGCTATTTGTAAATCCGCGTTTTATATTTGATGTAGGGTTTCAATTGAGCTATGCGGCTGTTTTTGGCATTGTTTGGATGATGCCACACTGGCAACGCTTATTTCTAAAGCAACACAGAACTGTTCGTTACCTCGCCGATCTTTTTGGGGTAGGCGTTATTGCCCAACTCGCCATTTTGCCCTTAAGTCTTTACTACTTCAACCAATTCCCACTGCTTTTTTGGGTTAGTAATTTGGTGCTTGTGCCCCTACTGGGCTTTATCATCACGCTGGCAATTGCCGCTGTTGGCTTAAGTTTCTTTCCATCGGTCTATCCGGCATATGATATCGCTAACCACATTTTTGATGCCTATCAAAATACGGTTGCGTGGATTGCACAATGGGAACGCTTTTTTATTGAACGCATCCCTTTCAGAACAATAGATGCTGTGTTTTTGGGCGTGGCCGTTGTTTGCCTTTTTGGCTTGCTGTCTCGTCCTACCCACAAAAAGATGTTGTTATTGGGTGTGGTGTCTGTATTATTTCACTCAAACTTGTTGGTGCAATGGAAACCTCCACCTAAAGCCCTCATTGGGCATGCATACAAAAACAGCTTATTGTTTACAGTCGAAAATCGAATAGGCATGGCACATTACGGCAAAAAAACTGAAAAAATAGTGCAGTTGGCGGCGCAGTTTCAATTAGATAATCGCCTTGACGGTATGCATTTCCAACGACTACATAACAGCTATGAAGATTTACTTGTCGTTGATAGCTTAGGTATTTACAAAGGAGTTCTACCACATAAAATAGTCCTTTTACGTCAAAATCCAAGCATTCATCTTGATGATCTAATTGAACAATTGAAGCCACAAATAATTATTGCTGATGGGAGCAATTACCCATCATTTGTGGGGCGTTGGAAAGCTACCTGCGAAGCAAGAAACACAAGGTTTCACAGCACTGCTACAGCGGGTAGTTATCCCTTAAACTGACCCTTGAAATTTTTTATATAAGCCGTAAAGTCATCCTGAGACTTGATAGACTCATAGTCTTTGAGATGGACTAATTTTAAGTAAATTTCTATTTGAGATGGATTTAAATACCCAACTACTGGAGTGATATAATTTCCCATATCGTCAAAAAACACGAGCGTTGGATAACCGGATACGCCTAAGTATCGCGTAAGGCTGTGCGCGCTATTTCGGGTCTTAGCACGCTGGGGGTCATAACTTGGATTGTCATAGGCTTTGCCTTGAAAACGCACCACTTCATTGCCTTCGGCATTAAATTTTACGGGGTAAAAGTTGGCGTTTAGATAGTCGCTAACGTCTTTATTGCCAAAGGTATTTTTGTCCAATAACTTACAAGGGCCGCACCAAACGGTGTAGGCATCCACCATAATGGGTTTTGGGTCTACTTTTTGTGCTTCAAAAGCCTCCTCAAAGGTGTACCAATTGACTTGAGCGCTTAGGCCAAAGGAAAAGGTTAGTAGCAATAGGACGGTTGTACTTTTAATCAATTCCATGCATTTTTCTAATTAAAATAGGTTTTAATACAATCATCAAGATTCCTGCCAAAACGGGAATTACAAAGAAAATCAAGAAAAAGTTTGACAGGCCGTAGGCTTCTGAAATTTTGTCAATATAACTTCCCGTTTTTCCTCCTAAATAATTTGCAACAGCACTGCATACAAACCAGAAACCAAACATAAGACCAACTAGCTTTATCGGGGCCAACTTACTCACATAAGACAAGCCAACGGGTGAAACGCAAAGTTCTCCCATGGTGTGGAACAAATACGCTAAGATGAGCCAAACAATGCTAACACTGGCCTGTTCTGCACCCAGCGGAATACCCCAAGCACCGAAAGCCAAGAAAGCAAACCCTGTTCCCAAAAGAATAAGACCTATGGCAAATTTTATCGGTCCGCTAGGGTTGAATTTGGAAGCCCATATTTTGGAAAACAAAGGCGCCAATAAAATAATATAAAGTGAATTTAAAACCGAAAACCAAGATGCGGGGATTTCGGTTGCTGTTACTGAAAACTCACGTACAATCATCCAGATAACGATGCTCCAAATAATGGCAAAGCTTGCGCCTAAGAAGAGATTAGACAACACAAAATTACGGAGCATTTTACTAAATAAGCCGTAGAGCACTATGGTCAAAACAACCATTGGAACAAGAGTGATGATGGTATTGGCTATCTTAAAAATACTCGAAGCATCCCCAACCAATGTTCGTTGGGTGAAATCTTTTGCAAATATGGTCATGGAGCCGCCTGCTTGTTCAAATGCCCACCAAAAGAAAATCGTGAATATGGAAAAAACAACAATGACAATCAAACGGTCTATTTCAACCTTAGAAAATCCTTGATTTAGCTTTGGATCTTTGTCTGCTGGCTGTGCTTCTGCAAGCTTTTTGGGGGTTATTCCAATATCGCCAAATATTTTTTGTGCAAACCAAAACTGCAACATTCCAAAGAACATAAAAATACCAGCCAAGCCAAAACCGAGGTGCCAACCTACTTTTTCTCCTATGTACCCACAGAGCAGTATTCCCAAGAAAGCACCGGCATTGATACCCATATAGAAAATGGTATAACCGCCATCTTTACGCTTGTCTCCGTCTTTGTACAATTGCCCTACAATAGAAGAGATATTGGGCTTGAAAAAACCATTACCAATGATTAACAATACCAAACCTAAGTAGAAAAAGGAATCTGTAAAAGATTCCAATGCCATGGAAGCATGTCCTAAGGTCATGATCAAAGCACCCAAGACAGTTGCATTTCGGTAGCCTAAAAACTTATCAGCGAAGAATCCACCAAGAATGGGTGTAAGGTACACCAAGCCTGTGTATAGTCCATACAGCTGCAAGGCATCTTCGTTGGACCACGCCCAGCCGTCGTTCATGATGGAGGATGTGAGGAACAACACCAAGATGGCGCGCATGCCATAGTAGCTAAAACGCTCCCACATTTCGGTGAAAAATAAAACAAATAACCCTACAGGGTGGTTTAAAATGGTTTTTTGGTTAAGGGCGGAACCGCCAAATTGTGCTTCCATAAGATATTGATAGGTAGCTAATATAGGATTTTTATATAAAGTTACACTTTCCCCAACAGTCGTATCTTTGCAATATGACAAAAGGCAAAGGGCAAGGTGCATTCGTTTCGGGGTTTTCCAAAAAAACCAAGGCTGAAAAACTAGATTGGATAAGTCAGCAGTTTCACAATCCAGCTCAAGCACTGGAAGTGCTACAAAACTACAACCACAGCAACAAGGAACTGCAAACCCTCCACGATGAGTTTATCGAAAATGCCATAACCAATTTTTATATGCCGCTGGGTGTGGCACCCAATTTTAACATCAATGGTACCGTTCTAACCATCCCCATGGCGATTGAAGAAAGCTCCGTGGTTGCGGCAGCATCCAACGCCGCCAAATTTTGGAGTACCAAAGGCGGGTTTACAGCAACCGTACTGGGCACCGAAAAGGTTGGACAGATTCATTTTATGTATCTCGGTGACTCTCAAAAACTTTACCAATTTTTTGAGCAGCACAAGAAAGCTCTTTTAGCATCAACAGATGAAATCACCCATAATATGCGTAGCCGAGGTGGGGGGATTACGGCACTTAACTTGGTAGACAAAAGCAATGCTATAGCAGGTTATTACCAACTGGATGTACGTTTTGAAACCCAAGATGCGATGGGCGCAAACTTCATCAATTCCTGTTTAGAACAACTGGCCACCCAGCTGAAAGCATTGGCCGCAAAATACCCTGATTTTTCTGAGGAAGAAAAAGCCATCGAGGTAGTCATGAGCATCTTGTCTAACTATGTGCCCAACTGCCTGGTTGAAGCGAGTGTTAGTTGTCCAGTAGATGAACTTTTGCCAACGGCTGAAGCCAGCAAACTTTTTGCCGAGAAGTTTGTGCAAGCCGTAAGGATTGCAGAAGTAGAACCCTTTCGAGCGGTGACGCACAACAAAGGGGTTATGAATGGCATAGACGCCGTCGTAATGGCCAGTGGAAATGACTTTAGGGCAGTGGCCGCAGGCATACATGCCCATGCAGCAGCTAGCGGGCAATACCGCAGTCTTTCTAAGGCGGAAATCAAAAACGATATTTTTAAATTTTCACTAAGAGTACCATTGGCAATAGGTACCGTTGGTGGGTTGACCAAACTTCACCCATTGGTGCGTTGGTGTCACGAACTCATGGGAACACCCAATGCGCAAGAGCTGATGCAGATAGTTGCAGTTGCGGGATTAGCACAGAATTTTGCAGCAGTAAAAAGTTTGGTTACTACGGGCATCCAACAAGGGCATATGAAAATGCATCTCTTGAATATTCTAAATCAGCTTCAAGCAACGGAATCTGAAAAAAAAGCAGCAATAGCACACTTCAAAGACAATACCGTTTCCCATCATACGGTTACTGACTTGCTGTCAAAACTCCGCAACGCATGAAGTTTTTCGCCAAAGGAAAAGTATTGTTGACAGCCGAATATGCCGTTCTGGGTGGGGCCAAAGCACTTGCACTACCTACCAAATTAGGGCAATCACTCGACATTACGGAAACCGCATCTAAGCTAATTAGGTGGAGAAGTATTGATGTCAATGGGCAGTTGTGGTATGAAAATAGCTTTGACATAAAAACTTTTGCGCCACAACAACAAAACGATACTGTTGGACAGCGTTTACAACAACTATTTCTATATATCAACGAAGCAAATCCAACGCTTTTAGCAGCTACCGATGGGCTGCTGTTTGAAAGCAAGTTAGCGTTTGATCGCAGGTGGGGGCTGGGAAGTTCTTCCACGCTGGTTTCGTTATTGGCCCAATGGTCTGATGTGAATCCTTATGTACTGCTTCAAGAGGTATTTGGTGGAAGTGGCTATGACATCGCCTGTGCAACGGCTGATGGTGCGCTTTTGTATGAACGCACAAATGCGATTCATCCAACCGTTACTGCGGTTGATTTTAATCCCACGTTTAAAGACCAGTTGTTTTTTGTGTACCTCAATCAAAAGCAAGACAGCCAACAGGCAGTGGCCGCCTTTGACAGCGAGGTGCTCACGCCACAAAAAATGAAAAAAATAAATGACCTAACGCTTTCCTTTTTAGCGGATGGAACAGTAACAGGTTTTCAAAACTTAATGACGGAACACGAAGCAATTATTGCCAGTTTGATCAATGGTACGCCCATCCAAAAACGGTTATTTGATGATTATTCTGGAGCCATCAAAAGCTTAGGTGCATGGGGTGGTGATTTTATTTTGGCTTGTGGAGCTGCGGACACACCAAATTATTTTGCTCAAAGAGGGTACACTACTTGTTTGACATACCAATCGCTAATAGGCAACTAGTTACGTGTTTTTAAGTCTAAGGGTGCATGCAGGATGACTTTTGTTCCACTTGGGGTACCATCGTCATTATGTAAGTCTATCATCTCAAAGAAGAGTTTTCGCTTGTTGTAATAGTTAAAAATATCAATCCTATCACGCATGATTTGGGTAGCATGTGATTTGTATTTGGCGTATCCTTCTTTTTGTGCTGCTGCTGCTTCGCGGCCAATGCCATTATCTGTTACCGTTATACGCAGCATCTCGTCGTCGAGATCTAATTTAATTTTTATCGCTCCCGTGTCCTGTTTTGGTATAATACCATGCACAATGGCGTTTTCGACAATAGGCTGGAGCATCATACAAGGTAAATAGACAGCCTTTTGAACGATTTTTGGATCAACAATTATTTCCAAATTGATGTTATGGTCTAGTCTGTGGTCTTGTAATTCAATATAATTTTTAATGTAACTTAATTCATCCGCTACCGTAACCTTATCCACACTACTCATCTCAATGGTGTCTCGAATAAGTCTAGAAAAAGAAGCCATATATTTGTTAAACTCTTTTTCTCCCCCCAGTACCATAGCACTTTGCATGCCATTCAGGGCATTAAAAATAAAATGTGGATTCATTTGCGCGCGATAAGCTCTGGCCTCTAAATTTGAAACTTCAAGATTTCTGTCACGACGTTCTTTCAGTAGTTTGCTTTCAAGTGATATAAAAGCATAAAACATTACTAGAGCTAAAATGATAAAAATCGAAATGCACCACCAAGTGAGGTAAAAAGGGGGTTTGATATAAATATCGTATTGCAAAACATTACTAGAAAATTGACCCGCTCGTTCACCGCGAATGTGAAGCTCATGGTCGCCCCTGCTTAAACCTATTAAATGAATTTCTGATCCCGTATTTTTCCATTGGCTTAAGAATGATTCGCCCGTAACTTTATACGTATACTGTATACTGGGATCATCTTCAAGTGAAACAAAAATATGATTGTAATTTCTAGACAGGTTTATAACAGGACTCGTGTTGTTTGCATCAATTAACGTATGCTCTTTTGTGTTAGCATCTATATATTCAATTAGTTTTAACTTAATTTCAAAAGCATCAGACGTCTGGGCAATTGTTTTAGCGCTATGTAGGGATATAAATAAATAAAATAAAATACAAAAAAAAGGGTAAGGGCGAGTTTGGCACGGTTCGTGTATAGGTAGTATGTAATGTCGTTACATTTTTTATTGGTTATTGTTTTGACACCCGCACTTTTCGAAGTGCGGGTTTTTTTGGGTCTATAAATTTAACATTTGTTTACGAATTTATTGATAATTTAGCGATATGCATCCATTTTACGACTTTCTTATAAATAACAATTGGTCCGAAACATGGGCCTGGTGGGCCGATTTTACTGCCATTACGATTGTACTTCTAATCATTTCTTGGGTATTGCGTGTTATGGCGCGTTTTATACTTGTTACTGTTTCTCATCGGATTTCGGGCGCTACAAAAACCACTATCGACGATGCGCTAATCGAACACAAGCTTCCCAAAAACGTTTCCCGCTTTGTGCCTTACTTCTTCCTCCATGCTGCTATTCCTTTCTGGAGCAACGGGAACGACAAGGTTGATTCGTGGATTACAGCCATAGTTGACGTTTATGCGGTATTGATTGCCATACTTATCATAAGAAGTCTTTTAAGAACCTTTAGGCAACAGCTACAAAAGCAAAAACAATTTAAAGACAAACCCATTGACAGCTATATACAGGTGGTCATGATTTTTTTATGGGGCATCGGGATATTGCTTTCACTTTCCATACTCTCGGGTAAAGAGCTCGTATATTTCTTTACTGGCCTTGGAGCTATTTCAGCAGTTACTCTATTGGTGTTCAAGGATACCATTTTGGGCTTTGTTGCCAGTATTCAAATCAGCGCAAATGATTTGGTCCGTATAGGCGACTGGATCACCATGGAGTCTTATGGAGCAGATGGGGATGTGATAGAAATAAATTTATCAACCATCAAAATTCAAAATTTTGATAAAACCATTACAACAGTACCAACCTATAAACTCCTGTCAAGCTCCATCAAAAACTGGCGTGGCATGAGCGAGTCTGAAGGGCGTAGAGTGAAGCGACCTGTTTATATTCGCGCATCTTCTGTCCGCTTTTTAAATGAAAATGAGCTAAACATCATAGGGCAAGTTGAACGTTTTCGGGATGTGGTTAATGAAAAGAAAAAAGATATTCATGCCTACAATGAGGCACTCAAAGCCGACACTTCTATTCCGTTAAATGGAAGAAACTTGACCAATCTTGGATTGTTCCGCTCATACATACAAACCTTTTTGGAGAAACATCCAGAAATCAACCAAAATCTAACGGTCATGTGTAGGCAACTACCACCAACGCCAAATGGAATTCCCTTGGAAGTATATGCGTTTACTAAAGACAAACAATGGAAAAATCACGAAAACATCTCAGGTGATTTGTTTGATCATATTATCGCTTCTGCCGCTTATTTCCATCTTAAACTGTTCGAATTCGAACAGCAAGCGCCGTCAAGTTAGTCAGATTTAAAGCCTTATAAAAACAAAAAAGCCCTCCAATACAGGAAAGCTTCTCATGGGTTCTCCTACGAACCTCTTGCAAACAACTGTTTGCAAGCAACACAACGCATTAATATTGAAAGCTTGTTAAGCTCCGCGGTCTGGACGGGACTCGAACCCGCGACCCCATGCGTGACAGGCATGTATTCTAACCAGCTGAACTACCAGACCCTTGCGTTAGGTGCGTGCAAATATACACGCATTTTCGGATACACAAAAGCAAAAAGAATATTGACTATAACTGTTGGTCAATTGCAGTGGCGTAAACAGCCTTTGGAGACACACCAACCTTACGATCAACGAGCTCACCATTTTTAAATAAAAGCACCGTTGGAATATTTCGAACCCCAAATTTGGCAGCAAACTCTTGGTTGTTGTCTACGTCTACTTTACCCACAACGGCTTTGCCCTCATACTCGTTACTGAGCTCATCAATAATGGGGCCTACCATGCGGCAAGGACCACACCACTCTGCCCAAAAATCAACCAATACAGGTTGACTGGATTTTAAAACAACTTCTTCGAAGGATGCATCTGTAATTTCTAGTGCCATAACATAATTATTTTTGGATATTCAAATGTACATTGTTTTTTTACAAATCAATACAACAATGCATCAGTAGTCGCTATTGAGATATTTGTATAATCAATAGTTAATTCAGTTTGTAGGCAACGGGATATGCGTCCAAAGCTTCTAACAGTTCGCCGCCAACGTGTACTTTGAGTTTACGGCTCATGCTGTGCAGCTTAATTTCTTCTTCCGTTTCATAGAATGTCATATCTACTTTGTGATCTCCCTTATGCTTTTTAAAGAGCGTGTCTAAAAAGGAAGCCAGCTTTTCGTCGGCATGGGCCACATCTAGTTTAAGTGTTATTTTGTGTGTGCTGGTAGTCAAGGTGTCTTGAAGCAACTGGAAAGCATTGAACTGCATTCTGGCAGCGCCTCTTTTTCCCGTTTCACGATTTAACCAACCTTCTCTTACAGAAGCCTTGACGTGAATAAAGTTATCCTCCACCAAAAAATGTCGGTATTTGAGGTACTCCTCTCCAAATATTTTAAATTGAAAAGACTCTTCAAAATCTTCTAAAATAAACATGGCCCAACCTTTTCCATTCTTGGATACGCGATGGTCTACTTCTCCAACCATGCCGCCAAAACTCAACTCCTTGTTGACCAAAGCATCCATGTCATTGAACACCCCAAGTTTTGCATTGCAAAAATGTTTCATAGCAGGTGCAAAATCATCAAGAGGGTGGGCTGAAATATAAATGCCAACTACTTCTTTTTCTTGCTTTAACTCCTTTAGAGCGGTCCAAGGCTCACAAATAGGGAGTTCTGGCGTGGCGATGGTAACTGCGGCATCGGCACCAAACAAACTTACCTGTGAAGATTGCTCGTTTTCTTGGTGTTGTGCGCCGTATTTAAGTGCCTTCTCAACAAAAGTCACCCCATCTCCGTTGTGATGAAAATATTGCGATCGGTGTGCATCAGACAAGGAGTCTAACCCCCCTGCAAGTATCAAGCTTTCAAACGATTTTTTGTTGGCTGCCCGAAGATCTATGCGCTGTGTCAAATCAAAAATAGATTCATAAGGCTTCTCTTGACGATGTGCGACTATGGTCTCAACTGCAGCGCGACCAACACCCTTAACGGCACCCATACCAAAGCGAATGGCTCCTTTGTCGTTTACCGTAAACTTGTAGAATGATTCATTGACATCGGGCCCAAGAACCAATATGCCCATCCTGCGACACTCTTCCATAAAGAAGCTGACTTGCTTGATGTCGTTCATGTTGTTGGACAGTACCGCTGCCATATATTCCGCCGGATAGTTTGCCTTTAGGTAAGCCGTTTGATAAGCAATCCAAGCGTAGCAAGTGGAGTGTGATTTATTAAAGGCATAGGAAGCAAATGCCTCCCAGTCTTTCCAAATCTTTTCAAGTACTTCTCTTGGGTGACCCCGTTCTTCTCCGCCGTTTAGAAACTTAGGCTTTAACTGCTCCAGTAAAGCAAAAATCTTTTTACCCATTGCCTTTCGCAGTACGTCGGCTTCCCCTTTGGTGAACCCTGCCAATGCTTGAGACAATTGCATCACTTGCTCCTGATATACCGTAATACCATAGGTTTGTTTGAGGTACTGCTCCATGACTGGTAAATCGTAAGTGATTTCCTCCTGGCCATTTTTTCTACGAACAAAGCTGGGGATGTATTCCAGTGGCCCTGGGCGGTATAGCGCATTCATGGCAATTAAATCTTCAAATACGTTCGGCTTTAAGTCGCGAAGGTATTTTTGCATTCCCGCACTTTCATACTGAAAAATCCCCACGGTTTCACCGCGCTGAAACAGCGCATAAGTGGGTGCGTCATCTAGTGGAAATTCATCTGGATTGAGCTCAATATTGCGTTGGTATTTGACAATTTTAACCGTGTCTTTTATAAGCGTAAGTGTCTTCAGTCCTAAAAAGTCCATTTTCAATAGCCCTGCATCCTCTACAACTGAGTTGTCAAACTGAGTAACGTATAAGTCAGAGTCCTTTGCGGTAGCGATAGGAACAAATTCTGTAATATCATCGGGTGTGATGATTACACCGCATGCATGTGTTCCCGTGTTTCGTAAAGACCCCTCTAATATTTGGGCTTGCTTGAGTGTCTCAGCCTCTAGGTCGCTACCTTCTGCTATGGATTTCAATTGGGCAACACGAGCAAACTCGTCCGAGCGCAAGGCTTCTTTTAGTGCCTTATCCTCCAAATTGAAAATTTTCTTCAACTTCATGTTGGGAACCAACTTGGCTACCCGATCTGCATCGCCCAACGACAGGTCCAACACCCGCGCGGTATCCCGAATAGACGATTTGGCTGCCATGGTTCCATAGGTAATGATTTGTGCCACTTGGTTTGATCCGTACTTTTCAATTACGTAATCAATAACTTTTGATCTTCCTTCGTCATCAAAATCAATATCAATATCAGGCAAGCTAACACGGTCGGGATTTAGGAAACGCTCAAAAAGTAAGTCGTACTCAATGGGATCTATGTTCGTGATCTTTAGGCAGTAGGCCACCACAGAGCCTGCGGCAGATCCACGTCCTGGTCCAACCGACACGTCCATTTTTCTTGCAGCAGTAATAAAGTCTTGTACAATTAAAAAGTAACCCGGATACCCTGTGTTTTCAATAACGCTCAATTCAAAATCAATGCGTTCTTTAAGTTCATCATTTAAGGTTCCATACCGGGCCTTAGCCCCTTCATAAGTAATGTGGCGCAGGTAGGCATTTTCGCCCCGCTTCCCACCATCGGCATCGTCTTCAGCAGATTGAAATGCATCGGGTATATCAAATTTTGGAAGCAATACTTCTCGTGCCAAATCAAAAGCAGTGATTTTATCAAGGATTTCAGCTATGCTTTCCAATGCTTGTGGCACATCGGCAAACAATTCTTGCATCTGTGCTGGCGTCTTGAAATAATATTCTTGATTTGGAAGGCCATACCTGTAACCACGGCCGCGCCCAATAGGCGTTGTTTGTTTTTCTCCGTCCTTAACACACAATAATATATCATGCGCGTTGGCTTCTTCTTGCTTTAGATAAAACACAGAGTTAGTAGCGACAAGTTTTACATTGTACCGTTGTGAGAACTGAATAAGTACAGGATTGATGCGGTTTTCATCCTCCTGCTGGTGCCGCATGATTTCAATATAGAGATCCTCTTGAAATTGTTCTTTCCACCACAACAGCGCATTCGCTGCCTGCTTTTCGCCTACGTTGAGTAGTTTGGAAGGCACTTCGCCGTAGACATTCCCCGTCAGCACAATGAGGTTGTCTTTGTACTGCTGTATTAATTTTCTGTCAACACGAGGCACATAATAGAACCCTTTGGTATATGCCAAGGAAGATAGCTTGGATAGGTTTTGGTAACCGGCTTTGTTTTTAGCAAGAAAAACCATCTGATACCCATCATCCCTTCGACTGCGGTCCAAGTGGTCTTCGCACACATTGAGCGTGATGCCCACTATGGGCTTGAGCGGCGGCCTATCGTCATCTTCGGCACGACTGGCATTGACTTGTTTGACAGATTTTACAAAATGAAACGCGCCCATCAAATTGCCCAAATCTGTTAATGCCACGGCTGGCATCCCCATTTGGTCTGCTGTTTCGGCTAGTTCTTTTACCCTAATGGTAGACTGCAATACCGTAAACTGCGAAAGGGTGTGCAAGTGTGCAAAAGGCGTGCTGAGTGCTGTTTTGGTTGTTGGAGCGGGTGTAGAAACAGGCGTTTGCACCTCTTGAATTAGTTTTGCCGATGCTGCCTTTAGGTCGATGTGTGACAGGCCTATTAACGGCACAGCTTCTTCAAAAGTTTCATTTAGCCGTGAGACAAGGAGCTCACCATCTGTGATTTGGTTTGCAGGAAATTTATTTTGACGCAGCAATTCAAAAAATGTTCGGGCTGTAGCCTCTACATCTGCGGTGGCATTGTGCGCTTGATCAAAGTTGTCATCAAATAGATGTTTGTAGAGTTCTGAAAGGGTTGGCAGTTTAAATCTTCCGCCCCTACCTCCAGGAATTTGGCATAGCGTAGCGGTGTGCTCTGTACACGTGTCTAAAATGGGGGTTGTGGTAATGGAAGTATCCAAACCAAGGCGGTCTAACTCTGCGCCGATGATGTTAACGTCAAATTTGATGTTATGACCAATGATGTATTTTGATTTGGCCAATGCAGCGGTAAAGTCAGCTAAAATTGCATGTATAGCGCTGCCTTCTTTTGTCGCTAAGGCTGTGCTAATTCCGTGGATTTGTTCTGACTCAAAAGGAATATCAAAACCTTCTGGGGCAACAATAAAATTTTTGTGTTCGACACAGTTGCCAAAGTCATCGTGAAGTTGCCATGCAATCTGAACACATCGCGGCCAATTATCGTGATCTGAAATGGGCGCATCCCAGCGTTTTGGTAGGCCAGTGGTTTCGGTATCAAAAACTAAAAACATGGTAACGGATTAGTCAACTAATTTAGTGAAGTTAGCATGTAAAATATGTGCAAGTGAATATGAAGTTATTAACGTTTGGTAAAATCAAAAAATAGTGTAGATTTGCCACGCATTAATAACCAGGGTTTTGCACCCAAAAATTTAATTTGATATGTCAGTAAAAATACGTCTTCAAAGACACGGAAAAAAAGGAAAACCCTTCTACTGGGTAGTTGCAGCAGATGCACGTTCAAAAAGAGATGGTCGCTACTTAGAGAAAATAGGTACCTACAACCCCAATACCAATCCAGCAACATTAAAAATCGACGTTGACAGCGCTGTTAGTTGGCTTCAAAATGGAGCACAACCAACAGACACAGCGCGTAACTTGCTTTCTGAAGTAGGCGCTATGTTGAAAAACCACCTTGTTAATGGAGTTAAAAAAGGTGCACTTAAGGAAGAAGACGTTGAAACAAAGTTTGAAGCATGGTTGGCTGATAAAGCATCACGCAACACTGCTTATGTTGAAAAACTTTCCAAAGCTAAAGCCGACGAAAAAGCCAAAACCTTAGCTGCTGAAAAAGAAGTTAGCGAAAAGCGCAAGGCTGATGCCGAAGCTGCAATAGCAGAACAAGAAGCTGCTGCCGAAGAAGCTGCTGCCGAAGAAGCTGCACCAGAGGCTGCCGCGGAAGAAGCTGCATCAGAAGCTGCACCAGAGGCTGCTGCGGAAGAAGCCGCGCCAGAAGCTGCCGCCGAAGAAGCTACACCAGAGGCTGCTGCCGAAGAAGCTGCGCCCGAGGCTGACGAGAAGACTGAATAACACCAACACATGCGTTTCGAAGACTGTTTTTTTCTTGGAACAGTAGTCGGTAAATACAGTTTTAAAGGCGAAGTACTCCTTAAGCTAGATACTGACGAGCCTGAGGTTTATCAATCGCTTGATAGTCTCTTTTTAACGCAAAACAACGCGCTTATTCCTTTTTTTGTTGAGAAATGTGCCATGCACAAGCCAGGACTATTACGCCTTCGCTTGGAGGATGTCGATAATGAAGAAGATGCCAATCTGATAGTTAAGTCAAAAGCGTATTTGCCATTGACGAAGCTTCCAAAACTGGCTGGAAATAAATTTTATTACCACGAAATCATCGGATTTGATGTTGTTGACAAAAACTTAGGCAAGATTGGAAACGTCGTATCGATCAATGAACATACCGCACAGGCAACCATTGAAGTTTCCTTTGGTAAAAAAATAGCTTTAATCCCAATAGTTGATGAGATTATTTTGGAGGTTAAAAGAGAAACAAAATCCATATACGTTAACACGCCACCAGGCCTGGTTGATCTTTACACAAACGATGCGTAGGACTTTAAACTTTATGTTGCTTTTTTCCGCAATTTGCCATGCGCAAGTGCAACAGTTAGAAGAAGTAGTTTTACGTGCACAGCGCATACAAAGCAGTATTCAACCCCTAAGCCAGACCACTGTAGCACAAGACAGCCTACTACTAAAACAAGACATTGGCGAGTTATTACAAGGCGTACCCAGCTTATTTGTCAGCAGCCAGCAAAATTTCAGTCAGGACACACGCATTTCCATTCGTGGGTTTGGTACACGAGCCACTTTTGGCATTCGTGGCATTAAGGTGTTGTGGGACGGCATCCCCGTTACAACACCCGATGGACAGACACAATTGGACCACATTCCGTTATCGTCCATGGGAACTATTGAAGTTATTCGGGGCGTTTCTAGTGGGCTGTATGGCAATGCATCGGGTGGTGTTATCATGCTCAAAAGCACGCCGATAAAAAACGAACAAACGCTTACTGCTACATTCGGAGACTTTGGTACCCAGCACTTGGTTGGTAGCTACGGTTCCAAAAAAGAAAATAACCTTTTTCGCGCCATTGTAGAACACAAAAAATACCGGGGTTACCGCCATTGGAGTGGCTATGAAAACAGCCTCATAAATCTGTCCAATACATTCCGTACTACCAATGGAAATAAACTAACTGTTGATTACAGCTATTTTAACAGCCCAATGGCATTGGATGCTGGCGGACTCACAGCCGCTGAAGTAACAGAAAACCGAAATCAAGCAAGGCAGCGAAACCTAGATTATAAAGCAGGTGAAAAGGTGCAACAACATCAATTCACGGCGCGTTGGCACAACAACAAATGGACCGCTTATGGTTTTTTTACAAGACGCAATCTAAACGCGAAACTGCCTTTTGAGTTTGGTGGACAAATTGATTTGGGACGTAGCTACTACGGTCTTGGTATGCAAAAAGACGGACGTAAAAAGCGGTGGTTGTGGCAATATGGGGTTGAAGCAGCAGCCCAAAGAGACGGAAGGAATAGGTTTAAAAACATCTTGGGAGAAAAAGGAACCGCTACCCTAGATCAAAGCGAACGCTTTTATACACTGGGTGCCTATGGCATTGTAGAATTAGCCCTTAGCGATTGGCGCTTACGTGCCACGCTTCGTGCCGATACCCACCGCATTCAGCTCGTTGATTTTATGGGCAGTAATTCAGACAAAAAAAACCTATCTGCCTACTCTCCTGCTATCGCGGTATTTTATAGTTTTTCGCCCAGCCTAAGCAGTTATATCCGCTGGGGAACAGGCTTTGAAACACCATCGCTCAATGAACTATCTGCCAATCCAACAGGTGAAACTGGCTTTAACAATATGCTAGCGCCCCAACAATCAGAAGAAATAGAAGTTGGTGTGCGCTTAAAAACAAAAATCTTTGATGCTTCGGTTACGCTGTTTACAACAACAACAGAAGACGAAATTTTATCCTATGAGCTTAGCGCTTTTCCAGGGCAAGATTTTTTTAGGAATATTGGCCGCGTAGATAGAAAAGGGATTGAGGCCACGGCCAACTTTCGCATGGCAAAAACTGCCACCCTAAAACTCAATTATAGCCAAGGAACATTTAAAACCCAAGACGGTAATGACCTTCCCAACGTACCTAGAAGTCAGTTCAGCGCAAGCCTACACCACCTTTTTGGAAACACTGCCGTATCGCTAAACCTGCGCCATGTAGGCAAACGTTTTGCCGACTCTAAAAACCTTATTGAAGTACCAAAGTTTTGGACAGCTGACCTGTATGCGCAACGCAAATGGGGCATAACCACTTGGACAATGGGTATTCACAATATTGCCAACGCGCATTACTATGACAATATCCGCATCAATGCCTTTGGTGGACGCTACTTTGAGCCTGCTGCCATGCGCCAAGCCTTTGCGCGTGTTCGAGTGCAGTTATAGATTTGGTATATTTGTGACTAAACTTAGTTTCCCAATGAAAAAAAACATTATCAATCTGGTTTGTCTAACGTTCATATTAAGCCAAACCGCTTGTGCCCAAAAAGAAAATACGCCTCCTCTTAAAACACCAACAAGTGTATCCTATACTACTGAGCTTGTTGTTCCTGATGTAGAAGTACCGTGGGGAATGGTATTTCTGCCCAATGGGAGTTTGTTGTACACAGAAAAAGAAGGAAAGTTAATACGCTTTCAATACGGCAAAAAAAATGAGATTTCTGGTTTACCCACTACCTATGTACGGGGTCAGGGCGGCTTGATGGGCATTGCCCTCCACCCCGATTTTGAACAAAATAACAGGATCTATTTTACTATGGCAACCGCCAATGAAGATGCGTCTGGAGGGAATACAGGTTTGTATACTGCTTTACTGATAGGAAATACTTTGTCAGATGTAAAGCTGCTGTATAAGGCCATGCCAGACACCAAAAAAGGCGTACACTTTGGCTCACGTATCGTTTTTGATGCAGACGGATACCTGTATTTTTCTGTGGGTGATAGAGGGGAACGAGACCTAAATCCACAAGATATTACACGAGATAACGGCAAAATTTACCGCTTAAACGATGACGGAAGTATTCCAAATGACAACCCTTTTGTAGGCGTAGATGGTGCTAAGGAAGCCATATATTCTTATGGGCACCGCAACCCACAAGGGCTAACGATTCACCCTGAAACGGGTGCGGTTTGGGCACACGAACACGGGCCGCGTGGCGGTGATGAAATCAATATCATCGAAGCAGGAAAAAACTTTGGCTGGCCCAAGATTACCTATGGCAAAAATTATTCGGGAACCACCATCACCAAAAACCGTTCATTGCCAGGCATGGAGCAACCGTTCTACTACTGGGTGCCTTCGATAGCAGCATCGGGAATGGCATTTGTCACGGGTGACAAATACCCTGACTGGAAAGGAAGTATTCTGGCCGGCTCGCTGAAGAAATCATACTTAGAACGCCTAACGGTTCGCGACAACAAAGTAGTAGCACGCGAAAAAATAGCTGCCGATATTGGACGTGTGCGTGATGTGATTATGGGTCCTTACGGCTATATCCATATTGCTGTTGAGTATGAAGGGATCTATCGGATCAAGCCCAAGACAACTAGATAATGACAATCAAAGCGCTGCTTTTAAAACACTGTTTGCTTTTTTTACAAAACAAAAAAACGGCTCTGTTGAGCCGTTTTGTGTAAAAATAAACTTGGAGCTTATTTCTTCTCTTCTGCGAGTTCTTCAAGCATGGCCAAAGCATGGCCTTGGTTAGGATCGAGTGCTACTATAATTTTATCTTCCATAATTTCTAAAATTTACGGAGTTAAACTTATCGTAACGATTGATCCGGGTGCGTTCTCTCCACCCGCGACTATATTATAAAACCCAGTCCACACGGGCTAAAGTATAGTACGTGAAATCAAGTTTTCACACCTAAAAAGTACGATTTTTTGGGAAATTGAAAACAATCAATTGACTGAATAGTCGATAATCTCTTGTTCGGGCAAGCGGCCCAAATCATGTGTGTCAATAATCCATTGCTCCAATAGGTTATTGAATTTGCGTAGTTTTTTTCGGTAGGATGCTTTGTCAGCCAAGTTATTGAGCTCAAAGGGATCTTTTTGCAAGTCGTAAAACTCTATCGCTGCTTTTGGGGTATCAAACCAGCGTTGGGCGTTTTTGTCCAACAACCCTTTTTCGCTTAGTGTGATCATACGACGCATCATGGGCATCTTTTTTCTATACTTAACATCCAATGCATGAGGAATGGAAACATCATAGTTCTTAATAAGCTTGTACCGCTTGGTTTTAATCGATCTGATGCGATCTACTTGACCATCAAACCTGTCAGATGCCGTTACCAAATATTTTCTAGGCTTGGTCTTTTTATCTAAAATGGACATGCCCTGAAGGTAGTTCGGCAGGGGAATTTGCGCCAGTTGCAATACAGTTGGAGCCAAATCCACAAAACTCCACAGGTCGTCGTTGCGATTGCCCGCGTTTGCGTTTTTTGGCAACTTAATCATGAGCGGTACTTTTGTACCCGAGTCATAAATAGCACGCTTGTGTCTAGGGAAGGGTCCGCCGTGATCGCTGTAAAAAAAGATATAGGTATTGTCATACAAGCCCTGTTCTTTTAATTCGCTAATGATGGCACCTATCTCTTTATCCATGCGGACCAAATTGCTGTAGTTGATGGCCATATCCGCTCTAATGATTGGGTCGTTAGGAAAATAAGGCGGGATATTAGTAACCTCGTCTGGGGTTACATAACGCTTGTTGTTATGTTGTTTCCAAATTTGAGACTCGTGTGTGATTTGAAAATTAAATACCGCGAAAAAGGGTTGTCCAGCGGCACGATTTCTCCAGTGGATATTTGCCTTTTGCCTGCCCTTACAGTAGCGACAACTTTGGTCCCAAGCATCGTCGCTTATCTTAAAGTTGTAGTCCTGTTTATTACTGTTGGTGCAATAGTATCCAGCTTCTCGCATATAGGCGGTAAAGGGGCGGATATAGTCAGGGAATTTTGGTGAATAGCTGGGGATGCCTAGTTGGGGCTGATTGGTTTTCCGGCCCTCGTTGAAGGTGCGCATGTTGTGGGTACCCAAGGTAGTGGGATACATGCCCGTGATAATAGCACTTCGTGCAGGAGAACACACAGGTGTTGTTGCGTGCATATTGTCATAAATGACACTGTCTTCTGCCAATTGTGAAAGGTTTGGTAGCGAAACGGTATCGTCACCATACATGGGAAAGAATACTGGCGATTGGTCTTCACTAACAAGCCATATGATATTAGGCCTGTTCGTTTGGGCGTAAATAGTTGTTATAAGCACTAAAAATAAAAATCTATAAATCATTTTATACGTGTTGCATTATACGACTCAAAAAATCTGATACCAATTTTCTTCATCCCTTCATAGTTATAATGACCTACGGGGACTCCATTCCATTTGTGCTTATATTTTGGATAAAAATATTTGCTTTTTGGATTAAACTCTTGAGTAATAAAATAAACATTTTTGTCTTCTTTTGAAAGTCGCTTCATCGAAGCTACAACTTCTCCAGAGCCCACTTGTAAAATAAAAAAGGGTAACTTCTCTAAGTTTAAATGTGTTCTTAGGCTAGTGACTACGTTTTTGAGGTTTTTATAGTAGTTTTTTGATGGTATATCTCCATAATTCTTAATACTACTATCTTTTTCTCCTTGTACCCAAAAAACACCTGTAATTTCAAAGGAGTCTTTTTTTAAGTTTCCAACTTGTGAATCAATTAATTCAAGTAATTCATAGTAGAGTTTTGGATAGTTTTCTTCATTAAAAATTGCAGCTTTTTCGCGATCCCACTCTGGATTCCAACTGCCGTGCAAAGAGGTATGCCCTTGAGACCTTTTAATAAATAAAAAATCTTGATTAGGATATGCTTTGTTTAATTCTATTCCCAAAAAAAGCTCAGGACCAAAACTCTTTGATATACGATACTTTTTTTTATGTTGCGGAAGCGGATCCGTGAGTTGTAAATCTCCACGGATACTGGTTATCGGATTATCGTTAATTCTTCCCATACTGCTGTCGAAAACGAATTTTACTTTTTTTCCCGCAATTCTTAAGTCCCTGATTTCGTTCTTATTAAGCATTAAGCCATCGCCCTTACCATCCATATTAGATTGTCCGGCAAAAATCAAAACCTTGGTTTTTTTAACTTCTTGGCTTCTTGCGTCAAAAGTAAAAGCAAGGGTTAGTATAAGAGATAAAACAACAACAGCTTTTGGCATGAAATACCTTTTTTTAATTGTTTCGTTCGCTATAAACGCGCTTCACCACCATGTCTGTCATGGCGCGCATTTCTTCAAGTGACATGTCGTCCTTATATTGTTTTTGCAATGATTTTATCTTTTGCTTAAGGGTAAATGTAATTTTTTCGTAGCCTGGCTTTCCATATAAATTCTGCATTTCGTTTTTGTCGTTTTCTAAGTCAAAAAGCTCCCATTCATCCATGTCATAATAGTAGTGTATCAATTTATACTTACCCGTACTCACACCATAGTGCGGCTGTACTTTGTGCCAAAAAGGATATTCATAGTAGTGGTAATAAACGGCATCTCTGCCTTTATATCGTTTCCCATAAAGCTGTTTTTTGAAGCTTTCTCCTTGAATGTCTTTTGGTATCGAAACACCGGCTAAATCCAATAGCGTGGGTGCAAAATCAATGTTCAATAACAACTCTTTGTTGTGTGTGCCTGCTTTAATTTTTTTAGGGTATTTTATCATAAAAGGCATACGGAACGAAGGTTCATACATCCAACGCTTGTCAAACCAGCCGTGCTCCCCTAAATAAAAGCCTTGGTCAGAAGTATAAACGACTATGGTATTTTCATCTAATCCGTTTGCCTTAAGGTAGTCGAGCATTTGACCAACGGCTTCGTCAACACCCGCAACACAGCGCAAGTAGTCTTTTATATAGCGTTGATACTTCCAATTTTTCAAAGCAGCACCTTGTAGGCTGTCGTTGGGTGTCCAAAACTGACCGTTATTCCCAAAGCGCTCGTAGCGACCGCGTTCTCTTCTAGTCAGTCCCTCAGGTACTGGAACCTTAAGATCTTTTCTGTTCATGTGGTTTGCTATCTCCATCATGTTTTTGGAGGCAGCTATACGCCCTTCATAATCATCATTAAAGGTTTCGTGATGCGGGAAATCTTCGGTGTATAAATCTTTAAACTTTGGGTTTGGCGTCCAAGGACGGTGCGGAGCTTTAAACTGATACATCAGCATAAAAGGCTTGTCTTTATCCCTAGTTTCGTCAAGCCACTTTAAGGCATCGTGTGCCACTTGTGCTGTTGAATGGCGTGTGGTTTCTTCAATCGTTTTTGTGCCATTTTCAACAAAAACCGTGTTGAAGTAGGTTCCTTGCCCACCGTGATTGACCATGACTTTTGAATAGTCAAAACCCGTTGGTGCTGTGCCCAGGTGCCACTTGCCAACAACGGCAGTTTGATAACCCGCTTTTTGCAGCAGCTTTGGGAAAGTTTGTTGTGAGGCGTCAAAATCACCTCCCTTTTCATTTTTAAAAAACCCATTAACGTGACTGTATTTACCAGTTAATATCGCAGCCCTACTGGGGCCGCAAATACTATTGGTGTTATAGGTGGCGTGCATCAGCATGCCCTCAGCTGCAATACGGTCAATGTTAGGTGTTGGTGCTCGTGCAGCAAGCCAGTCGTTATAAGCACTTACAGCGCTTACGGCATGGTCATCGGACATAATAAAAACAATGTTGGGTTGCTTTTTTTGCGCTTGGGCAATAAAGGATATCAACACACAAATAAGAAGGTGTATGGTCGTTCTCATATTACTGAACTGTTTTAAATTTGATTTGTTGACTTAAACTGTCAACGAGTTTTCTATACTTAGGCTGATCTGCAATATTGTTCATTTCTAAAGAGTCAGCTTTTAGATCGTAGAGCATATTATCATATACATTACCACCTTCTTCTCCACGCCATTCAGCGTATAAATAGTTGGGAGAGACAACCATGTCTCCATTCCAAATTCTTGCGTATCCCACCGATTTTGAAATCAAGCTAGGGTCTTTTAAGTTTTGAACCAATGAGGTACCCTCAACCCGTTCGGGCGCTTCAAGCCCAACGAGTTCGGCTATGGTTGGGTATAAATCAATCAACTCAACGAAGCTGTTTGAACGTGCTTTTTGGGTTAAACCAGGCACGCGAATCATTAACGGAACCCTGTTTTCAACATTAAAAAGATTGTGCTTAGACCACCTGTTGTGTTCCATTAGGCTAAAGCCGTGATCACTGGTAAAAACGACTATGGTATCGTCGCTTAATCCCAATTCATCTAGCGTGCGCAACACCTTGCCTATTTGTGCATCGGTGTAGCTTACGCAGGCATAATACCCGTGGATAAGCTGCTTTGCAAAATCTGTGTCTAAAGTAAATGAAGCGGCATTTCGACCGTCTCCCTTAACATTCTTTGGAATCCCTTTATACTTGACCATTTCATACCAATTCCCAGCAGACTTCGGTCCATTTTCGGGGAAGGTGTTGTTTATAGGAAGTTGGATGTCTTTTTCATCATAGTAGTCCCAATATTTGCTAGGCGCATTAAAAGGCAAGTGGGGTTTTAGGAATCCAACAGCCAATAGGAACGGCTTCCCTGATTTCTTTAATTTCTTTAAGTCCTTAACGGCTTTGTTCGCAATTTTTCCATCCTTATAAGCTACATCAGCTAAGTCAAGTCTTTCAAATGGGTAAACCCCAGGCAACCCTTCTTTTTCGAGCGTCTCGCTGGTTTTTGGATCAACGTAGTCCTGATTGTTGTACTTCCCTTTTGGGCGCCAAATCTCTGACCACGTATGTGCCATGTCATTTCTATTATGAGAAATCTTACCATTACTGATTGTGGTATAGCCATGGTCTTTTAACAACCCCGGAAACGTTACGGCATCGGGCATGTCATTACTGATGGAAGTGGTGAATTTCTTAAAATAGTTACGTGTTGGTCGAATCCCCGTGAGTATACTTGCTCTTGAAGCCCCGCAAGTGGGTATGTTAACAAATGCGTTGTTAAACTGTACTGCATTATCAGCAAAAGCGGTGATGTTGGGTGCTACAACTTGATTAGCACCATAGGTGGGAAGTACAGGCCGTAAATCGTCAACAATTATAAAAAGCACGTTTTTCGGTTTATTTTCTTGTGCTTGACTGCTAAAACCAAAAAGGATTAACAACAGCCAAATACACATATTATTTTTCATCGAAGTAAATATTTTGGGTTAGGTTTATTCTTGCTTTCTTCAAACTTTTAGCAGCAGATGAGTTACCGGCGTATATTATAAAATCCCCTTTTTCAGCTAGGTATTTCATGTCAATGTTGTAATAGGCAAATGCTTCAGCAGTTAATGAAAACGTAACTTTTTTTGATTCCCCAGGTTGAAGACTTATTTTGTCATAGGCTTTCAATTCCAATACAGGTCGTGTAACCGTGCTGAATTTATCTCTTATATACAATTGGACCGTTTCGGCACCTGCCATATTACCCGTATTTGTAACCGTCGCCGCTACTTCTAATGAACCCTTTCCGTTCCATGTATATTTAGAGGGTTTTGGAGCTGATATTGAAAAAGTAGTATAGCTCAGTCCGTAGCCAAATGGGTAAAGCGGCATTGTTTTCTCAAAAGCATATTTGTGTATGTAGTTGGTGGGCTTGTGGTTATACACCATTACAAGTTGGCCTACAGACCTTGCGGTGGTAATGGGCATTTTCCCGCTTGGATTAATCATTCCAAAAACTATTTTACCCAAAGATCTACCGCCCTTAGTTCCAGGCTCCCACGCATGAATAATTGATTTAATATTATCCTCTATCCATGGCTCGCTGATGGGCTTTCCACTTACATAAACCACCGTCAGGTTTTTATTTTTTTCATAAATGGCTTTCACTAAATCAAGTTGTTTTCCTGGCAGGCCTAAAAAACTTCTCGCCTTATTTTCCCCTGCTGTTTTTTGAAAACTTTTACCCCCTTCCCATGTATATCGAAGTGAGTTATCGCCAACAACAACAAATACGTGATCGTAATTCGCTGACATCTCGGAAGTAGCGCTAATCTTTGAATCTTGAATATTTCTAATCTTGATTCCTGAATCAAAATAGTCTACTTTATGATTGTACTCTTCTCCAATTTCCTGTATGCCTTCAAAAATGGTCACGACATTTTCTGCAGGCTGCTCAAAATGCCAATCGCCCAAAGTAGTGTTGTTATGTGCATTAGGCCCCGTAACCAAAATCCGCTTTGCGTTTGCGTTATTGATTGGAAGTAAGTCACTATTTTTTAGAAGTGTAATGGCATTATCTGCTATTTCTTCAGCTTTATCCAAATGACTTTTTATAAACACATTTTCGCCTATTTTGGAGGTATCCACAAATCGATTTTCAAATAAACCAAGTTGGAATTTCGCATATAAAATTTTTGAGCATGCCTCATTAACTCTGTCGATGGATAATTTTTTTTCTTTGACTAAAGCAACAACAAAATCGTAAAATTCGGGTCCGTGCATGTTCATGTCCATACCTGCAGCTACCGAAAACAATGATGCTTCCTTGTAGTTTCTAGCCACCTTGTGATACGACCATATTCGCTTAACATCGTACCAATCGCTTACAAAAAATCCGTCAAAACCCCATTCATTTCTAAACAGATCTGTCATAAGACCTTTGTGCATATGGCTAGGGATACCATTAAGTTCATTGTGTGCTGCCATAATGGAATAAACGCCCGCGTCTATTGCCTTTTTATAGGGCGGTAAATGAATTTCATAAAGAGTTCTTTCTGAAACATCCATTGGAGAAATATTGAGCCCATTGAGTGGTTCGGCCCCAGCTATCATGTGTTTTGCGCACGCAATTACATTATTTGGGTTGCTGAAATCGTCTCCTTGAAAACCTTTTATCATGGCTTTACCCATTTCTCCCACCATAAAAGGGTCTTCTCCGAAAGTTTCACCAACACGACCCCACCTAGGGTCACGTGCCACATCAATATTTGGCATAAAAGTCCATTGAGAACCTGTAGCCCTCATTTCCCTTGCACTTTGTTTGGCCACGTCATACGCAAAATCAGTATTAAACGTAGCAGCAATAGATATCGGCGATGGATAAACCGTTGTTCCGCTAACCATGGCATTTCCGTGAATGGCATCAATGCCAATTATAAGCGGAATTTTTAATCTAGATTTTAAGGTAAAATCTTGCAAATAGTTCACCTCCTTGGGCTCTAGAACGTGAAGAAATGAGCCAATTTTTCCATCGATAATTTCTTGTGTTATTTCACTTTCAGACAAGCTATACATCGCGAAAGCATCTTTATTAAGCTTTGACACATCTCCAGAAGCTTTTTTATTTCGCTGTTGTTTTTTCAGATAATCTATTCCAACATATTGACACATTTGACCTACTTTTTCTTCCAAGGTCATTCGTGACATCAAATCAGCCACGCGGCTATCAACATCAGCACTAGGGTTTAAATATATTGGGCTATTGTTTTGTCCGAAAACAACAGAACTTATTAATAAAACAAACAGTTTTAATTTCATAATTACTTTAATATTAACTTACTATCAGGTTTGATAATGGCCTCTCTTAGGGCAAAGTACGCTGGTTTTGGGTTACTGTTTTTATCAAATATGAATCGAAATTTATCATGATGCCTACCCGTATTTTTATCAATCATTCCCCAAGTATTAAAAGTCACAACACCATTTTTTCTTTTTGACAATAAAATTTTTAAAATATTTGAATATGCTGATGCTTGATCTTGTAGTGCTTTCAAATTAAAACTTGAATCCATTATTTGGTAATCAATTTCTGTGACGTGAAAGTCTAAATTGTTCTGATGCGCCCAGTCAATAAGCTTGTCGAAATAATCCAATTGTTTTTTGTTAAGAGCGAGTGGTTTATTACTTCTCAAATGTGCCTGCCACCCCAAGCCGTCAACTCGATATCCTTGATCCCTTAGGTATAAAATGGTCTTTTTTACGTTGTCCCACATTTTAGGCTCCATGCCTCCATGCTGATTAAAAACCAAACTAATGTTCGGTGCATATTTGTTTGCAATCTCAAATGCTTTTGTGATGTATAGCGGCACATCGTTTTCATCTCTTCCAATTTGTTCCCAAGGATTTTCCCATTGCGTAACGCCTGGCTTTTCTTCAAACCAACTTCCATCGCGATTTATGGTCTCGTTCACAACATCCATCCACTTGACAGAGGGCTCTTTATTCATGCGTTTGCAAAGCGCAGTAAAGTACTCCACCATATTTTTTTCTAATTCCTCTTTCGTTCGGCTATCTGTCTTTGCCCAGTGCGAGGCTTGCGGACTAATTGGCCCATGAATGCGTAGCGTGATATTGTTTTTGTCAGCAAAATCGAGGTAATCATCAATAAGCTTCCAGTCCCAAACACCGGGCTTTGGATGAATACGCGCTTGTTTGGCACAGTTTTCAGGCGTTGAATAGGTAAACTCGTCTAAGAACATTTTGGACACCTTGGTATTGAGTTGTCGGTGGTTTAGCGTTGCGCCCACATAAACCTGATTAAGATCATAACCGCTATTGGCTAATAAATCTTTAATCCCACCACTGCCCTTTTTAACTTGTGGCTTTGGTTGAGGCTTTGTTGCCACAGTTGGAGATAAGAAGGTTAAGGCTTTCTTTTTAAGTTCGTCATAAATTGACGCATAGCCTTTTAACCCAATATGATTTTTTGTTTCCAAAGGGTCGGTGCTGTAGTCAAACAGCTCTTCTTGAACAATGTCTTTATCTGTAATTTTTTGTCCAATTTTGGACTTATTGACCCAAAGCGTATAGCGGTAAGCAGCGGTTCTAAAGCTATACCCCATCTTATTGTTTCTTGGGTATTGGCTAACAGCAAATTCTTTTACAGATTGCTGCTGTCCCATCATCATGGGTAACAAGGATGTGCCATCAACATTTGCGGGTGGGGCTATTTGCGCCATATCGGTTAGCGTAGGAAAAACATCCACAAACTCTGTGGGTGACATGATCTTTTGGGCAACACGTGTTCTGGGGTTATAAATAATAAGTGGCGAGCGTGTTGCTTGCTCAAAATTTGAGTGTTTGGTCCACATGCGGTGGTCGCCTAAATGAAAACCGTGATCGCCCCATATTACTATAATCGTATTGTCCATAAGCCCCTTTTTTTTGAGCTTATTTACGACTTTTCCAATCTGAAAATCGATAAAGGATACGCAGGCGTAATAGCCATGAACTAATTCTCTTTGAAATGCTTCATCAAGATTTAGTTGGCCATTGTTATCAGTTGTGTAAAATCGGTCATCCATAGGATATTTTGAAATTTCGCCAGGCCCTTTAAAAGCTAATCGACCGATATTTGAGCCTCGTTCTTGAAACAAGGCCAGCGGCATGCGCGCGCTATTATAGAAGTTCCAATATTTCTGCGGCGCAGAGAAAGGGAGGTGTGGGCGTTTAAAGCCGACCGCAAGAAAAAAGGGCTTGTTGTTTTGCGACAGGTCGTCAATCATACGCAGTGCTTCTGCGGCAATGGCGCCGTCTGCATAGGCTTCATCTGGCGCTGGGCTAGACGAAAAAGGTGGCCTAAACACGGTTTTTAGATAATCGCCTACTTTGGCAGAAGGAATATTTTCTTTCTTGACAATAGCTTTAATTTTTTCTTTTATTTGCTGGTTTTGATAATAACCAAGCATGGGTTGACCCCAATCTTTAGGGTATTTTAATTGATATGCGCGTTTGAATGGAACTGACCATGAAATACCATCAGATTGTTTGTCTACTCCCCTTGGATCAAAGATTTTACCCACACCTGCAGTTGTATAACCCATTTGTTTAAAATATTGCGGAAGGGTTACCACATTTGGGAGCTTATCACGCATTCGGGTTTTTAGATCATAAACTTGCGTTTTGTCGGGGCGCAAACCCGTGAGTAAACTTATGCGAGATGGGCTACAAATAGCTTGTTGGGTATGCGTATTGAGAAACAAGCTAGATTTTCTGGCCAGCATATCCATATTTGGGGTTACGGCATAAGCATCACCAAAGCTTCGAATACTTGGTTTTAAATCATCAACGGCAATAAACACCACATTAAGGGGTTTGTTGTTTTGTCCAAAACCAGCAAAGGAAAAAGCGATAAGAAAAAAATAAAATATGCTTCGCATTTGGATTGCCATGGGTTGGTTTTGGTTAACTATTATTTTTTAATGATGCTCTTGGTGCAAAAGAGGTTATTTTCAGTGATTATTTTTATAAAATATATGCCATTTTTTAAAAAGGAAAGGTCAAATTCGTTTTTCTGCGTTTCCCAAGACTTTATTTTTTTGCCATTGATATTATATAGAGATGCTGAACGAACTGAAACGTCTTTTTCAATATAAATTTTTGTGCTCACAGGATTTGGATAAATATTTATGTTTTGGGAATGCTTTTTTAAGCTTAAGGTTTCCTCTGTGACCGAAAAGTTGTCAAAATAATACGTTCCTATATCCTCTCCACACAATAGCTGAAACTGTATTGCGGTGGTTCCATCTGGAACATCAAATGAAAAAGTATATGGCGTTTGGGGGTATGATGTTTGCAGTGTTTTTTCTTGAGACCCCGTAAACTGATTGTCATTTAATATATGTTTTACTCGCATCTTAAATGTTAAATTAGGGGCACTTCCTTTACCATATACGCTGAAAGTATATCGTTTATTATTAAAACTACCATCATTAGAGATTTGTGCATTTCTCAAGATTGCAGTGTTAATCTGTCCAGTTTCAAAAACAGTAATTTTGGCTGCACTAACGCCACTTAGAGAGCCGCTGCAAGTTGCATCTTCAAGTACAGCTTTATCATTACTAGATGGTGTAAGCAAAGACCAATTGGTGTCAAATCCACACTCAAAGTCCATATTTTTAAGTACATCGGAGTCATTACATGTTCTTTCAACGCCAAGTAAGGCATCCTTGATATCATCTACCCAAAGACTCGTTTCAATCACTGTACTTATTGTTGTGGATTTTGGATCATAGCTGTCCACACAGAAGTAATCAATGTCATACACAGCAAGACCTGAGTCTTTTCGTAAGTGAATTGATTTAGAAGCTTCACCACCAGCATCCCAAGCTGAAAATGAAAAATCCCTGCTAATAGCGGCGTTTGCCAAATATGCGTGATACTCATACCTAGAGTTAAGGTCAGGTCCACCATCTGCATATCCATTGCCATTGGGCGAGTTGTTTGCCGTTACTTTATGTAAGTCTCCTGTTTGATAACTGTAACCGTATGCATTGTCAGCACTAAACTCACCTAAATAAACAGCTACTGGTGGACTAAACTGATTTGCCCAATCAGCAACTGTTTGAAAATCACCATCAACATCGTTTTTATCCTGGTTAGTCCCCCAATTGTTGTCATTATATCTGTAATCACTAGATTTTGTAAAGCTAAATGGTAGATAATAGTGAAATGTAGCAATAAGGTAATTATCACTATTTATAATTTGATTTCCAATGGAGGTAATCGCTCTAAAACTGTTCTGCGAGCCACCAGTAATAATTATTTTTCTTGTCGAGTTATTACCTCCCGAGGCCCTAACAATTGAAATTACTTCGGCATTAATCTCATCCATTTCGGAGGCTGAAATATGAAAATAGGGTTCATTAATGACCTCAAAAACTAGGTCATCACTGTAATTTTTGAATCTATCTGCAATTTGTTCCCAAATGGCGTAGAATTTTGCTAAATCAGCTGCGCGCTTGGCTGAAGTTGGGTGCGTGTATGAACTTTCAGAAGAATCAAAAGTATATATAAACTCAGATTTTAAAGTAGCACCATGAAAATCTAAAACAATTACCAAATCCTGATTAAGCCCCCATTGAATGACTTGTTCAATTCGGTTTAGATATGTGGAGCTCACTACATAATCGGAGCGTGTTCCTGTAAAGCTAGTGTTTGCATTTGTGCTATATCCGGCATTACTACCAGAAGTTCTGGTGCCGAAGAAGTCCATAGGAATGCGAACATTTTTAAAGCCAGCATTTGCCACATCAATAAAGTACTGTTCGGTTGCTGCGCCCGCCCAGTTTCCTTCAACTGGAGCACTAAGCACATTTCCTAAATTAAGACCACGGCCCATCTTTGTGACAAGCTGTTGAGGGGTCTGCTGGGCGCTTAAAAAACCTGCTACCAATAATAGTAGCAGGTTTTTGAAATTGGTTATGGTGTAATTTAAGGTGCTATTTTTTTTCGGCATTTTTTCTAGCCTCATTACTTAATTTCAAAATTTTCCAAGAATCTTTACCAAATTCTGATTTAAGTTTTTGTTGAGCAATTTTAGTCTGAGCAGAATAAACAACTTGTTTATCTTTTTGCATGGTTAAATTTTTGGATTTAATTTCTGTATTAGAATTATACATCCTGTCCAGTAAAACTTGATAAACAATTTGCTTTTGTTCATCGCTCATGCTCATTTGTTCAGCAACATAATCTGAATACATTTTAGCACGATTAAGCTGAAACTTGTTGTAGTCTTGCGCATTTGCTGCAAAACAAAAAGAAAGAAAAAATATTGAGAGAATGATTTTTTTCATTTTTTATTTATTTAAAAAGGGGGGTGAAATTTACTCACCCCCCTATGGGTTAAAATTTATTTTTTTATGATTTTGATTGCCTCTAGTTGATTAGAGCGTGCAAAAT
>OZSS01000079.1_pt1 | contig 38873 bp, 39 predicted proteins | sample 1779911 | NCBI WGS metagenome assembly OZSS01 (sample SAMEA2603589, study PRJEB24840) | metagenome | biome: Water; feature: Photic zone; material: Seawater sample | place: Mediterranean Sea | collected 2013-11-12 | depth 10 m
TACCTATATTAATTAATTCTCTTCTCATAGACTCGGTTGTTACTAAAATTCTCTCAGCCTTATTATGAAAATTTGCTAAAAATTTTTCAGCCCATTTTGCTGGTATAATAGGAAAGTAAAGTTTTAGATATTTATCAAATCTTGTATGGAAACTTGTAGTAAACTTTAGATTTTTTTTTAAACAATATCTTCTTGCCATAATCCCTATAGGGCCTTCGGTAGCGATATGAATTGCATCTGGATTGATTTTCTTTATTAAACTACCAACTCTTGGCCATACATTTATAGACAACCTAATTTCATTATATTTCGGCATCGGAAAAGTAAAAAATAAGTCAGGTGTAATATATTCTATTCTATGACCTTGTTCTTTTAAGACCTCACCTGTTTCATGTAAGGTTCTTACGACACCATTTACTTGTGGAAAATATGCATCTGTAGCAATTAAAATTTTCATAACTAAGAGGCAACTTTGAGATCTTTGGTGCCTATTTCTTCTAAATTTTTTTCAGAAATTAAATAATTTTTCCTTAATTTATGACCTTTCGACTAAGCATAAGTTACTGAAATTAAAGAAAAAAAATAAAAATATATCTTTATTTTCAAATAAAGAAAATTCGTTGGTTGAGAATTTTAATTTTGATACTTTTGTGGAAGGAAAATCGAATCATATTGCTTTAGCCGCTGCAAAACAGGTATCAGACTTGCCTCAAGGAGCTTATAATCCACTTTTTATATATGGTGGGGTTGGACTAGGAAAAACACACCTTATGCACGCAGTTGGAAATAAAATAAAAACTGATGATCCCTCGAAAAAAGTAGTTTATGTGCATTCAGAAAGATTTGTTGGCGATATGGTCAAATCGCTCCAATTAGGAGCAATAAATGAATTCAAAAACTTTTATAGATCGGTTGATGCTCTTTTAATTGATGACATTCAATTTTTTGCAGGTAAAGAACAGTCGCAAGAAGAACTATTTCATACCTTCAATTCTTTACTTGAGGGAGGTCAGCAAATGATTCTTACCTGTGATAGGTATCCTAAAGAGATAAATGGCCTAGAGGAACGTTTAAAATCAAGATTGGGATGGGGTCTGCCTGTTGTAATTGAACCACCTGAACTTGAAACAAGAGTGGCAATTTTATTAAGTAAAGCCGAAGAAAGAGGCTATGATTTGCCACAAGAAAGCGCTTTTTTTATGGCACAAAAAATAAGGTCAAATGTTAGGGAATTGGAAGGTTCTTTGGCTCGAGTAGGAGCTCAAGCTCAATTCACCAACAAAGAAATTGATGTAAGTTTGATCAAGGAGTCTTTAGCAGATCTTCTTTCGATCCAGGCGCGGCAAGTCAGTATAGATAATATTCAAAAAACTGTCTCAGATTACTATAATATAAAGCTCTCAGATCTACTGTCTAACAAAAGAAATAGGTCTTTAGCCAGGCCTAGACAGCTTTCTATGAGATTAGCTAAAGATTTAACAACTCATAGCTTGCCAGAAATTGGAGAGTCTTTCGGCGGTAGAGATCATACAACTGTGCTTCATGCTTGCAGAAGAATAAACGAGCTAAGATCAGTAGATACAAACATTGAAGAAGATTACAAAAAATTGGTGAGGGCCTTAACAGCATAATGAATTTTAAAATCCCTAAATCTAGTATAGCTGAACCTTTGTCTTTGCTAGCTTCTGTGGCTGAAAGCAGACAGTCTATTCCCATACTCTCTAATATTTATATAAAAGCTGAAAGCGATGAAATTACGCTTATAGCCACTGATTTAGAAATAGAGCTTTCCTTTAGTGTTGAATGCAAAGATATAAAGGAGAATGGAGAAACAACTGTTTCCGCCAGAAAGATATTTGATTTAACTAGATCCCTATCTGAAGACACAACATTAGAATTTTCTCTCAAAGATAATCAATTAATAGTTACAGCTTTAAAATTTAATGGAGAATTTGCAATATTACCGATACAAGACTTTCCAGTAGTTGAGATAGAAAAATTTGATTTGGAAACTAAAATAAAAGGAGATTTATTGGCTGATCTGATTGATCAAACATCATTTGCTATGGCTTCTCAAGACGTTAGGTACTACTTAAATGGTATCTTAATTGAAATAGAAGGTGCAAAAGTAAATCTAGTAGCGACTGATGGCCATAGACTAGCTTGGGCCACAGAAACCTTAGATGCTGAATTAAACGAAAATAAGTTAATTTTACCAAGAAAGTCAGCAATTGAATTACAAAAACTATTAAATTTATTTCCTGGCGAAGTAAATTTATGTTTTTCAACAAATCAAATTTTGATATCTTCTAATGAATTTAGGTTCGTCAGTAAATTGATTGAAGGAAACTATCCCGATTATCAAAAAGTGTTTCCAAAAGGAGAAGAACAAACCTTAAAGGTGGAAAAGTCTCTTATGCAAACGGCTTTAAGCAGGGCTTCAGTCCTTTCTAACGAAAAATATAGAGGGGTAAAATTTATCCTTTCCAAAGACAATTTAAGGATCTGTGCCAACAATCCCAGCAAAGAATCGGCTGAAGAAGAAATAGCTGTAGATTATTCAGGCGATGAATTAGAGATAGGATTCAATATAAGTTACATTCAAGAATCTTTATCGGTAATTGATAATCCCGAGGTAGAGTTTGTTTTTTTTGGCTCTGAAAATTCTTGTATCATCAAAAACAATAAAAATGACAATTTGGTTCATGTAATCATGCCTATGCGACTATGATTTTATGTGCCTTAAAAAATTACACCTTCTAAATTTTAGATCTTTCAAAGATTTCCTTTTACCGATAGAAAACTCTGCACTGATTTATGGAGATAATGGCGCAGGAAAAACATCTATCCTAGAGGGAATACATTTCGCGTTGAAATCAAAATCCTTCAGAACAATTTCAATCAATTCGATGATAAACAAAGACGCAGATTTTTTTAGAATTAGCTCTGATATACATGATTGCAAAAGGGCTTTAGAAAAGAGAAAAGGCAAAGCTTTAATAAAAGAAAATTATGATTCATTTGATAAATATGATCTTTTGCCATTATTGATTAATAATTTTTCTTTGAGATTTCTTGAGCAAAATAAAGACGTTAGAAGAGACTTTATTGATTATTATTTGTTTCACGTGAAACATGAATATCTAGATAAATTAAAAAGGTTTAGAAAAATTTTGCATTCTAGAAACAAGGCTTTGAAAATTAAGGATAAAGATCAGATAGGAGTCTGGACCAAGCTTCTTGTTGAGGAAAGTTATGAAATCAATAAGGATAGAAAAGAAATTATTTTTATGGTTATAGAAAATTTGAAATCAAATATTCTAGAGAAAATTAAAGACGAAAAGTGGAAGAAAATATTGGGCTCCTTAGAAATATCTTTTTTTTCAGGTTGGATAGGCGAAGACCTGGAAATATCTTTGAGAAAAGAATATGAAGAAGACCTAAAAAAAGGGTATACAAAATCAGGAGCTCATAAATTTGACTTAGATGTCGAAGTATATAACGAAAAAAGTGGTAACATCATGTCAAGAGGAGAGCAGAAACTACTGATTTTATTGACTTTTTTGTCCTTTGGCGAGTATCTTTTAAATAATGTCTCTAAAAAAATTATTTATTTGATAGATGATCTCCCTTCTGAATTAGATCAAAATAACTTAGATTTGGCATTTAATTTTTTGAGAAACTTTAAAGGTCAAAAGGTAATAACTTCAATAAAAAAACTAGAAAATACGCATGTAGATCAGTTAATTGATTTATAATGTTACATGGCAAAAAAACCCTCTAAAGCCAAACAAAAAGCCGCATCTCAAAAGACTTATGATTCCTCAAATATAAAGGTCTTAAAAGGTTTAGAAGCAGTAAAAAAAAGGCCTGGAATGTACATTGGAGATACTGACGATGGCACAGGATTGCATCATATGGTCTTTGAAGTCGTTGATAATTCTATAGATGAAGCGCTTGCTGGTTATTGTGACAAAATTGAAGTAACTATTCATGATGATAATGAAGTATCGATTAAAGATAACGGACGAGGAATTCCAGTAGATCATCATAAAGACGAAGGCATTTCAGCCGCTGAAGTTATCATGACTAAACTTCACGCAGGAGGAAAGTTTGATGACAATTCTTATAAAGTTTCAGGTGGATTGCATGGTGTAGGAGTGTCAGTTGTAAATGCGCTGTCGGAAATATTAGAGCTTACAATATGGAGGGAAGGAAAAATCTGGAGACAATCTTATAGTCATGGGGATCCAAAAACAAAAATTAAATCTTCAGGGGCTACTAAAGAACAAGGAACCGAGATAAGAGTTAAACCTGCCAAGGCAATTTTTGGAGAAGATATTGCTTTTGATTATGAAATTTTAAAGAAAAAGCTCAGAGAGCTGTCGTATCTAAATTCGGGTATTGAGATTTCTTTAACAGATGAGAGAAACTCTAAATCAGAAATTTTTAAATCCACCGGTGGTTTGATTGAGTTTGTTGAATTTAAAAATAAAAATAAATCTCCGCTAAACAAAACCTTCAGATTCATTAAAGAACAATCCGACGGAATTTCCATTGAAGTTGCATTGCAGTGGAATGATTCTTATCAAGAAAACATTCAATGTTTCACAAACAACATTCCTCAAAAAGATGGTGGAAGTCATTTGATTGGATTTAGGACTGCACTGACCCGAACTATTAATAATTTCATTGAAAAAGAAAGCTTGGCTAAAAACGAAACAGTCCAGACTTCCGGTGAGGACGTAAGAGAAGGGCTAACGGCAATAATTTCTGCAAAATTACCTGATCCAAAATTTTCTTCCCAAACTAAAGACAAACTTGTTTCTTCTGAAATTCAACCGGTTGTAGAAAAAGAAACTTATAAACACTTAACCGATTATCTACTTGAAAATCCTACGGATGCAAAGTCAATAGCTACAAAAATTATTGATGCAGCTAGAGCAAGAGAAGCTGCGAGAAAAGCCAGAGAAATGACTCGAAGAAAGGGGGTTCTGGATGGTTTGGGTTTGCCCGGGAAGCTTTCCGATTGTCAAGAAAAGGATCCATCAGTAAGTGAACTATATTTGGTTGAGGGAGAATCGGCAGGAGGGTCGGCAAAGCAGGGCAGGAACCGACAAAATCAAGCGATATTGCCTTTGAAAGGAAAAATATTAAATGTAGAAAAAGCCAGAATTGATAAAGTTTTGGGCTCCGATGAAATAGTTACTTTGATTACTGCTTTGGGTTGCGGAATCAAGGAAGAATTTAATTTAGAAAAACTTAGATACCACTCAATAATTGTAATGACAGATGCAGATGTAGACGGCTCTCACATAAGAACACTTTTACTTACTTTCTTTTACAGACAAATGCCAGAGTTGATTGAAGCTGGACATATATTTATTGCTCAGCCACCTTTGTATAAAGTTTCAAAAGGTAAGAAAGACGTTTATCTTAAAGACGATCCAGCTTTAAATGATTATCTGTTAGAAAAAATTTCGGAAAGTTATGAATTAAATCTGACCAAAACAGTAAAAATGAAATCACAAGATTTTACAGATCTTTTAAAAGCGTTTAAGAATTTCGATGAACTTACGACAATACCAGATTTGAACATCTCGTTTGATTTTTTGATGACATTATTGAAAGTAAAACCTTTTCCCAAAAGTGGATCACAAAAAGAAGTTAAATCCTGGATAACTGCTTTTAATAAAATTTCTGATTCAAGCAGCCTTAATCTAGATGAAAAAGTTAAAAACTTGGTTTCTTCGAGAAACGAGTTTGGCAACTCAGTGATCGATTTAATTCCATTTAGTTTTTTTAAATCAAAAAAATACAAGTTAATTTTAGATTTCCAAGAGAGATCAAAAAAAATAAAACCAGGAATAAGTTCAATTCAAAAAAATGAAGATGTGGAAATTATCGATGATTTATTTTTTACTTTTAAATCTTTGATGGAAGAAGTTAGAAGGGGCTCAAACATCCAACGTTACAAAGGCTTAGGAGAAATGAATCCAGATCAGTTATGGGAAACTACAATGAATCCGGTCGGCAGGAGATTGGTTCAGGTGAAAATTGATGATGCCGATGAGGCCAGCGATCTCTTTGAGCAATTAATGGGAGATAATGTAGAAACCAGGAGAGAATTTATTGAAGCCAATGTCAATCTCGTAAGTAATATAGATTTTTAGATTTCCTTAATAATTATTTCGACCGCAGCCGCTAAATTTTTCACAATTATCAAGTTCTCTCTGTGTCCTCTTTCAGCAATCGAGCGCAGACCATATCCAGTTTCAACCAAAATTGGTCTGCAGCCGTGTCTCATTGCACATTCAACATCGGATAATTTATCGCCAACAAAATAAGAACCTTTTAGATTTATGTTATGTTTGCGTTCGGCATTTTCTAGAAGCCCAGTTTCGGGTTTTCTACAATTACACATCTCTTCGTCACGATGTGGACAAACCTCAACTGACTTCACTGACACCCCTACCTTAGTCACTTGAGAGATCCAAAAATCATTTATTTCCTCAATTCCTTCAGCAGAAATTAGACCTAAATTGATACACTTTTGATTGGTAGCAACAATTATCTCAAAATCATTCTCAGCAAGCTTTACTAATGCGTCAAAACTCCCCTTTTCAAATTTAAAGTCTTTTGTATCTAAAACATAGTCGAACAGGTCGACATTGATAACACCATCTCTGTCTAATACTACGTATTTAGGCATTAAAGAATGGAATCGCGGTACTTTTTCGATAAGTCATCTATTGGGATGGTTTCTTGCTCCATTGTGTCCCTATCTCTGACTGTAACCGTATTCTTCTCAAGGCTATCAAAATCTACGGTAATGCATATTGGGGTTCCAATTTCGTCGTGTTTTCTATAGCTTTTTCCGATATTTCCAGTATTTTCTAACAAAACTCTTCCCAATCTATGGTTTTGTAGCTGATCTTTTAATTTTTTAGCCAAAATTACTAATTCTTCATTATTCTTCTTTAAAGGAATAACAGCCGCTTTAATTGGTGCTAGATGTGGTTTTAAGGCCAAAACAACCCTTTTTGAGCCATTTTCAAGCTCTTCCTCAATAAAAGCTTCATTTAAAATAGCTAAAAAGCCCCTATCAACTCCGGCTGAGGGTTCAATAACATAGGGCACGCTCCAGGAGTTATCTTCGTTTTGAACAGCTAATTTAGCGTTAGAATGCTTATTTTCCTTTGTTTTAGCATTTATGCTTAGTTCGTTTTGGTTTTTACTGTGAGAGCCTAAGTCAAAGTCAGTTCTGTTAGCAATGCCTTCCAATTCCTCTACGCCGTGAGGAAATTTATACATTAAATCAACCGTGGCCTTGGAATAGTGTGCCAATTCATCTTTAGCTACTTCAAGGAGCTCTATATGCTCTCTATTAACGCCTTGCTTTTCCCACCAATCTAATCTTTCATCAACCCAGTATTTATGCCATTTTTCGTCTTCACCTGTTTTTACGAAAAACTCAAGTTCCATTTGCTCAAATTCTCTAACTCTAAAGATAAAATTCCTAGGAGTGATTTCATTTCTAAAAGCTTTTCCAATTTGGGCAATTCCAAAGGGTGGCTTTCTAGATGTTGCATCGGTTATATTCTTGAAATTTGTAAAAATTTGTTGGGCCGTTTCTGGTCTTAGATAAGCGAAGTTTTCTCCGTCGTCAACAGGCCCAACGTTAGTTTTAAACATTAAATTAAATTGACGGGGCTCAGTTAAATCTTCTTCTTTACAATAATCTGGAACTTGATCTGCTCTGAATCTTTCACCGCAAGATTTACAATCAACCATGGGATCAGTAAATGTGTCTTCATGTCCAGAGTATTTTAGTACTTCCTGATGAGTCAAAATTGAAGCATCTAAACCTTCGACATCATCTCTGTCATAAACGATAGACGCCCACCAAGATTTCTTAATATTATTTTTTAATTCTACTCCTAATGGGCCATAGTCGTAGACTCCTTGAAGGCCGCCATAGATCTCGCTGGATTGGAAAATAAAGCCTCTTCTTTTGCAAAGAGCCACAAGCTCTTCCATGTTTTTCGCAGTCATTGAATTCAGTTCAAAATTGTTTTTTAACTATAGTAAGTACTTACTAATATCTCCAAAAGAAGGTAGTGAATAAAACCAATAAAGTATATATCTCTAACCTTCCTAATATCATTGTAAACGATAAAATTATTTTACTCGCATCGTTTAAACTAGCATAGTTATTAGTAGCCTCACCCAAGGCAGGACCAAGATTATTCAAGCAAGAAAATATAGTAGAGAAAGCTGTTTCTAAAGATAATCCTGTTGAAAGAATTAAAAGGATCCCAAAAAAGAGAGCAAATAAATACACAGATACAAATCCCCAAACCGAGTCCGAAATTTCTGAATCTACAACGTTCTCTCCTATCTTGAGAGGAATAACAGAATTAGGATGAATCAATTTTTTTAATTCATTTTTTGCCTGTCGATAAAGGATGTAAACCCTGATGGCTTTTAAACCTCCACCGGTAGACCCTGCGCATGCTCCCATTCCTGCAAGAGCTATCAATAAGTACGGAATGAATAAAGGTAAGCTTGAGTGGTCTGTCGCCAGGAAACCTGTAGTGGTTATGAAAGAGATTGTCTGGAATAGAGAAATCATAACTGTGTCTAAGTTCTCAGAACTATCAAATGCTTGAAGGGTTATGAATATTAGTAAAAAAGCAAAAAAAGCAATGAAAGCAAAAAATTTTAGTTCTTTGTCTTGAAAATATGCCGATAAATTTAGTCTGCTATAAGCCAAAAAGTGCAGAGAAAAACTTAATGCCGATAAGAACATAAATATAGAAGCAAAGAAGTAGATGTAGTTATTTGAAAAGTAACCAAAACTTGCGTCATAATTAGAAAAACCGCCAATTGCAATAGTAGAAAAAGAATGAGTTACTGCATCAAAAACACTCATCCCAGAGAATCTATAGCTAAAAAAACATAAAATTGTCAAAATTAGGTAAATAAACCATAAAGATTTGGCAGTTTCAGCCATCTTCGGCCTTAATTTGTTGTTATTTACTGGATTTGAGGCCTCGCCCCTATAAAGTTGCATTCCACCTATCCCTAGAATGGGAAATAACGCTAATGCTAAAACAACTATCCCTAAACCGCCTACCCATTGCAATAATGCTCTATAAAATAAGACAGATTTAAGTTGATCATCCAAATTTACAAAGATAGTTGCCCCAGTCGTTGTTAAACCTGAAACAGACTCAAAGTAAGCATTCACTATCGATAAGCCATTTTCTTGTAAAATAAAGGGTATGGCCGCGAAAATTGAGAAAACAAACCATAAGAGCACTATTAACAAAAAGCCATCACGTATTTTTAGATCTTCGTAATCTTTGGAATAATTAACTCCAAAAAGAAATAACCCTGCAAAAAAAGTTATTAATCCCGATTGGAAAAAGCTAAATACATTGTTCTCAGCATAAATGAGAGATATTGAAGCTGGAATCAACTGAATGAAGGAAAAAAGTATTAAACCTGTTCCTAAAATCTTTGAAATTAGTCTTAACTTCATTAAATTTGCTTTATTTCGTTAATCTTCTTTCAACTTCTTCGAATTTACTAGAATCTGAGAGAAATACTATCAAATGGTCGTTTTCCTGGACTTTAAGGTCGTGATGAGCAATTTTTATATTTTTATTGTCAAAAACAGCAGCGATTGCTGTTCCCTCGGGAGTTATGATATCGCCAATCTCTTTTCCAACAATATTTTCTGGATTATCAGAAGTTTTAGCAACTATTTCGATGGCTTCAGCCTGTCCTCTCTTGAGAGAATGAGCCGTTACTAACTCTTTCTTTGATAAATTTTTTAAAACCACTCCAATTGCTATGTCTGTAGGAGCTATTGTTATGTCAACTTCTTCATTTTCTTTGATTAAGTCTAAGTAATTTTGTTTATTTACAAGTGATACTATTTTTTTAGCGCCTAATTTTTTTGCCAATAAAGAAGACATAACATTTGCTTCGTCGTTATTTGTTAAGGCACAAAAAAGATCCATGTTTTCTATGTTTTCTTCTTCAAGCAATTCCGAATCAGAAGAGTCGCCATGTAATATTAAAGAGTTCCCTAACTTTTCATTTAAGTAAATACATCTGTCTTTATCAGCTTCAATGATTTTAACTCTATATTTTGATTCCAAAGAATTTGCAAGCCTTCGTCCAATTCTTCCACCTCCTGCGATCATAATATTTTTATAACTTTTATCACTTTGGTAAATAGCTGAAATAATTTTTTTTATATTTGACTTTGCAGAAATGAAATAAACTTCATCGCCTTTGTCTATTGTATCTTCGCCTTTCGGTATCAAAAGATTTTCATCTCTGTTTATCGCAGCGACACGAACATCAACATTAGGGATCAACTCTTTTAGTTCCGAGATTTTGTGACCAGTTATCAATCCTCCTTTTGCTTTCACACTAACCATGGAAGCTTGCCCATTACCAAAATCTAATACTTTGTTAGCGCCTGGAACTTCAATTAATCTTTTAATAAAATCGGTAATTAAATTCTCAGGACTGATTACAACGTCAATCGTGTAATCACCTGCCTCAAAAATTTCACTTCCTTTCCCCCCCAAGTATTGAGTCGCCCTAATTCTTGCCATCGTTTTCGTTTTCTTACTCATGTGTTTAATCATCTGACAAGCGACCATATTTACTTCGTCGTACTGTGTCATTGCAATTGCAAGATCAGCAGTTTCTATTTCTGCCTGCTCTAAAGTTTTTGGATAACAAGCATTTCCACAAATAGTTTTCAGATCATGATGATCTGATATTTTTTGAAGTTCTTCTTGTTTTAAATCTATGAGTGTAACGTCATGATCGGAAGCAAGAATTGCTGAAAGCTCTGAGCCAACTTGACCGGCCCCTAAAATTACTATGTTCAATATTTCTACCTTGTAAAATTATACTCTCAGTAATTTTAATAAGTAACTAGGTAAAAACTTTTTCGTTCGAAAAAATTTTCTTTGAGCCGTTATAAAATGTTTCAAAGGCCTGTCTCTTTTTCCCGGGTCTTGAAAGTTCAATTATCTTAACGCAAAGATCTTTAGCGCCTATAAGAAGTTCTTCATTAGAAATGTGAATAATTTCACCTGGAGCTAAAGAGGATCTCTGATCTAACTTAGCCAAATAAAAATTTATTCTTTCATTTTTAAGGAAACTAAATGCAGCTGGTGAAGGACTAAGGCCATTTATAAGATTTACAATTTTTATTGCAGATTCATCCCAATTTATTTTTGCTTCTTCTTTCATTATCTTAGGCGCATAAGTGGCATTACTTGAATTTTGTGGAGTTAATTTAAAATTATTTTTATCAATTAAATCAATAATTTGTAGAATTCTAGAAGAACTCACTTCAGACATTTTTGCAGTTAACGTTTCAGAAGTTTCATTTTCTTCTATCTCTATTTTTTCTTGCGAATAAATAGGACCAGTGTCCAGTCCTTTTTCCATTTTCATAAAAGAAATACCTGTTTCCGTATCCCCGTTCATAATTGCTCTTTGAATTGGCGCGGCCCCTCTTAGCTCTGGAAGTAAAGAAGTGTGAACGTTCAATGCTCCCTTCTCAAAAATTTCTAAAATTTCTTCCGGGATAATATGTCCATATGCGAACACTACTAAAAGATCTGCATTAATGTTTTTAAGATACGTCACTAACCCCTTTTCTTTTAAATTTTTAGGCTGCTTCAACATTATTTCATTGTCTTCAGCAAAAATTTTAACTGGGCTTTTCGAAATTAGTTTTCCTCGACCAGAGGGTTTGTCTTCGTTGGTAAGCACCAAACTAATTTCATGATTTGAACCATGAATAGTTTTCAAAGTTTCCAATCCAATTTCTGGTGTACCAGCAAAAATAATTTTCATCTTTATTTTTTTTGTTTCAAAAGTTTTGATCGAATGCGTTGTCTCTTCACAGATGAAATGTAGTCGACCATTAATTTTCCATCTAAATGATCTGTTTCGTGTTGGACAACGACACCAAGGAGCCCTTCAGGTATTATTTTTTTTTCTTTGCCGTCTAGATCTTGAAATCTTATTTCTACTTTTAAAGGACGCACAACCTCTTCGTAAAATCCTGGAATAGATAAACAGCCTTCGTCGTAACCACCCTTTTCATCTTGATTCAAAACCTTTACTTTTGGGTTCACAAAAATATAAGGTTCGTTCTGCTCATCCGAAACATCTGCAACGATAATTCTTTGGTGCACTCCAATTTGTGTTGCTGCCAAACCAATGCCCTTGAATTCATACATTGTTTCCAACAGATCATCGGCTAAAGCAGATAAAGCAGAATCAAAATTTATAACTTCCTTGGCAATCTTTCTCAGCTCTGGATTCGGGAAAGTTAAAATACTTCTTATCGTCATTTCAGTTTTAATTTAGAATAAATATTATAAGTAATATTTTTTAGGTAGGGTTTATTTTGAAAGTATCAATAGTAATCGGTTCTAAAACCGACATGGAGTTAGCAGAGGCAGCAGGCGAAGTCTTAAAACAATTGGATGTGGATTACAGCATAAATGTTTTAAGCGCACACCGAATGCCTGAATATTTGCAAGAACATATCAAAGCAACTATTGCAGATGGAACAAAAGTTTTTATCGGCATAGCTGGGATGGCCGCACACTTGGCAGGAAACATTGCTGCGCATACTTCTTTACCAGTGATTGGCGTTCCTGGTGATGGCGGTCCTTTAAATGGTTTTGATGCTTTGCTTTCAACGGTTCAAATGCCCAAAGGCGTTCCTGTCGCGACAGTAGCAATTGGAAAGGCAGGAGCTATAAATGCCGGACATTTAGCTGCTCAAATTCTTTCTGTAGCTAATGAAGGGCTTCAAAATTCAATAAGTGAAGCAAGAGTAGCTAATAAAGAGCAACTTAAGAAGGAGAATGACGAACTTCAAGGAAGTTAAGCTTAAATTAGCTGAATTTTAGAGAAGTTAATGAGATCTTTAAAGAGCGTTTTTTCCAACGATGAAGTGTTTGCCCATCCTACCGAGGGCGTTTGGGGTTTAGGCTGCAATCCATTTTCATCAAAGGCTGTAGAAAATCTTTTTGAACTAAAGAAAAGACCAAAAAATAAAGCTGTTATTGTCCTAGCAGGAAATAAAAATCACTTACGACCCTTTATAGAAAATTTAACTCAATCAGAAAAAAAAGATTTGTATGAAAAATGGCCAGGTCCGCATACTTGGCTAATTCCTGCGCTAGATTCAATACCAAAATGGTTAAAGGGAGATACCGGAATGGTTGCTTTAAGGTTATCTTCACATCCTGATGTTATTGGCATCACTAATGAATTAAATAGTCCAATTTGCTCAACTTCTGCTAATTTGAGCGGTGAAGAGACAGCTAAAAATAAAGCAGAAATAAAAAAGATTTTTGGTCCAGATCTTTACATTGCCGATGGTAGGCTAGGCAAACTAAATAAGCCATCCTCAGTCCAAGAGTTAATTACTGGTAAATGGATTAGAAAATGAAGTTAGGCGTAATAGGGTCTCCGATAGAACACAGTAAATCACCAGAAATCCATACAAACTTTGCCGATCAATTTGATCTAGAATTAGTTTTTGAAAAATATTTGGTAAGCAAAAATGAGTGTTTAGAATGGGTCAAAAGTTTTTTTGAAAGCGGAGGCCACGGACTTAGCGTCACACTTCCCTTAAAAGAAGTTGTTTTGGAAATTTCTGATGATATTTCTTCGAGAGCTAAACAAGCAGCAGCTGCAAATATGCTTTTTTTAAAAGACGATAAAATCTTTGCAGATTGCACAGATGGACTTGGATTGGTAACCGACTTAAAAACCAAGGAAATAAATATTGCTGACAAAAAAATTCTGATTCTTGGCGCTGGAGGAGCGGCAAAGGGTATTGTTCCATCGTTATTAAAGGAAAATCCTGAGCAGGTAATTGTAGCGAATAGAACGCCAGAAAAAGCCATTCAGTTAGTGGCTCAAATCCAAGAATTAGGCGGGTCTCAGATGAAAAGTTCTATTCTTATGCCTTCGAGTTTAACTCTGGATAATTTAGAAACTACTTCATTTGACCTTGTCATAAATGCAACTTCCGCTTCAACTTCAGCAGACCAAAATTTAGAAGTAGATTCATCCATTTTTAAGGGTGCGGCTGCAGCCCTTGATTTATACTACTCTCAGACCGATACAAAATTCATGCAGATGGCAAAAGAGCAATCCGTAGCTAAGGTTTACGACGGATGGGGCATGTTGGTGGAACAAGCGGCTGAGTCTTTTTCACAGTGGACAGGCCTTAAACCAGACACTTCAGGCTTGCTTGAGTCGCGTGGAGCCTGAGGCTCTAATAAGCTAAAATACAGACAAAATTTCAATCTATACGTTTCGAGTGATGATTATTTTTAGAACAATTCTGTTTGCTTTGCCACTTTTATCTTTGCCAGCCTTAGCTGGTTGGGATGACGTGAATATGTCTCCTGGAGCTACGGCTTTGGGACAAGAAATCTTTGGTCTCCACATGACCATTTTCTGGATTTGTTTTGCTATCGGTGTTGCCGTGTTGGGAGCGATGGCTTTTATCTTGTTTAGGTACAGAAAAAAAGAGGGCGTCGAAGCGGCAAAATTTGATGACAGTACTTTCTTAGAATTCACTTGGACTATTTTGTTTGCTTTGATTTTGATCGGTATGTCCATTCCGGCGACTATTACTATGATCAGAGCCTACGACGACACCGAAGGGGATATCAATATTTTGATTACAGGTCACCAATGGAAATGGCAATACGAATACATTGAAGACGAGGTAAGCTTTTTTAGTAACTTATCTACCTCATTGGATGAAAGAAACAATCTTGCGCCTAAAGGAGAAAATTATCTTTTAGAAGTGGATGAGCATTTAGTGATTCCGACGGGAGCAAGAATAAGATTTTTAATAACTGCAAATGATGTGATCCACTCTTGGTGGGTGCCAGACTTTGCGATTAAACAAGATGCAATTCCTGGATTTGTAAACACCGGATGGACACAGGTCAATGAGCCTGGAATTTTCAGAGGACAATGCACTGAGCTTTGCGGTCAATATCACGGTTACATGCCAATCGTTGTGGAGGCAGTCTCACCCGATCAATACAAAGAATTCATCATGCAAAAGAAAGAAGCCAAGCTTCAACAAGCCGCGTTGACTGAAAAACTTTGGACCACTGAAGAGTTGATGGCCATGGGAGAGGGGATTTACCAAAAGAATTGCGTTGCCTGTCATCAAGTTAATGGACAAGGGTTAGCACCTGTGTTTCCTGCTTTGGCTGGTAGCGACATCGTCATGAATGACAAAGCAAGACAAATAGAAATTTTAATGGAAGGAGTTCAAGGCGCTGCTATGCAATCATACGCTGAGCAGTTAACCGAAGTAGAAATTGCTGCGGTCATAACTTACACCAGAAAATCCTGGAACAACGATCCCACAGGTAATGCTGAAATCGTAGCTCCTAAAGAAATACTAGATTACAAAACTAATAAATTATAGAGGAAATAAAATGAGTGCAGTCATAGAGTCACATCACGACGACCATCACCACGGACCAGCAAAAGGGTTCTCTCGATGGTTGTACACTACAAACCATAAGGATATCGGTTCGCTGTATCTTTGGTTTAGTTTCATCATGCTTTTTGTCGGTGGAGCCATGGCAATGGTCATCAGAGCAGAGCTTTTTGAGCCTGGTAGTCAGATCGTGTCGCCGGAATTCTACAACCAAATGGTTACGAATCATGGACTAATTATGGTCTTCGGGGTCATTATGCCGGCCTTTGTGGGTCTGGCCAATTGGATGATTCCTATGCAAATTGGTGCCCCAGACATGGCGCTTCCAAGACTTAATAATCTAAGCTTCTGGATTTTGCCAGCTGCTTTTGGGGTCCTGCTTTCAACCTTTTTAATGGAAGGCGGTGCGCCTAATTTTGGTTGGACTTTTTATGCGCCTTTATCAACTGAATATGCGCCACCAACTGTAACTTTCTTTATTTTTTCAGTTCACATCATGGGAGCTTCTTCCATTATGGGATCGATAAACATCATTACTACCATTCTTAACATGAGAGCTCCTGGCATGACGTTGATGAAAATGCCACTCTTTGTTTGGTCTTGGTTAATTACAGCCTACTTGCTGATCGCAGTTATGCCAGTTTTAGCTGGAGCGGTGACAATGATGCTAATGGACATTCATTTTGGCACAAGTTTCTTTAGTGCTGCCGGCGGAGGAGATCCAGTCTTATTTCAGCACGTCTTTTGGTTCTTTGGACACCCTGAGGTTTACATAATGATTTTGCCTGCTTTCGGTATTGTCTCCCACATCATTGAAACCTTTTCCAGAAAACCAATTTTTGGTTACTCATCAATGGTTTATGCAATTGCTTCAATCGCACTTTTATCATTCGTAGTATGGGCACACCACATGTTCACCGTAGGAATGCCAATTGCTGGAGAACTTTTCTTTATGTATTCAACTATGTTGATTGCAATTCCAACAGGAGTGAAAGTTTTCAATTGGCTCTCAACCATGTTTAGAGGATCTTTAACTTTTGAAACACCCATGTTGTTTGCGATTGCTTTCGTAGCTTTGTTCACAATCGGAGGCTTATCAGGATTGATGCTTGCCATCGCTCCAGCCGATTTCCAATATCACGATACTTATTTTGTCGTCGCACACTTTCATTACGTCCTTGTACCTGGAGCTCTTTTCTCCATCGTAGCAGCGGTGTATTACTGGCTGCCAAAATGGACTGGCTACATGTACGACGAAGTATTAGGTAAGACGCACTTTTGGCTGTCGTTTATTTCTGTGAACCTAACTTTCTTCCCAATGCATTTTGTTGGATTGGCGGGAATGCCAAGAAGAATTCCAGATTACGCCATGCAATTTGCTGATTACAATATGATTGTGAGCGTTGGAGCTTTTCTTTTCGGACTTTCGCAATTACTGTTTTTATTCAATGTTTTGAAATGTGTTTATTACGGTAAGTCAGCGACTGCTGAAGTTTGGGAAGGCGCTAAAGGCAAAGGCTTGGAGTGGACTGTTGATTCCCCTGCGCCGTACCACACGTTTGAAACGTCGCCTGATCTAACTAAGCCACAAACCAATTCATAACTATGAGCCAAACCAAGAATGTATTTCGCTTACTGCTAATTACATTTGGAATGTTTGGCTTTGGTTTTGCGCTAGTTCCGCTTTACGATATTTTCTGTGACATCACCGGGTTAAATGGAAAAGTCACAGGCCCAACCTATACTTCCTATAATGAAGAGTTGGACACAAGAAGCATGAAGGTTACTTTCGTAACTCTTAACAATAAAAATATGCCTTGGAGCTTTAAATCAGATTCCCCTCAGATGACAATAGAAACGGGTAAAGATTACTTAATGAATTTTACTTTTACAAATACAACTGCTGAACCAATGGTTGCTCAAGCAATCCCAAGTGTGTCGCCTGGAAGAGGGGCTAAATATTTTCATAAGACGGAGTGTTTTTGTTTCGAACAACAGTACTTGGCTGCGGGCGAATCGATTACGATTCCGGTGAAGTTTATAATTGATCCAGAAATTCCAAGAGATATTTCTACGTTGGCTTTGGGGTATACTTTATTCGACGTTACCGAACAATTTGCCTATAAATAATGAGTTCCGAATCTTCTTATTACGTTCCGGCCAGTAGCAAGCTGCCAATATTTATGGCTATATCGCTTTTACTTTTTGTTTATGGCGCTGGCTACACCATTAATGATCTAGGCAAAGAAGATACTTATTCGCATTGGATTTTAATTTCGAGTTTTCTATTGATGTGGGGGACCATGTTTTTTTGGTTTTCTGAAGTAATAAAAGAAAACGATGCCGGGATGTATAGCAACCAACTCAACACGTCTTTTGTGCATGGTATGTCTTGGTTTATTTTCTCTGAAGTCATGTTTTTCTTTGCTTTTTTCTTAGCCCTCGGTTACGTAAGAATTTTTGCGGTCCCATGGTTGGGTGGTGAAGGTGAGAAAGGAATTGCTAACATTTTATGGCCTGGCTTTGAAGCCTCTTGGCCTTTAATGGAGACACCAGATAATGAAAGATTTCCCGGGGCGCATCACAACATGTCAATTCCTCCAATAACTAAGATTCATACCTGGCTACCTTTTTGGAATACGCTTTGCTTGGTTACTTCAAGTGGGACGATTGCGCTAGCTGAAGCCGCTTTAAAAAAAGGCAACCGTAAATCCTTCAAAGCTTGGATGGTCGCAACCATATCTTTAGGTTATATTTTTGTGGTTCTACAAAGCGTCGAGTATTACGAAGCATATGCTCACATGGGTCTTACTCTAGGGGCTGGAATTTATGGAACTACTTTCTTCTTAATGACAGGGTTTCACGGATTCCATGTTTGTTTAGGAGCGATTATTTTGACAATAATGACTATAAGAGGATTCCAAGGAGCTTTTAGCGAACACGATCATTTTGGATTGGCCGCAGGATCTTGGTACTGGCACTTCGTCGATGTGGTTTGGATTCTGTTGGTTTTAGTTGTTTATATTTTTTAACCCCAAGGAGCACCAACTTCTAAATTCCCGGTAGATATTCCGATGGCAATCGTGGCCAATAAAAGAAGTGCAATGGTTACTCTGACTCTTAAAGTGTAAAAAGCTCTTGATGTTGAACCCTTATCTTTTACTAAAAAAAATGCACTTGAAAAGAGACTTATCAACATAGCGGCAGCAAGGACTGCGATTATTATTTTGAATATCATGTTAGGTAGTATAGTTTAAAAATGAAGAAAGTAAGATGGGCTGCTTTAATAACTTTCTTTACTTTATTTGCTCTTACATTATCGCTTGGGGTATGGCAAATAAATAGGGGATATGAAAAAAAGGAATTAGAAAATACTTATTCCACGCAGCAATCCTACCCGATAGAGGAAATAACTTATAATCTCGATTCAGAAAATTATTTGTATAGAAACGTTTCTATAAAAGGGATCTTTTTGAAAGACCTTTTTTATTTAGATAACAAAATACACGATGGAAAACCCGGAGTAAGTGTCTTAAGCCCTTTTCGATTGGAGAACGGCAAAACAATAATGATCTCTAGAGGTTGGGTAGAAATGAACGATAGACAAAATTTTGAAAAAATAAATACACCTCTTGAATCTTTGAGTTTGGTTGGAACGTTAAGACCAGTTTCGAAAGGCCTGACGCTCAGTAACGAAACCTCTCAAAAACTTGGAGAAAATTTTTATCTACTTCAAACTCTTGCTTTGTCTGAAATAGAAAAATTGATTGATCAAGATCTTAATTCTAATGTACTGGAACTTTCGGAATTATCTCCGGCAAGCTTCACTTCTATTTGGCAGCCCATCAATCTTTCTTCATACAGACACTTTGGTTACGCATTTCAATGGTTCGGGTTAGCAATAGTAATTTTAGTTGGAGTTTCACTTTACGTTTTGAGAGGCAGAAACAAATGAGTCAAAATCGAGGTTTCTACATTGCTTTAACCATCTTCTTAATTCCTATCTTGGTAATTACTCTAAGCACTGCTTGGTATTATTTAGGCTTTGGACCTAAGACAAAAGTAAATTATGGCGATCTTTTAGAGCCAACTCTTTATTTAGGTGAATTGGATCTAGAGTTGGACTACCAATATCTTGACATCGACAGCATGGAAAGAAAATGGATGCTCATTACTTTCATCAAAGATAAATGCGACGAAGCTTGTCTGGAAACAATTTACATTGCTAGACAAGTGAACGTGTTGTTAGCTCGTGAGCAAGGCAGATTCAAAAGATATGTTGCCTCGCCAGAAAATGAACTAAATCTGCTTAAATCTAGCCTGTCTTCGAATTATGAGAATTTGAATTTTATAACCATTAACGATTTAAATTTATTGGAAGAAAAATTTGAAGGATCAAAAATTAATTTGTTCGAAGCTCCTAATCTTTTCGTTGCCGATCCACTCGGCAATGTCATTCTTCATTATTCTGGAGATATCGATGGAAAAAAACTCTTAGCGGATTTAAAAAAATTATTGAAGGCGTCAAAAATTGGTTAATTTAAAAAGAATAAAAGTAATCGCTTTTCTCGGAGTATTTTTAGCTTTTGGGGTGGTAAGTCTTGGTGCTTGGACTAGGTTAGTAGATGCTGGTCTGGGTTGCCCTGATTGGCCAGGTTGTTATGGCTTTGCTATCTTCCCAATGTCAGAAGCTGAGATTGCACAAGCCAATGAGCTTTATCCAGAACGTAAATTTGAACTTGAAAAGGCAGTCCCTGAAGTTGTGCATCGATACTTTGCAGGGTTTTTAGGATTATTAATAATTGGCTTGTTTGGTTTGTCTCTTTATTTAAAACCTTTTAATTCTCTGGTGACTAAGTTGGCTGGAGCTCTTGTTCTGCTCGTTCTAGCACAATCAACTTTTGGATACTTGACCGTTAGTCTCAAGCTTTGGCCGCAAGTTGTGACCATGCATCTCTTGGGTGGCTTCGCCACCACAACCTTGTTGTTTTTAACCTATATGAAATTAAAAGATCTAGATACAGGGTCGAGTAATTCTTTAATGATCAGTAAAAGATCTTCAAATCTTTTAAATTTTGCTTTTCCTGTTTTGATAGCCCAAATAATCCTAGGAGTCTGGTTGAGTTCAAATTACGCAGCTTTTGCTTGTCCTGATTTTCCTTTATGCCAGGGGCAAATCTTGCCTGATACCAATTTCCAAATGGGCTTTAATTTTATGCAAAGCATTGGTCCAGATTACTTGGGTGGAAAACTGGATCACCAATCTCGAACCGCTATACATTTGGTGCATCGATTGGGCGCGTTACTCATAACCTTTTATTTCATTGCTTTGATTGCTTCTTTTTACAGCGACAAACTGAAGAAATATTCTGGAATTTTAAGTTTCTTCTTATTCCTGCAACTTCTACTAGGAGTGTCTAATATAATTTATCGACTTCCTTTATACGTTGCGATAGCCCATAATTTAGGAGCCTTGTTTTTATTATTAGCAATTTCATACTTTAGACTCAAAACCAGTGTCAACCGATAGCCTCAATTATCCAAAATCAAACATCAATGCTTATTTAGAATTGACTAAACCAAGCATTATTTACCTTTTGGTACTTACCGCTGCTACTTCAATGTTTTTGGCTGGTTCTTTTTCCACTAATTTGAGTCAAGCGCTTACAGGGATCTTAGGAATTGGCATGATAGCAGCCTCTAGTGCGGCAATTAACCAAATTTTAGACGTATCGATTGATAGTAAAATGAAAAGAACCGGCAACAGACCTTTGGTTCGAAATTTGATATCGGTTAAAAATGCTTCAGTCTTTGCTTTTATGTTGTTTGCTGTGGGCTCTTTCATTTTGTTGTTCTTTAACAACGTTCTTGCTTGGTCGTTGACAACTTTAACTTGGATTTTTTACGCTTTTTTCTACACGAAAATTCTAAAATTTACTGGCACCCAAAATATTGTCATTGGGGGTTTGGCAGGAGCGATGCCGCCATTGCTTGGCTGGGTAGCGGTGATGGGGTCTATTGATATTCTTCCACTTCTTTTAGTAATGATAATTTTTGTTTGGACACCACCACATTTTTGGGCTTTGGCTATTGATAGAAAATCAGATTACGAGGAAGCTGGAATACCCATGATGCCGGTCGTTAGAGGAATCAAATACACTAAAATTCAAATCGTGCTTTACTCGTTTTTGCTGCTAGCGGTCTCATGGCTTCCGTTCGCGACAGGATATTTAGGAACTTTTTATTTGACTGTTTCATCGTCTTTAGGTGCTGTTTTCATCTACTTCGCATTTGCTTTAAATTTTGATAAAGAGAATAAAAAAGCCATCCCATTTTTCTTTTATTCAATTTTGTATTTAACGGTATTGTTTATTGCGATGCCTTTGGATAGGATTCTTTTTTAATAATGAGTCAGTCAAATAATATTAAATACACAGTCATTTCCTGTTTGGCCATTATCTCAATGGTTATTGGTTTGTTTGTTTACGACACAGTCACTGAAAAAGAATTGACCGCAGATCAGTACAAGTTATTAAAATTTTATAAGTTGAATACGGAAAGGCAGCTTAGCGACTTTGCGCTGGCCACTGGACCTAACGAATTTACCAATAAAAATTTGGAAGGGAAGTGGAGCTTAATTTTTATGGGTTTCGCCTCTTGCCCCGACATGTGTCCGATGACAATGAAACAAATGGCTAAAACTTCGGAGTTTCTTGAATTAGAAATGCCTGATGCAAAAGAAAAAATTTCTTTTACCATTGTTTCAGTTGATCCAGATCGAGATACTCCAGAAGCTATATTGGAATATGCACAAGCTTTTAATCCTAACTTTGTAGGTGTTTCAGGCGCGATTGATCAAATTTACACACTGGCCACCAATTTGACTCTACCATTTGTACCAGTGCTTAATTCAGAATCAACCGACTACGATATGGATCACAGCATGAATCTTGCGTTAATCAGCCCTGAGGGTAAGTATTTTGGGTTTTTCAAAAGCCCGCACAATCCAGAAAATATAGCCAAAGCTTTAAAAAGTCTCATAACGTTCGCCAAATAGTCACTTAATTTTTGTTGAATTTCTTCTTTTAACCTTTAATATTTAATCTAGGTGTTGAGATTAATTCTCAATAAAAATTATAATTCATATTAAGGGAGAGACATTATGGATTTATCTTCAGCTGCAGATAGCTTTCAAATGGCTAGACTAATAAGCGCTATGGCATTTATCGGAACTATCATCGCAATATGGTTAGCTTTAAGAGTTGCTAACATGACAAGAGAAAACTCTGAATCAAACGTTGTAACCAAACTTCTTTCAACAGGCTTCGGATTGTGCGTCATGGTGGGTTCTTGGATTCAATTTAGTTTAGCTGCTAATGGATGGAAAATCTTTGCAGGTAGATTGGAAGTTATTGGTATCGAGAATACACCTGAGCCAGAATTAGCTCAAGGCATAATAGACTTTGCTGGCAGTACTACTCCTGGCATGACTCCAACTCCTGTTGGAATTGCTTTCTTGGTTATTGTTACTTTAATGATTTTGGGTTTAATTTGGGGCCCAAAAAATAATTAAGGAGAAGGAAAAATGGAAACTTCACAAATAGCTTTATTAAACGAGACGTACATTGCAGTCTTGCAAATGAATGGACTCTTTTTTATTGGAAATATTATTTTGCTTTGGATGATGTTCAGGGGAGTTACAAACGCAAATCTTTATGGAGCGAATACTTTTGGAAAAGTTTTGCACTCTATAATTTCTTTGTGCGTTGTGGCTTTTAATGCAAATACTTATGGAATGATTACTTCAACTGTTAATAACTGGGCTTATGCTGCTTCCGAAACTGGAGAAGAGCTTACCGGTGGAATGCAACAGTTTGTTGATGGAATGGGAGCAACTGGTTACATAGGTGCTTCTTTAATTCCTTCCGATCCGTTAGGAATTATATTTTACGTTGCAATTCTAGTAGGTTTATTAGGCGGTATGTGGATGGCGCCAGGACCTAAAGAAGAAACAGCTTAAAAAAGCAATCAAAAAAAAGGAGGCTAATGCCTCCTTTTTTTTATTAAACTCTTTCACTCTTCTTTTTCAATTCTCTCTTGTTTCAAACCTCTATAACTACTTTTCCTGTTGCAGTTCTTTTTTCAAGAGATTCGATAGCTTCCACAGCCTCGTCTAAAGAATAACTTTTGGTGATTTCAGGTTTTATCTTGCCTTCAGCATGTAAGGCAAAAAGCTCTTCAAAATTCTTATTATTTTCTTCAGGCTCTCTGCCAGTAAAACTTCCCCAAAAAACACCGACAATAGAACATCCTTTAAGAAGAGCAAGATTTGTAGGAACTTTTGGAATTCCTGCTGGAAAACCAATCACTAAAACTCTACCACCCCAATTTACACATCGCATGCACTGTAAAAAAATATCTCCTCCTACAGCATCGTAAATGACGTCTGCTCCCAGTCCCTCTGTGAGAGCTTTTACTTTTTCCTTCAATTCACCATCGCCATAGTTCACAACTTCGTCAGCTCCTAATCTTTTCGCAATGTCTAATTTTTCTTGATTGCTTGCAGCGGCTATAACTCTTGCACCCATTGCCTTGCCAATTTCTATTGCAGTCGTTCCGACTCCGCCTCCAGCACCAGTTACTAAGAGTGTCTCACCTTCTTTTAATTGACCTCTTTGTTTTAATGCATAGTAAGTTGTCCCATAATTGAGTGGGAAAGCTGCTCCATCTTTAAAATCCATCGTTTCAGGCAATTTCATCAAAGTTCCAGCGAAAGCAGAAACTTTTTCCGCTATTCCACCATTTCCTATCATTGCAATGACTCTGTCACCAACTTTCCAATCGGCTACTCCATCGCCAACATCTGAAATTATTCCGGCAACTTCTCCTCCCGGAGAAAAAGGAAAAGGGGGCTGAAATTGATATTTGCCTTGAATGATCAAAACGTCTGGGAAGCTCACTCCGGCAGCTTTTACATCAATGATTACCATTCCGGGTTCTGCTCTTGGATCTTCTATTTCTTCAACTTTATGAGAGTTAACGGGTCCAAACTCTCTACACACAAATGCTTTCATAACTCTCCTTGATTAATTTAATGCATTTAAATAGTTTTTTAAAAAATCTGCAAATGGAATTTCTTCTTCTTGCTCCATTTGATTAAATTTTTCTATAGAGCTTTTTGCTTCTTCATCTAGATAAGCAAGCTCATTGTGAAGTTTTGAGAAATAATTTTTATGCTGTTCAAAAAGCTCCATGTTAAATTCAACCCAAGTGCTGTTATTTTCTTTAATGGATTTTAAAATTTTTCCTGAAGGAGTAAGGCTAGAATCTTCCAATTTAGCCTTTTGAAGATCAAGAGTATTTTGCAAGCTTAATTTCATCTCACTAGAATCTTCGGAAAGAGCGTCTATAAATTTTTCCATTTTAATAAAAACATTTTCAGCCGCTACGTCGAGAGGAATTGCCTTTCCATTTTGAATAATTTTTAAATCAGGATTTCTTCCATCTTTGACTACATTCTGCCAATTGGTTTGAATCTCGATAACTTCGTCTTTTTCAGTAACTTTATTTTCATCGATAAAACAAATCATTAGATACATTTCTAAGAAATGGCTCGTCTCATGAGAAAGACTTAAAGGTTCAAAGGGGTCATTATCCATACATCTTACTTCAACGTATTCAATGCCTTTTTCTTTTAATACATTAATCGGTCTTTCTCCAGAGCCAATCACACGCTTTGGTCTGATGGAGCTATAGTACTCGTTTTCAATTTGAATGATGGAGTCATTGATTTGAATAAAATCGCCATCCTTTTTAGTTCCTATTTCTTCATACCTTGGAAATTTTTTAGTGAGCGCAAACATTAAATTTTCCACATATTCGTCTAAATTATTGTAGGCAATGTAAAGATTGTCTTGAGCATTAGACATGTATCCAAGTTCACTCATTCTTAGACAGGTTGCAAATTCTAAAAAACAGTCTTCATTGTTTAGATCTTTTAGAAAATTTGTTCTTCCAGAAATAAATGACTTAGGGACAATTGGACTGGCACCAAAGAGGTATAACAACAGCCAGGCATTTCTTCTAAAATTTCTTACCAAACTCAAATAAGATTCATTTTTGAATTCTTGAAGTGATAAATTTTCTGGCCTTAACTTTGAAAAAAAATCATCATCCAAAGAGAAGTTGTAATGAATTCCAGACACGCATTGCATCATACTTCCATATCTTTCACTCAGGCCTTTTCTGTAGAGGTTTTTTAATCTTCCGGAATTATTAGATCCGTACTCGGCGATCCTAATGTCTTGTTCATCACTGATTGTGCAGGGCACGCTACTTGGCCAAATAGTGTCTTCACAATTCAAATAAACAAAATTAAGTATTTCTTCTAACTGTTTGAGTGAAGAATTTATTGTATGTTTTTTGTTAGTAATTAATTCAAGCAGCGCTTCAGAAAAATCAGTAGTAATGAACTGATTGGTTAGAGTTGACCCTAAAGAAACAGGATGATCAGTAGTGGAAATCGTTTTATTTGAAACTCTAAGCGATTCTTTTTCAATGCCTCTAAATGAATGCTTTGAAAAATCTTCAAGGTTTAAGTCTTTTAATAAGTTTAATGTCTTGTCAAAAGATTCAGACATAATTTAGGAGTTTATAAAACTGGACCAGAATTTCTTATCTCTTCTGAAACTTCAAATTTTGAAATGTTTTCGTTGAACTTAGTTGCCAACTCTTCAGCAGCTTGATTGTACTGATCTGAATTTGACCAAGTTTTTTGTGGGTTCAATAGATTGGTTTCTACTCCTGGCAATTCAGTAGGTATCTCGACATTCATGATGTCGAGTTTATCTCTTGAGCTGTTCTCAATATCACCAGATTGAATAGCTTTTATAATGCTTCGAGTGGTAGGAATTTTAAATCTGGAACCAGTTCCGTAGGAACCGCCAGTCCAACCAGAGTTCACAATGTAAACTTTGCTTCCGAAGCCTTCAATTCTTTTCATTAGGAGGTCTGCATAGACCTGAGCTTTTCTTGGAAAGAAAGGAGCGCCGTAGCAATTTGAAAAAGTTGAATCAATCGCTGAAGTAGAGCCTAATTCAGTAGAACCAACTTTTGCGGTGTAGCCGCTTAAGAAATGATATGCTGCTTGTTCTTTCGAGAGAATTGAAACTGGCGGCATTACGCCAGTCAAATCACAAGTTAGGAAAATAATTGCATTCGGCTCTCCGCCGTAATTCTTTTCTAAATGCTGATCCACATGACTTAAAGGATAAACACATCTTCCGTTTTCGGTGAGAGATGTATCTGTATAATCTACTTGAAGCGAAGTGGGGTTAAAAACAACATTTTCGATAATAGAACCGTGCTTGATAGCGTTCCAAATAACGGGTTCATTCTTTTGTGAGAGATCAATCGTTTTCGCATAACAACCGCCCTCAATATTGAAAACAATGCCATCGCCCCAACCGTGCTCATCGTCTCCTATTAACCATCGATCTGGATCTGCAGAAAGAGTTGTTTTTCCTGTCCCGGATAAACCAAAGAACAACGAAACATCACCGTCCTTACCGGCGTTAGCAGCGCAGTGCATCGATAGAACGTCTTCTTCAGGCATTATAAAATTCATTATTCCAAACATGGATTTTTTCATTTCCCCAGCGTAGGCAATACCAAGAATCAATATTTGATGCGTGGTGAAATTCACCATCACCGTTCCATCGGAATTAGTGCCGTGTCTTTTGGGGTCGCAGGTAAACCCTGGAGCACATCTTAGTTGCCAAGGAGTTTTATTCTTGGGATTGAAAGATGGTGGTCTAATGAAAAGACTTTGACAAAACATGTTGTGCCAAGCCAATTCATTTTCGACTCTCACCGGTTGATAATGTTCTTCACTTGCTCCAACATGCAGGTCTGCTGTATAAACTGTTTTATTTTTTAAATATTCTTCAGATTCGTCCCAAAGTTTTTCGAAAGTTTCCCTTTCGGTAGGCTGGTTGTTTTCGCCCCAATCGACTACGTGTTGTGTTTTTTCATCATTCACCAGAAACCTATCAGCGGGACTTCTGCCTGTTCTCTTACCGGTAGTAACAACTAAAGCACCGTTATCAACAATGGTACCTTCGCCGTTTTTAATAGCGATGTCTAATAGAGAGTCTAGAGGTAAATTATGATTCATATTTCTCCCTTAAATCAAAATCGGGCCGATCTCAAAGGTCTTTTATTATGCCAAATTTAGATGTCATATCATACTCATAAATTGTAATATTTAAATCTCGGGAGTAATTTATGAATGAAGATATAACTTTTAAAAAAGGAGAGTTTGGTTACGTAGAATATAAGTCATCGAACCCTTTTGAATTTCACCAGATCATAAACGATTTTGACAAGGCGCCCATGCAAGATCTTCAAGGGTGGTTATTATTTCCGGAAAAGTTTAGTGGCAAATTGTCTTGTATGGTATGTGTCCATCACAGTGGGGGCTGGGGCGGTGCTCAACACGAGTTCATGGTGCAATTATTGGAAGCAGGATATGCCGTTTTTAAAGTCGATAGTTTTGATGCCAGAGGAGTAACAAATACCGCCGAAGATCAAATTTCTGTTACCTACGCGATGTTGATGGCTGATGCATACGAGGCTTTGAAGTTTTTATCAAAACATCCAGACATTGATGATAAGAAAATTGGTATTACTGGCTGGAGTCTGGGCGGCACTTCTTCGCTTTACGCAGCCTGGCTGCCGCTAGCAGAAAAGTTAGCTCCCAATGGTGAAAGATTTGCTTCGCATCTAAGTTATTACCCACTAGCAATGTACTGGCCCGAGGACATGCGCTGGTCAAAAGCACCGATGCTAAATCTTCTTGGCGGCAAGGATGATTACACTCCGTTTTCACTGACGCAAAAATTAACTAAAGGAATATCCGAGAGTGGAGGAAACTGTAAAGACATTCTTTATGAGGAGGGTTTGCACGGTTTCGACGCAGTTCAACCAAAGACTTATTGGCCGGATTCTATCGCTCCTAATACAGAAAAATTTGCCAGAATAGATCTCAAGGGAGATATTTCCTTTGAAACGGATGATGGAGAAATATTAGCTGGAAATACGGTAGAAGATCGAATTAAACTTTTTGAAAAAGTTGCTAAGTTGGGTACTTGGACTGGAGGAAACTGGGAAATACGTAGAAGAGCGAAAAAAGACGCTTTTGACTTTATTTCAAAAATATTGGATTAAAAAATAAATTCTCTTCGGGTGTATCGCCAATAAGCAATGGCAAAGACGATAAATTCGTTTATAAAAATTGCTGCTGAGGTTCCATCGAAACTTGCATCTAATCCGAAACTTAAAAGCCTACCAATTAAAAAGCTACCCATTAGAATAGTAAAAGTTAAATAAACTCTTTTTTGAAGGGTTGGTCTGATCAGACTTATAAAGGACATAAGGCCAAGAATCGTAAAAAAAGCATAAAGAGCTCGAGTTTCGTTGAGATAAAGATTTGATTCCGAATAAGCAGTTACCCCAAGCATTCCGGCGATAATGTCAGGAAAAAAAAGACCCAATACGCCAAAACCAAACCATTCAAGGCCGAAAAGCGTGAGAAAAATTTTATCCAACATAAGCTTAGTAAAATTTTAATATATCATTAAATGGATATTTGTAAGTAAATTGTAAGTAAACTATTAAAAATCAAAATGCCGGAACTCAAGTTGTATCATGCTCATTGGTCCTTATGTAGCCAAATGGTGAGAGTCGCTCTCTATGAAAAGGGTCTAAATTTTGAAAGTGAACGTATAAAATTATGCGACCATAGCGATGAAGCTGGAAATCTAACCAATGACTTTTTAAAAAATGTGAATCCCACTGGAGTTGTTCCAGTTTTAAAGTGGGACGAAGAAATCATTCGAGACAGCGCTTACATTATCGAAAGAATTGATGAATTAAATGGAACCAACGACATCAATCTTTGGCCAAAAGATCCGGAAAAAAGAAAGGAATTAAAAAACTGGGTACAAGACACCACCGTCACTGAAGGCGTGGCGATGGGGAAAAGTTTGGGAACCATAATTCCTTTATTTTCCACTGGATTGATTGAGGATCTAATTAAAAATTTGAAATTTAGTTCAATATTAAGAATTTTAATTAAGCATCCCCGACGCGAGCGTAAGAGCGCATTTATAATGATGTATTTTTCTTCGATTAAAAAAAGGATTGGGCCAATAGTTTATAAGGGATTCTCAAAAGAAATAGTGAACTTAGAAAAAAATCTCAGTCCAGACAGTTTTTTGTTAGGAGAGTTTAGTCACGCAGATATCAATTTAATGAGTTGTTTTCATAGATTGGAAGAGATGAAGTTAGGCCAAATTCTTGAGATGCCAGAATTACCGAAAGTTTCAGATTACTGGCAAAAACTAAAGTCCAGAGAAAGTTATCAAAAAGGAATTTTAGATTATCCGGATCACGAAGAAATGCTAAATAAGATTTTCCAAAATGGTCCCAATCCGCATCTAGAGCCTTTGAAGGAAAAAATTAGATCATTAATAAATCTTTAAATTTTTCTTAGTTTTCACAATTCTTGCGTCGACTAGCTTGATCGCAATCTTTTTTGGAGAGATACTAAATATTCATTAAATTTTAACGGAGAGTAAAAATGAAAAATAAGTTATACATACTAACTTTGATCGCAACTCTAGCCATTTTTTCTGCATGCAGTTCTGAACCAGAAATGACCTATGCAGATCTTGGATCCGAAGAATATCCCCAGAAATTTTATATGGAATATGTTCCATGCACCTACGGCGAAAATTGGTCAGTAGAAAATTTTAACAGCGATATGCTTCCCGAGTGGCAAGACTTGTTGGTCGAGACAAATTCAACTTTAGTTGAAGCATTTGGAATTGGTTACGAAGGAGAAAAGCCTGAAGGAACGGAAGAAGATGCCTATTGGCAACTTTTATGGAATTCGAAAGAAGATGCTGAAGCTGGTTGGGAAACTTGGGAAGGCTATGACAAAACCGCCGACTGGGCAGAAGCCAATGCTGACATTCTTGCTTGCGGATCAAAAGCCGATACTTTTTCCTTCGACGCTTACGTGAGAAGAAGTAGAGATGGATTAGGTACTTTTGACTTGACTGATTTTTCTTCAGAATATCAATTCTGCGCTTACAATGAAGGTCAAGGAGTTGACGAATTAATTTCAGTCATAGACGATTTTGAAGATTGGTTGGTTTCAGACGAAAACTCACTAGACTCGCCTTACACTTATGTTGTTTTGGCTCCAGATTATGAAACGGAAGAGTTTGACCTGGCTTGGGGTAATTTTCATCAATCAAAAGAAATGAGAGAGGCTGGCTTAGCTAATTTCTTAGATACCGCTCCTGAGATTCAGGAAGCGTTTGATAAGGTTCTTTCATGTCAGGAACCAAATGGTTTTAATTCAGGGCAAATTCCTTTGATTTAAATAAATAAAAAAAGGCTGCTCCGGCAGCCTTTTTTAAAATATTCCTAAAACTCTCTCAATCAACCAAAAACTTCCCATCCCTCCAATCGCATAGGAGGAAAGCTTAGTAACAGAAAAATTAAATTTTACTTTTTGGAGCAGCCAAATTGAAATTAAAAATAAAGGAATCATAATTAATTGGCCAATTTCAATTCCAATATTAAAAAATAATAAAGAGAGCAACAATTGCTCATTCGCGATTCCTATTTCACTTAGCGCGCCTGCAAATCCAAATCCATGCAGCAAGCCAAATCCAAAAGCCATGAGCCAAGGAGTGCTTTTATTATTTCTCTCATCCTTTATTTCCAAAGCTAAGTAAATAATGGTTAGCGCAATTAACGCTTCAATTGTTACCGACGGTAAACTGACTATTTCCAACACAGACAACCCCAATGTAATGCTATGAGCCAAGGTGAAAGCAGTGATCGTCTTTATTAAATTCTGCCAACCAAAAACAATAAACAACAAACCAAAAACAAATAACAAATGATCCGGCCCACCAATTAAATGTTCTACGCCAAGCATAAAATATCCCGTTGGAAAGACTTGTAACTCTTGCGGGATAGTCAACTTTGAGTCTTTAACACTTACCAGTCCCTCGTATCTTTCGCCGTCTAAAAATTTGATCGTTACTAAAGCGTCGTTCAGAATCGAAAGACCTTTGATAAAAATATCTTTTCCTTTAATGGAATCGCTGCATTGCAGAGAGATTTTTTCAGACAGGTATTTGCTTTCTTGAAAGCTCTCAAGAGAGTTGGATTGACAGTCATTGGGTAGAGTGAGATTGACTGGCCCTAGATTTCTGATTGGGTACATCCAAGTGACTTCATATTTAAAGTCTGCATCTTCTTCAATGATGAGATGCGCTGGGCTAAATTCGTGTGAAAATACTGGAGAAACCAGCACAACACAGATCAAACCCAAGAGTACTTTATTCATTGTAAGTTTCTTGCAAACCGCGACTAATCACTACTTCATAATTTTCTTTTAGCTCTTGAATGTATTCTGATAGAGCTGAATCTTTTTTTTGTAAATTAAGATCGACTATTACTCTGGGTTTAATCTCTTCAAGTTTTGGCAGGCGCGCATCTTTAGTGCTGATTATTTTGATTAAATGACTTCCATAGGATGATGTTATTGGCTTTGACCAAATATTTTGTTCAATAGTTTCAAAAGTCATTGAAAAATCTCTACCAAAATCTTTCCTCAATTCCATTGCGCTCTTATTGGTGAAATTTTTTCCTAGAAAAAAAACATCGCCCTTTAAGTTTTCTGTTGTTTTAATTTCATCAAAGGCAATCTTAGCTCGCTGGGCTCCGTCGTTATCCTTTGCAAAGAAGATGTGAGTAAAATCGTACTGCTTAGGAATCAAATATTTTTCTTTATTTTGAACGTAAAAATCTTGAAGTTCTTCATCTGTTATTTTTTCTCCCCTAGATTCTTGCTTGAGAAACATTAGTTTTTGCGCAAGTCGTCGCTTGATGATTTGATCGTTCGCATCAAGGCCTAATCTTAAGGCTTCGCGATAGAGAATCTCTTCTTCAATAAGGTTGTCTATGACAGCTTTCGCTTCTTTAGGATTGGGGTTTCTTCCGACTTGAAGCGCCCATGAGTTCATCAAGCTATATACCTCTTCTTCTGAAATAAAAACTAATTTCTCATCTTTTAAGGTGGAATAGATAAGATCCAAGCTCAAGATGACGCCTCCTATCAAAAGAAAAATAAAAATTTTTCGAAACATTGCTCTTTAAAGATATTTAAAGTCTTTCAGCATTTATCCTAATGGGCGGAGGATTTTCAGCATCGTTTGGAGTGTACCAAATTGGCGAGCTCCAAGCTCGATCTTGAATAGTTTCGTGTAGATCTTCTCTAGGTTTATAGCCTGCTCGAATTGCATCCCATGTAGACCAGCGACAAGTTGGGTTTTCAAGTACTCTGATGTAATAGAAAGCGCTATCGTTTTTATCAAAATCTGGATCTGTCCAAATTACTTTTAACTCAGCTGAACCAGTATTTTGAGATATGGCACATGTCTCAATGTCTACTCGGGCACCATTATCAGGACAACGATTAGTCATTGGATCAACTTGCAAACCGTTAGAGCAGGCAACATCGTAAACTTCTTCCGTTGGAGTAGAGTCCGCTCGACTGATAGAACCTTTGATTATTTGAACCCTCTGAAGCGGGGCTCCATTTACGTCTCTCTGAGCCCAAATTAAAAAACTTGGTGCTTTATCGGTTTCTTTTTCAAGTAAGTCTCCTCCCATTGGCACACCAACTTCGTATGCAGATTTAATAACGTTTTCATCACTAAAACTAAGTTGATCAATGTCATAACCACCAAAGAACCTAACCGATATTCTTGGTCCAGAAGTTGCAAAGGTCTCTTTTCTTCGAAAAGCATTAAAAATTGATTCTCTAGTGTTTTCTTCTGCCCAAGCTCCAGCTAAACCAGAAGCTCCCCAGTTTTCTAAACCACCAATCACATAACTTCCTTGTTCAAATTCTTGAAAGGAAACACCTCCTCGGTTGGGGACAAGATCTCTATCTTCGTCCGCAACTGGAATAGAACCTCTTGCTCGAGGATCAGCATCTACTAACCCGATTTTGGACCAGTAATTTTCTTCTCTTAAACCGGCGCCAATTACATGAGTGTCACTGGCTCCGATCAGACCAAATTTGTAGGGGTTACCAGTCCCAAACTGATTTGACATCAACCCTCTTACGTAGGCATCTCTTACATAACTTCCCCCCGGAAAACTAAACGCAGGAGGAATGCTTCCAATTCTTTGGCTCATGATTTCGAAATCTGCCCATTCATCGTTGGGAGATAGAAGTGGATGAGTATCGGACGTTCCCTTGACCTGAGTCATTTCCACAATGGGTTCATTTCTCATCCTTAAGGCTGCGTATTCTTTCGATAATGGCTCACCATAAAAAGTTTCCATTTCAAACATTTGTCCATTGGAGCCATTACTGTTGTGAGGGAAAGCAATGCTATCAATACCTTGCTCTCTGATTTTGTCCATCCAATTCCATAAGTCCTCTGGATTAATAGAATCAATCCTAGTGTAAGGTCTTTCTGGAGCGCTCGACGATTTAAACATAACGTTTCGGTGCAGATTTTCATTGGCAACATCGGTGGAAGTTGTAAATTCATACCCTATGAACGTCGTGAAATTTCCAGGTTCATAAGCGTCGTTGGCAGCTTTCACTACATCTGCCCAGGCTGAAAGGTGCACGTCGTGATCGTAAATCTTTATGCCTCGCGCCAAATTATTTGTTAGGATTGCTCGCCAAAGCTCTGGATCAAAATAAGATCTTGGGTTTAGAAAAAAAGTCCTTAATGTTGATGCGAAAGTATTAAGTCTTGTAGCACCATTTTCAATGCTAAGGTTTTCTGGTGCGTTCAAGTTGTGAAACACTTCAGCTCCAGGAGTTTTAGAGGCGTCTGTAGATGTATCGGCGTAGGCTTCCATCATCCCCATAAAAAAACCGTGATCCGAGACCATATAAAAATCTAATGGCTCTACTAATTTCATATCAAAACCGGCTGGGTGTTTAACTGTTTCGCCTCGCGCGTACCCGTATGCATCAGCGGGAGAACCAGTAGTACCGAATAAGTACGCGTCAAAAGAATGTTTGGTATGCACGTGAGTGTCGCCAAAGTAGGCGTTCCTTAATTCGTTGTAGTCAGCGTTAGGGTCCTTAACTTTGCTGATGGGCGTGTCGATAATGTTCAGCGACTCATCGGTGCAGCTGACAAGTGTGATGATTGTAAGCAATAAGATTATTTTTTTCATTTCAACTCCCCAAGAAATTCTAAATTAGAAAGATAAATACTCGCATAGCGATTAACCGATATCAATTGAAATTTTCCCAAAGTGTTTGTTGTCAATTTGATGCTGAAAAGCAGCGGCTAAGTCTCCCAATTCAAAGCTGTCACTAATTTCAGGTTTAATTTCATTTTTTTCTAAATAATCTACCATCGCTATTTGCGAATCTTGATTCGCCATAGCAATGCCACTTAATCTTATTTGTTTCAAAAAAATTCTCGGTAAAATTATTTCACTCACCGAAGGGCCGCTTAAAACACCAATCAAAGCAATATGTCCTGCGAGTTTAGTGCAACGAACGGACTCACTAAAAGTTCCAGCACCACCTACTTCCACAACATGGTCTACGCCTTCATTGTTAGTAAGCTTTAAGACTTCTTTGCCCCACTCTGGATGAGTCTTATAGTTGATCAAATGATCAGCTCCTAATGCTTTTAATTTTTCTAGTTTTTCCTCACTGGACGAAGTAGCAATGACGGTTGCGCCATAAGTTTTTGCTAGTTGCAAAGCGAAGACAGAGACTCCTCCCGTTCCTTGAACTAGAACAGATTCACCTGCTTTTAATTTACCCTCGTCGACTAATGCTCTCCAAGCCGTCAGTCCGGCACAAGGTAGGGTAGCTGCTTCTTTAAGGTTTAGATTGTTTGGAATCTTAGTTAAGGCTGTTTCAGGTATAGCGATGTATTCGGTAGCATAACCGTCTTGGTTATCGCCAATAAAACTCAAAAGTTCATATTTAGGAGCTCCAGAAACCCAATTTGGAAAACACATACTCATAACTTGATCACCAGATTTCCATTTAGTGACTTCATTGCCAATTTCGATGATTTCTCCTGCAGCGTCTGAAAGCGGCACTCTTTTATCTTCGGTAGGAATTAATCCCAAGGCCACCATAAGATCGTGGTAATTCAGACTACTTGCAGATACTTTCAATAAAACCTCATTAGAATTTAAATTTGGATTATCGGTTTCAATTACCTTTAAATTGTCTAGACCACCTGGCTTGCTAAGTTGAATTTGTTTCATTTCTCTCCTTAAAATTAAAGAAAATTATCTTATCAGCTAATTAAAAAAAATCAGATAACAAAAAAATGCATAAAAAAAGTCATTTTTAATAACTTTTTGTGAAAACTATATAAATTATGTGAAATTTGAGCAAAATTGTTAAATTTTGACTCGCTTGAAATCCTATTCTGAGTATACTTTCAGCCTAGTAGAGCAGTTTTGGTAATAAAAATAGCAATTTTGATAACTTTTAGACCATTTGATGTTTTTTAAAGTCTGAATCGCTTAATTTTTGGTAATACCGAGCTGTTTTATAATCAACGTGTTCAAAACGGAGTTGTTAAATGAACTATACAAAAGCACTGTTAGGTACCTTAGGTTATGTCTTATGTTTATCTACTGTAGTGTATGTAGGTAGCTTAGGAATTTTAACTTTCGCTTCCTGACGTTAATGGAGTAACTAAAAGTTTCTTCTCCCCCCTAGTTGCCCTGGTTTACCAGGGCAACTTTCTATTTACCCTCAAAATCTGCTAGATTAAATTTATGAGAAACAAAAAACAATGCGAAGTTTGCAAAAAAGATCTGCCTTTTTCTTTTTTTGACAAAGATCGTTTTGGTTTAATGGGTTTGCAAAAGGTTTGTCGAATTTGTAACAAACGAAGTTAAGACGAGCAGGAAATTTCTAACTTCTTTCCCCAGTCCGGAGATTCTTTCGCATAACTTTCTAATTCTTTATGTTCTGAAAATGGAGACTTAAGGATGCCTAGTAGTTTTTCTACTTCGGTAAAATCTCCACCTTCGGCTTTCTTTATCGCATTTTGTGCAAGATAATTTCTTAGAATAAATTTTGGGTTGTTAGCTTTAATTATTTCGATGCACTGTTCCTGTGAAATTTTTTCTTTCGCAAATCTTGCCAAGTAATTTTCCTTCCAACTGAATTCGGTTTTGCCGAAAACGTACTCATCGAAGTTCCTAAAAAAAATCGTGTAGTCTAGTTTTTCCTCTTTGAGCCAATTAAGAATTTTTTCTATCAATTCAAAATCTTTTTCTTCTTTTTTTAACAAACCTATTTTTTGTCTGAAAAGTTGAATGAAGTGATTGTAAAAATACATTTGATAATTCTGTAAGGATTTTTTTAAAGCCTCTTCACTTAATACTGGGGTCAAAGCTGCGGCAAGTGCCTGACAATTCCATAGACCAATGTTGGGTTGATTGTTAAACGCGTAACGCCCTTGATAATCGGAGTGATTGCAGATGTAATCAGGTTGATAATTTTCCAAGAAACCAAACGGACCGAAATCAAAAGTTTCGCCAAGTATTGACATGTTGTCAGTATTCATAACGCCGTGCGCAAACCCCACACTTTGCCAGTGTGCAATAAGTTGGGCAGTTTTCCGTACCACTGACTCAAAAAATAATTCATTTTTATTTTCCAGATCTATGTACTCAGGAAAATATTCCTCAATGACGTGATTGATTAATTCGGGCAAAAGTTCTTTTTTGTCGTTATGACATAAGAATTCAAAATTACCAAAGCGGACGTGAGTTTTGGCAGTTCTGACAATCATTGCGCCGGGTTCAGTGGTTTCTCTAAAAACTGGTTCCTCGCCGGTAAAGATAAGTAGAGATCTAGACGAAGGAATGTTCAATCCGTGCATGGCTTCGCCGCAAAGATACTCACGAATCGATGAACGAAGCACAGCTCTGCCATCTCCAAACCTTGAGTAGGGTGTTTTGCCGGCTCCTTTTATATGTAAATCCTGAAGTCCTGACTTAGTTTTAATTTGACCAAATAAGATGCCTCGGCCATCGCCTAGTTCAGGCACCCAGTTGCCAAATTGATGACCCGCATAGGCCATGGCTAACGGCTCGGATTTAGAAATTTTTACTTCACCATTGAAGATTTGCACTAAATCATTGGGATCTATTTTTTCCAAGCCGAGTTCGGTTGCAAGGTCTTTATTAAAACTCACTAATTTTGCCTTGGGTAACGAGCTCCAATCCTGCTTGTTATAGAATTCTGCACTTAATTTCGCAAAAGGATTGCTGAAGTCTAATTGGTCTAATTTATTTTTATTCATTTGCTAATTGCTTCTTCTCCAAATCCAAGGTTTAACCGGATTTTGGCTCCTCCACAAACCTAATTTTTTCAAACGCGCACCGTTTTGAAAACTATAAATTGTTTTGTCGATTACGTATCGATCATAAACCCATGCGCATCCTCGCTTTACCATTTCATAATTCAAATTAATTTGATCGGTCATTAACCATCCCAAAGAGCGACCATAGCCATCTTGGCCGTCAGACTTAAATTTTAAATCAGAGTTTTCACGAATCAATTCAGAAAGACATTTTTTTGAATTCGTTCCAAAAGGCTGACCCATTTCAGGTGCATCGATTTCAGAGAGTCTAATTTTTATTTCAGTACCTCTTGATTCAGCCGACACAGTATCTCCATCGATAACTCTCAAAATTTTTATTTCCTCTTCTGCAGATAGCAACAGCATAGAAAAAAAAATTGAAAAAATAATTAAAAATTTGTTCACAAAATATTCGAATAATTGTCGTTTTATTTTTCTTATTTTAGTGGATAATAATTATCCGTTTTTAATTTTTTTAAGGAGAGAATAAAAATGAAAAAAACACTTTTAATTTTAACTTCATTTCTGGCAAGTTTTGTATTTGCAGCTCCAGCGATGAACGTTTTTACAATAAACACAGCAGATCCTATGGGATATATGGATTGGGCTAGAGAGAGTGCTCCAATTACCAGCCCACCATCGAATACAGCAAGCGCAGGCGTTTGCTTGCCAAGTGGTGGCTCTGAGGAATTTGGCGACATGTATTTTTACAGTTTGTATGACAGTCATGCTGATTCACTTAGCGGGACTTATTACGATCCCGAAATTGTAGCTGAAATTGCAAAAATAGCTGATAAAAGAACTGTCTCTACGATCGATCATTATTCAGCATTAACACCAGTTGTTGCAGATGTTGAGGT
>OZSS01000080.1_pt1 | contig 38788 bp, 31 predicted proteins | sample 1779911 | NCBI WGS metagenome assembly OZSS01 (sample SAMEA2603589, study PRJEB24840) | metagenome | biome: Water; feature: Photic zone; material: Seawater sample | place: Mediterranean Sea | collected 2013-11-12 | depth 10 m
AAAAAGTGGTCTAGAAGGCTTGGGAGGAATACATGGTAAAAATGGCACTTTGATTCGTCCGTTATTACCCTTTCGAAAAGATGAAATTTTGGCTTATGCAAAAGCCCAAAAACTAAACTGGCGCGAGGATGCTTCCAACAGTTCTAACCAATATTTACGCAATGCGATTCGTCATAAGGTACTGCCGTCTTTTACGGAGTTGTCACCTGATGCAGCTACCAATACACTGACCAGTATGCAACATTTGCGGGATGCCTTTGAAGGTATACAGTCTCAATTGCAAAACATTAAAACGGATTGGAAGCAGCACGGAGAAGCCTTAAGAATCCCTTTCTCGTCTATTGACGATTTACATCCAAAAAGCTTTTGGCTTCACTATCTGTTTGCGCCTTATGGTCTTGATGTCAAAGAAGTTGAAAAACTGCTGAACACCCATGCGGGAAAAAAATGTACCGGCAAAAAACATATTTTAACGCGCGAACGCAATCATCTGATTTTGATGCCCACAGCTACAGTTGCTGCAACAGAGCAAGATTATTTTTTGGTGCCTGAGGAGGGCATAGAAACCCCCATCAAACTAAAGATTTCAGCGGATGATATCGCATCTCAACCCACGTCTAAATGCGCTTTTTTGGATAAGGAAAAATTGGATTTCCCTTTGATTTTACGTCGTTGGAGAAGTGGAGATGTATTTTATCCATCGGGGATGACAGGCAAGAAAAAAGTGGCAAAATTTTTCAAAGACGAAAAAATGTCTTCTCTAGACAAAAAACAACAATGGCTGTTATGTTCGGGAGACGATATTGTTTGGGTAGTTGGCAAACGAATAAATCGTAAATTTGAGGCCGTAGCCAATACAACTACGCTCCAAATTCAACTTGTATGAGACATTTCCTTTTTCTTTTTTGTTGCCTAAGCTTCACGTGGGGGCAAGATCCCGTCAAATGGAGTGCGCAAGCACGACAAACCGACACCAACACCTATGATGTAATCCTTAAAGCAAATATTCAGGACAACTGGAAGTTGTATGATGTAAGCCTTCCAGACGGAGGTCCTTTACCTACGGTGTTGCTCTGGAAAAACGCAACGGTCGTGGGTGCATTAGAAGGCAGTAAACCCAAAACGGGCTACGATGTTATTTTTGAAATGGATTTGGCCTATTACACCAAAGAGTTGATGTGGGTACAGTCGGTATCTACCGAAGAGACTACCATCGAATTACGTATTGAGTATCAGGCCTGTGACGATGCGCTCTGCATCTTTAAAGAAGCGCCTTTGGCTATTCCCACCGATGGGTCTTTGGTCAATGCGGTTGAACGCGACCTGACGGATGTGCAGTTAGCCGACAACAATCTAAAATTAGACCTTAAAAACACCGAACTACTGGAAGCTTCTGGCCCCAATGTCAAGGCATCTTGGTGGCGTATTTTTGTCTTGGGTCTTTTGGGTGGGTTTCTAGCACTGCTAACCCCTTGTGTGTTTCCGCTCATTCCGCTAACGGTTTCCTATTTCTCCAAAAGCAGTGTGAGTCGTGCGGTGGGCATTAGGCGTTCGCTTTCGTATGCCTTTTCCATTGTTGGGATTTATGCGCTGTTGAGTTTGCCTTTTCACTTTTTAGACCAACTGCGACCAGAAGTGTTGAATGCCATTGCTACCAATGTGGTGCTCAATTTGATTTTCTTTGCGGTGTTTCTGCTGTTTGCGCTTTCCTTTTTTGGATTGTTTGACTTAACACTTCCCGCAAAATGGTCTGCAAAATCAGATGCCGCTGCCACACGCTCGTCTTATTTAGGCATCTTTTTTATGGCACTGACGCTTGCCGTGGTTTCCTTTTCTTGTACGGGGCCTATTCTGGGTTCCTTGCTTGTAGGTTCGCTTACCGCTGATGGGGGTGCCATGCAGCTTACCGCTGGTATGGTAGGTTTTGGAACGGCCTTGGCGTTGCCTTTTGGGGTGTTGTCTTTCTTTCCGAATGTCCTGAGCAAACTGCCCAAATCGGGCGGGTGGTTGCAACATGTGAAGGTGTCGCTTGGTTTTGTCGAACTCGCCTTGGCCCTAAAGTTTTTATCCAATGCCGATATGGTACAGGGTTGGGGCATACTTCCGAGAGAGTTATTTATCGGAATCTGGATGTTGATATTGCTATTGTGGGCTGTTTACCTGTTTGGTGGTTTTGGATTTATGCATCCCAAGCCCAAAAAGAGCGGCGTTAAGCAAAAAGTTTTGGGGGTTTTGGTGGTCTTGTTTGTTGCGTATTTGGCGCAAGGATTGGTACCCAACCAACAGACGCCATTACGCGCCTTAAGTGGTTTTCCACCACCGGCATTTTATTCCGTTTACCCAACGGAATCTGACTGTCCCCTAAATTTGGATTGCTATAAGGATTACGAAACGGGTAGGGCAGTTGCCATGGAGCAGCAAAAGCCCATATTACTGGATTTTACGGGTTGGGCCTGTGTGAACTGCCGAAAGGTGGAAGAAAACATTTGGACCCAGCCAGAGGTGTATACGTTGTTACGTGACGCGGTAGTGTTGATTTCCCTTTATGTGGATGATCGCAAACCGTTGCCCGAAGCCGAACAGCAAACAATTACTTATGCCGATGGCAGCAGCCGTGTGTTGGAAACGGTAGGGCAACAGTGGTCTGCCTTTCAGGCCATTAATTTTAAATCGGTTTCGCAGCCCTATTATGTGTTGCTACAACCCAATGGAACCATTTTAAACCCACCTATTCAGTACACCGACAAGGCCACTTATTTGGCTTGGCTTAAAGCGGGAATAGCTGCTGCGGATTCTGAAAAACTAGCACCTGCCTTTGGGTTTGAGTGATTTACAATACGATAACTCCATTGCTTTTTGGTTTTATAAGCTTTATGAAGTTAGGTGATTTAAAAGCATAAAAGAGGTCCGCTGGCGCGCGTCTGTGACGCGTGACCGATCTTTGTGGCAATTTGAATCAAAAAACAATTCGTGTGGCGTGTCATAAGTAGGCTTTTAGAGGAATCTAAATAGATAACTTTTTAAACTAGGTACGCGTCACAGACGCGCGCCAGTGGGCTTTTAGGGGTATCCAAATAGATAACTTTTTAAAATAGGCACGCGTCTGTGACGCGTGCCAGTGTTAAATTTTAAAGAAGAACCAATCACCCCAACCGTTGGTACCCGCCTTTGGCATAGAGTAGGGGGTTGCCTTCAAATCGTTTTCCATCCATAACCTGTCCGTAATAGACAATATGGTCGCCGACTTCCACATAGTTGATAATACCACCTACCAAATAACCAAGCCCTCCTTTAATTATGGGAGCGGGATTGGACAGCAGTTCGACCTGCTCAAAGCGTGTTTCCTGACTGTTTTTTGAAGCGGCAAAAGCATTGGAAATGGCCTCTTGTTTTTCTGATAAGATATTGATGGCAAAGTTCTTGCTGGCTTGAAAAGCGGCATTGGTTTCCGATGCGGTTTTTAAACAAAACAACACAATCGCTGGCTCCAGTGAAACAGATGTAAAGGAATTTGCTGTGAAGCCATAGGGTTTGCCGTTGTGTGTGGTGGTGATTACCGTAATACCCGTGGCAAACTGTCCGCAAATTGCCCTAAAATCGTGTTGTTCCATGATTGCAAAGAACGCAAATATTTTTTTGTAATTTTATAAAAAACCTACTTGTATGCTTACCCAAATTTTTGGAAGTGCTGTCTTCGGCATCGATGCCCAACAAATAAGGAAATACTGCCAGCTGTCAAAAGATTCGTTGACACTGCTAAAAACCGCCATGGACAGGCTGCGACTTTCTGCCCGGGCATACGACCGTATTCTTAAGGTTTCCCGAACCATTGCTGATTTAGCGGGTTCGGACGCCATCGCCGATGCACATATAGCCGAAGCCATACAGTACCGCAGTTTAGACAGAGAAGGTTGGTTGGGTTAGCTAAAAAGGCGCAGTATTTTTTGCAGTACGGGAAACGACTTGCCATAGGGCGCATAGCGCTGAATGGGATCAAACCAAGTGGGGCGTGCCACATAAGATTTTAGGTGCGTAAACGTATCAAAAGAATACTTGCCGTGATAGCTGCCCACACCGCTGTTGCCTATGCCTCCAAATGGCAGTCGTTGGTTGGTGAAATACACGATTACATCGTTGATCATTCCGCCGCCATAACTGTGTTTTTTCATTAGTTTATTTGCCCACTTTTTTCGTTCAGAGAAAACGTAGAACGATAGGGGCTTGTCGTAATGCCGTATGATGCGGTCTATTTCAGTTTCGTCTTCATAGGTCAATATGGGTAGGATAGGTCCAAAAATTTCATCTTGCATGATTTTATTTTCCAAATGGTCAACTGCAACGATCGTAGGTGCCACATAACGGTTTTGTACATCGTGTTCTCCGCCGTAGAGGATGTCTTGCCCATCTAGTAGATTTACCATAGCAGTAGCGTGTTTTTCGTGCACTAAACGGGCATAGTCTTCCGATGTTTTGGGATTGTCGCCATACATGCGCACAATTTCACTTTTAAGGGCCGTGAGCAATGCTTCGTACTTGCTTTTGTGAACAAGCAAGTAGTCTGGTGACATGCATATTTGACCACAGTTCATGTATTTGCCCCAAGCAATACGTCTTGCACTTACCTTGATGTTTGCGGTTTGATCTACAATACAAGGGTTTTTACCACCCAATTCGAGTGTGGTGGGCGTGAGGTGTGCTGCTGCTGCTTGGGCTACGAGTTTTCCAACGCGAACGCCCCCTGTAAAAAAGATATAATCCCATCGTAATTGCAATAAATTTTCTGCTGTTTCTGGACCGCCTTGCACTACAGTTACCCATGCCTCAGGGAAAACGGCTGTGATGATTTTTTCAATTACAGCAGCGGTATGTGGTGCGTGTTCCGAAGGTTTTAGAACAACCGTATTGCCAGCTGCCACTGCGCCAATAAGAGAGTTTAGTGCCAATTGAAAGGGGTAATTCCAGGGTGCAATGTGAAGGGTAACGCCAAAAGGCTCTGGAACGATCCAATCCTTGCTAGGGGTATTTAACCATTTTCCTTTAATGCGTTTGGGTTTTGCCCAAAACTGCAGGTTCTTGATAACGGTATTCAGTTCATCAAGTACGATGTAGATTTCAGCCAACCATATTTCAGCAGCAGGTTTGCCCAAATCTTTTTTTAATGCAGCACTGATGTCAGCTTCATGCGCTTTAACACTTTGCTTTAGCGCTTTTAAACGTGTTATACGTGTATTGATATGTAAGGTTTTTCCATTTTTAAAAAAATCAGATTGCATATTTTTTATTGGTATCAATGGGTTATCCTTAATCATGTTTAATGTTTCGTTGTTTTTTTTAGTGAATATGTAAAAATATGCTTTTCATTCATTATGCCGCCTACTTTTTCTACATTTGAATTAAAATACTACAAAACAAACCCAATTTTACACCTTTTATTTTATTCGATTTTAACGTCTCAATTAACAAACAAGCTATATGGTTGTTGTTTCGTATTTTAGCGCATCCTAATTTTAAGATTCATGGGGCATAATCGCTACTCAAAAACTGTTACACAAGATCCTAGCCAGCCGGCAGCACAAGCCATGCTTCACGCTATTGGCCTTACGGATACTGATTTTGAAAAGCCTTTGGTAGGGATTGCCAGCACAGGATACGAAGGAAATCCGTGTAATATGCACCTTAATGATTTAGCAGTTGAAATAAAAAAAGGTACCCAAGAAGCTGATTTGGTGGGCCTTATTTTTAACACCATTGGGGTGAGTGATGGTATATCAATGGGTACGCCCGGTATGCGTTTTTCATTGCCCTCAAGAGATTTAATTGCCGATTCTATGGAAACGGTTATGGGCGGTATGTCATACGATGGTATGGTGGCCGTAGTGGGTTGTGATAAAAACATGCCCGGTTCTGTCATGGCCATGTTGCGTCTCAATCGACCAAGTATTATGGTTTATGGTGGTACTATAGCGTCTGGCTGTGTTGCTGAAAAAAAATTAGACATCGTTTCTGCTTTTGAAGCATGGGGCGAAAAAGTATCAGGTAAAATTGGGGAGGCTGAATTCAAAGAAGTTATTCAAAACGCCTGTCCGGGTGCTGGTGCTTGTGGTGGCATGTACACGGCCAATACCATGGCTTCTGCCATAGAGGTGCTAGGGCTATCCTTGCCATATAATTCTTCTAACCCTGCGGTTAGTCAAGAAAAAATAACCGAATGTGTGGCTGCTGGTAAGGCGATGCGCTTGCTTATCGAAAAAGACATCAATCCAAAAGATATAGTTACAAAAAAATCACTGGAAAATGCCATGCGGTTGGTTACTGTTTTGGGTGGCTCGACCAATGCAGTGTTGCACTTTTTGGCAATAGCCAAGGCAGCAGAGGTCGATTTTACACTGGCTGACTTTCAACGTATTAGTGACACCACGCCATTCTTGGCAGATCTTAAGCCAAGTGGTAAATTTTTAATGGAAGATGTACACCGTGTAGGTGGTATTCCTGCTGTAATTAAGTTTATGCTTGATCACGACATGCTCCATGGCGATTGCATTACAGTAACAGGAAAAACACTAGCCGAAAACATGGCAGACGTTCCCTCGCTACAAGAAGGTCAAAAGGTTATTCGTCCATTGGATAACCCCATAAAAGAAACGGGTCATATTCGCATCTTGTTTGGTAACCTAGCATCCGAAGGTTCTGTTGCTAAAATTACTGGCAAAGAGGGTTTGTCATTCGAAGGTCCAGCCCGTGTTTATGATGGAGAATTTGCTGCCAATGCGGGTATCAAATCTGGAGAAGTTAAAAAAGGCGAGGTTGTAGTTATTCGCTATGAAGGTCCAAAAGGCGGTCCTGGAATGCCAGAAATGCTTAAGCCCACTGCTGCCATCATGGGCGCAGGTTTGGGTAAGGAAGTGGCACTCATTACAGACGGTCGTTTTTCTGGAGGTACGCACGGATTTGTTGTAGGGCACATCACACCCGAGGCACAATTGGGTGGCACGCTAGGGCTTGTTCAAAACGGGGACATCATCCGCATTGATGCCCAATCAAACGAATTGCATGTTAATCTCAGTGAAGCGGAACTCAATAAGCGTCGTGACGCTTGGGTTGCGCCAGATTTAAAAGTTAGTAAAGGCGTTTTATATAAATACGCAAGCTTGGTTGCTTCTGCTTCTGAAGGTTGTGTTACAGATGAATAACGGATGATGAAAAAAGAAAACATTTCGGGTTCAGAAGCTTTAATCCACTGCTTGTTGGCAGAAGGCGTTGATCTTATTTATGGTTACCCAGGTGGTGCCATTATGCCATTTTACGATGAATTATATAAGTTTCAAGACAAACTGCAACACGTGCTTACACGTCACGAGCAGGGTGCAACACATGCCGCACAAGGTTTTGCCCGTGTTTCGGGAAAAGTAGGTGTCTGTGTGGCAACGTCAGGTCCTGGTGCAACCAACTTGGTTACCGGTATTGCAGATGCCATGATTGATTCAACTCCTTTGGTATGCATCACAGGTCAGGTGCCATCGCACTTATTGGGGTCAGATGCCTTTCAAGAAACCGATATCATTGGTATTTCAACACCAGTTACCAAATGGAATTACCAGATTACAGACGTAAAAGAAATTCCCGAAATCATGGCCAAGGCGTTTTATATTGCGCGTTCTGGTCGTCCGGGCCCCGTGCTTATTGATATCACTAAAGATGCCCAATTTACCACTGCTGATTTTGAATACAAGCCCTGTGCGTCTGTTCGCAGCTATAAGCCAATTCCAGTAGTGAACCCATCTGAAGTTGACGCTGCCGCAGCCCTTATTTCGAATGCTAAAAAACCTTTGATTGTTTGGGGGCAGGGGGTTATCCTCGGAAAGGCAGAAGAAGAATTTAAAACTTTCGTTGAATCATCTAATATTCCAGCGGCTTGGACCATACTTGGTGTATCGGCGTTGCCAACTTCACACCCGTTAAATGTGGGTATGGTGGGCATGCACGGAAATTATGGACCTAATGTATTAACCAACGAATGTGATGTGCTTATTGCCATTGGTATGCGTTTCGACGACCGGGTGACGGGTAGACTTGACAGCTATGCCAAACAGGCTAAGGTTGTCCACTTAGAGATAGATCCTGCTGAGGTGAACAAAAACGTTGCAGCAGATGTGGCCGTTCTTGGAGATGTTAAGCAGACCTTGCCTGTGTTAACCCAAAAAGTAGCCTCTAAACCTTATACTGAATGGTTTGAAAAGTTTAAGGCTCACGACAAAATTGAATTTGATACCGTAATTAATAACGACTTAAACCCAACCAAAGAAGGTTTGAGTATGGCTGAGGTCTTAAAAGAAATTAACCGTGCTTCTAACAGCGATGCTGTTGTGGTTTCTGATGTAGGTCAGCACCAAATGATAGCTTGCCGATACGCAACCTTTAACCATTCAAAAAGTAATATTACTTCAGGTGGTTTAGGTACCATGGGATTTGCTTTGCCAGCCGCTTTGGGCGCAAAAATGGGTGCTCCCGACAGAGAAGTAGTTGCTATTATTGGCGATGGCGGATTTCAAATGACCATTCAAGAATTGGGTACGATTTTCCAAACGCAAGCAGCTGTTAAGGTAGTGGTGCTCAATAACGATTTTTTGGGTATGGTGCGTCAATGGCAACAGTTGTTTTTTGATAAGCGATATGCCTCTACAGAAATGGTCAATCCAGACTTTGTTAAAATCGCTGAAGGCTACTTTATCGATGCCAAGCGTGTTACCAAAAGAGAAGAATTAGGAAAAGCCGTTGATGAAATGATGGCTTCCGATAAACCGTACTTCCTTGAAGTATGTGTTGAAAAAGAAGATAATGTATTCCCGATGATACCTTCAGGTGCTTCGGTTTCTGAAATAAGATTGTCATAATATGGAAACAAATTACACCATATCGATTTATACGGAAAACAGCGTTGGGCTACTCAACCGCGTTTCTGCTATTTTTCAACGCCGTCATATCAATATTGTCAGCATCACTTCTTCTGCTTCAGAAATAGACGATGTATCGCGCTTTGTTATCGTGGTAAGCATGACGGAAGAAGCGGTAAAGAAAGTTGTGGGTCAAATTGAAAAGCAAGTTGAGGTAATCAAAGCGTTTTACCACACCGATGAAGAAACTATTTTTCAAGAATCCGCACTTTATAAGGTGGCGTCAAAATCTCTTTTTGAGGAACGCCACATTCAAAATATCATCAAGAAAAGCCACGCTAATATCGTGACGGTAAACACCGAGTTTTTTGTTATTGAAAAAACAGGCTTCCGACACGAAACAGAACAACTTTACGATGATTTAGCGCCCTATGGACTATTGCAATTTGTGCGCTCTGGCCGTATTTCTGTGACCAAGTCCCCGATGAACATTAAAGCATTATTAAACAAACTAAACGATTAAAACCAAAGAGATGAGTAACTATTTCAACACTTTACCACTAAGAGATCAACTACACCAACTGGCACAGTGCCGTTTTATGGATGCAGATGAATTTACCGAGGGTATTTCAGCCCTTAAAGACAAGAAAATTGTAATTGTTGGCTGTGGTGCTCAAGGATTAAATCAAGGATTAAACATGCGTGACTCTGGTCTTAATATTTCCTATGCATTGCGCAGTGGTGCTATTGAGCAAAAGCGTGCTTCTTATCAAAATGCTACATCTAACAACTTTGATGTCGGCTCTTATGATCAAATGATTCCAACGGCAGATTTGGTTATCAACCTTACGCCAGATAAAAATCACACATCTGTTGTGGAGGCCGTTATGCCCTTGATGAAAAAAGGCGCTACATTCTCCTATTCTCACGGATTTAATATTGTTGAGGAAGGAACAAAATTTAGAGATGATCTAACGGTAATTATGGTTGCACCTAAGAGCCCAGGTTCTGAAGTACGCGAAGAATACCTTCGTGGATTTGGTGTGCCAACGCTTATTGCTGTTCATTCCGATAACGACCCACAAGGAAAAGGTTGGGAACAAGCCAAAGCCTATTGTGTAGGTACTGGAGGTGACCGCGCAGGTGTACTGCAATCTTCATTTATCGCTGAGGTAAAATCAGATTTGATGGGCGAGCAAACCATTTTATGTGGTGTGTTACAGACAGGTTCTATTTTATGTTTTGATAAAATGGTAGCTGAAGGTGTTGATGCAGCCTATGCTTCTAAATTGATTCAATACGGATGGGAAACCATTACAGAGGCATTAAAGCACGGTGGTGTTACCAACATGATGGATCGTTTGTCTAACCCTGCAAAAATCAAGGCTTTTGAGCTTTCAGAGGAGCTAAAAGAAATCATGACACCATTGTTCCAAAAACACATGGACGATATTATGTCTGGTCACTTTTCTTCCACCATGATGGAAGACTGGGCCAATGATGATAAAAACTTGCTCGAGTGGCGTGCAGCTACGGCTGAAACAGCTTTTGAAAAAACAGCACCTACTACTGACGCGATTGACGAGCAAACATTCTTTGATCATGGTACCTTAATGGTAGCCTTTGTACGCGCTGGCGTAGAGTTGGCATTTGATACCATGGTAGCTGCCGGAATTAAGGATGCTTCTGCTTATTATGAGTCTTTACACGAAACCCCGTTAATCGCCAACACCATTGCACGTAAAAAATTATACGAGATGAATCGTGTGATATCTGACACTGCAGAATACGGATGTTATTTATTCGACCATGCCTGTAAGCCTTTATTGACTTCATTTATGGAAGGTATTGACACGTCTATTATTGGTACAACTTTCTCTCCAGACACCAATGGCGTTGACAACAAAAAGTTAATTGCCGTTAACGATGCCCTTAGAAATCACCCCGTAGAAAAAATTGGAAAGACACTTCGCACGTCCATGACGGCCATGAAACGCATCGTGTAGTGAGACCATTATTAGATTTATCGACCATTGAGGCTGCGGCCAAAAGGGTAGGGCAGGCTGCTGTTCCAACCCCTTTGGAGCACAACAAACGGTTGAGTGAATTGTATGATGCCACTATTTTGGTAAAGCGTGAGGACTTACAGCCTGTAAGGTCTTTTAAAATACGCGGGGCGTATAATAAGATTTCACTTTTAGATAAAGCAGCACGTGAAAAAGGTGTTGTATGCTCAAGTGCAGGTAATCACGCCCAAGGCGTTGCATATGCCTGTAGTCATCACAATATTCATGGTACTATTTTTATGCCTTCTCCTACACCACAACAAAAGGTTTCGCAAGTTGCCATGTTTGGTGGCGATAAGGTGACCATCAAATTGGTTGGGGATACGTATGACGATTGTTATGAAGCGGCCAAAGCATATGTTGCTGATACAGGAAAAACATTTATCCACCCCTTTGATGATCCAGATGTTATTGCAGGTCAGGCGACCATGGCATTGGAAATTATAGAGCAGGCAACGGTGCCCATAGAATACATAATAGTGCCCATCGGCGGTGGCGGATTGATATCTGGTATCATCAGTGTTTTTAAACAAAAATCACCTCATACCAAGTTTATTGGTGTTGAACCAAAAGGTGCACCAAGCATGTACCAGTCTTTGCAAGAAAAGAAGCGCATTCGACTAGACAGCATAGATGTTTTTGTAGATGGTGCTGCTGTTAAAACCATTGGCGAATACGGCTTTGATTATTGCACGCAGTATCTAGAAGATTTGCTTTTGGTTGACGAAGGAGAAATTTGTCAAAACATATTGAATATGTATACTTATGATGCTGTTGTGGTTGAGCCAGCAGGCGCCATGTCGGTATCAGCGCTCTCTCAGCTGTCTGCAGACATTAAGGGGAAAAACGTGGTTTGTTTGGTATGTGGTGGCAATAATGATATTACGCGTATGGCAGAAATCAAAGAACGCGCCTTGCTTTTCAATAAGCTGAAGCATTACTTTATTGTGCGCTTTCCACAACGTGCAGGTGCACTCAAGGAGTTTGTTCAAGATATTTTAGGTCCAACAGATGATATTACCTTTTTTGAATACTCCAAAAAAAGCGCCCGCTCACAAGGTCCGGCCGTAGTGGGAATTCAGATAAAATCAGTAGATGACTTTAAGCCATTGTTAAATAGAATGAAAGAAAAAGGTTTTTTTGGTGATTATTTAAATAACAAGCCCGATTTATTTCAATTTTTGATTTAATTTTGTAATGCTATGACAGAAAAAATATGAATATACCAGCTCAATTTGCTATTGATGCCCCCTTCCATCACAACAGTTTTTTAATCAACGGAGAAATCACCCTTTGGGACGGTCCAACAGCGGACGTTTATTCTTCCATTTACACGCCTAATACCGGTGGCGCGCTTGCGCCAACGCATTTAGGTTCTGTGCCGGACATGGATGAGGCGCATGCCCTAAAAGCGCTTGAAGCTGCATCAAATGCCTTTGACAAAGGAAAAGGGGAGTGGCCAACCATGAAAGTAGCAGACCGTATTGCCTGTATGGAGCGTTTTGTTACGCTTATGAAGCAACAACGCGACAAGGTGGTAAAGCTATTGATGTGGGAGATTGGCAAAAACCTACAAGACTCTGAAAAAGAATTTGATCGTACGGTAGACTACATCGTAGACACCATTAATGAATACAAAGACATAGACCGCGACAGTGCTAAGTTCCACAATCACGGTGGCGTTTTTGCACACATTCGTCGTGGACCCATTGGTGTTGTATTGTGCCTTGGCCCATACAACTACCCATTGAACGAAACTTTTGCGCTGCTTATCCCTGCTGTTATCATGGGAAACACCGCTATTTTTAAGCCTGCAAAGCATGGCGTTTTGTTAATTGCACCCTTGCTTCAGGCGTTTAAAGAGAGTTTTCCACCTGGAGTAGTGAATATTGTATTTGGTCGTGGAAGAACGATAGCCACACCCATTATGAAAACGGGGCAAATAGATGTGCTTGCACTTATTGGGCACAGTTCTTCTGCCATGTCATTGCAAGATTTACACCCCAAGAAAAGTAGGTTGCGATTGGTGTTAGGTCTGGAAGCAAAAAATCCAGCGATCATTTTGCCAGATGCAGACTTGGAAAAAACAGTCCAAGAATGTGTGGCCGGCACCTTGTCTTTTAACGGACAGCGCTGTACAGCCTTAAAGGTTTTGTATGTACACGAATCTATTAAAGAAGCTTTCTTGTCCAAATTTGTTGCAGCCGTTGATGCGCTAAAACTGGGTATGCCCTGGGACAACACACTGCTTACACCATTGCCAGAGCCCAACAAGCCCGCCTATATTCAAGAATTGATAGACGATGCCACAGAAAAAGGTGCAAAGGTGCTTAATTTTAGGGGTGGTGCGCGTACAGAAAACTTTATTTTCCCAGCAGTTCTCTATCCTGTATCGCATGACATGCGCGTATATGAAGAAGAGCAATTCGGACCCGTAATCCCAGTGATGTCGTTTACAGACATCGATACACCTCTGGACGATATGGCTGCTTCTTCTTACGGACAGCAAGTGAGTTTGTTTGGTAAGGATGTAGATAAACTCGGACCGCTAATTGATACTTTGGCCAACCTTGTGTGTCGTGTGAACCTCAATAGCTCATGCCAAAGAGGACCAGACGTATACCCCTTCACCGGACGAAAAGATTCTGCTGTGAGTACACTGAGTGTGCGGGATGCATTGCGTTCTTTCTCCATCAGGACTTTTGTGGCTACCAAAGACACAGAAAGCAATAAGGAAATTTTAAGGGAATTGTTAGATACGCATAAATCTAACTTTATCTCTACGGACTATATGCTGTAATTAGTTGTTTAGCATTACGGGCATGACCAGCATGGTGACTTGTTCGCCTTCATCCAATCCATCAACAGGTGTAATGATACCCGCTCTATTGGGCAGGGAGAGTTCTAATTGAATTTCATCTGAACTTAGGTTGCTCAACATTTCGGTTAGAAAACGTGCGTTAAAACCTATTTGCATATCATCACCTTGGAAAGAACAGGTTAGGCGTTCTTCGGCTTTGTTGCTGTAGTCAATGTCTTCAGCAGAAATGTGAAGCTCTGCACCAGCAATGCGCAAACGTATTTGATGTGTTGTTTTGTTTGAGAAGATGCTTACCCTTTTAACGGTGTTCAAAAGCTGTATGCGATTGATGCTCATCACATTGGGGTTTTCCTTTGGGATAACCGCTTCGTAATTTGGGTATTTTCCATCGATTAGCCTGCATATCACTACGGTGTCCTCAAAAGAAAACTGAACATTACTATTGTTGTAATGAACTGTCACTTCTTCCTCGCTTCCAACAAGCACTGATTTGAGTAAGTTCAACGGTTTTTTGGGCATGATAAACTCTGCTGTTTCAGGGGCAACCACGTCTGTTCTTTCATACTTCACCAATTTGTGCGCATCTGTGGCAACAAAGGTCATACCACTCGAAGAAAGCTGGAAAAACACACCACTCATAACGGGACGCAAGTCGTCATTTCCACTGGCAAAAATGGTGTTGTTGATGGCTGTTGCTAGGGTGTCGCCCTGTATGCTCAGACTTGAAGCGTCTACAACCTCAGCGGCTTGTGGGTATTCGTCAGCATTGGCATAGGCAAGGGCATATTTTCCTTGATCAGAGCTAATTTCAAGTGTATTGTTGTCTGCTTGTGAAAACGTTAAGGGTTGTTCTGGAAATGTTTTTACGGTATCGAGCAGCAGTCTTGCGGGAACAGCTAATTTTCCCTCGCTAGTAGCTTCTACTTGTATCCTAGCGCTGATAGTAGTTTCGAGGTCAGTTGCCGTAATTTTAAGTTGTTGGGGTGCCAATTCAAACAGCACATGATCCAAGATAGGGAGTGTGTTACTTGTGTTTAAAACACCGCTGAGGGTTTGGAGTTGGCGTTGCAGTTGTGTACTTGATACAATAAAGTTCATGTGCTAGTGTGTTTACTTACAAATATATTGTTTACGCAGGCTTTCCTAAAACAAATTTATCAACAGCTAGGCATCATTTATGAACGCAACACGTATGGGGTCAAGGTATGTAAGGCCAAAAAGCGTGCTTGCACCGCCCCCATAGTTCGGACTTCCCTTAAATACGGCAAGTTCTAGATGCCCTTGTGCATTGAAAAGCGCCAGCTTTTTACCTGCTTCCTCTCGTTGTGCTTTAGGTCTGTCGTAGCGGATGGCCTCGTGGTAATCGTTAAAGATTTCTTTAAAGTTGTGGTTTCGCGCATGGATGATAAACGGACGATTTCTTCCAACCTTTTGAAACAGCTGCTTGGTAATGTTGGTAACTATATTCCCAAACCTGTCAATATGCAACACATGACCCTGTATTTCGTTGCCCTGTGGGTGTACCGATGGAATGTGCTGTGTGAGTTGTTTGAGCGTGCTTATGGGCGTGCCTATTACGCTAAGGGCACCACCGCGATGGATATGGGCTATGGCTTCTACGCCACGCGATTGGTTGGTATTGGTAGATGTGTTAAGCGCAACAGCTCTTGTGGGTTTTAGTTCGGGTTCTAACAAGGATAAGAAGCCATTGTCTGCGCAAACAAAAAAATGATCGTTTAGTTCGGCTACTATTAGCGCTTGCTCGGGGGTTTGGTTGAAGTTAATGCCCACAAAGTGAATGCTGCCTTGTGGAAAACTGCGGTAAACAGAACCCAAAACATAGGCGGCTTGAATAATATGGAAGGGGTCAATAAGATGGGATATGTCTACAATTTCTGGTGCTTCCAACTGGTTGTAAAGTTGTGCTTTTAGGGCTGATACATATGCATCTTGAAGACCAAAATCGGTAGTTAGCGTAATCAGTGGCATTTTAATAACCTTATCTTAATTTAGCAATCTAAAAATTGCTTAATTTTGATTACAAAGTTACCAAAAAAGAAACCCACGTGGTTTAATTATTAAAAAGACGCATTTGAACGAAATTACAATCGAACTCGCCGAAGTTAATCCAACGGAATTCTATGGCGGAAAAAGCAACAAAAATGTTGCCCTATTAAAGAACTACTTCCCCAAAATTAAAATTGTTGTGCGCGGCAATAAAATTACAGCCTTTGGAGAAGAAGAGTTATTAGAGCACTTTGAGAAGCAAGTGGACAGGTTAGTGATGCACTACGGGAAATACAACACGCTCGACGATGATACGGTTCTCAATATCCTTCAAAGCGAAGAAGACGATACCTTTGGTTTGGATCCAGAAGACAATAAAGTAATTCTACACGGGGTGGGTGGTAAAATCATCAAAGCCAAAACCCTCAACCAAGCAAAATTGGTTACTGCCATGTCTAAAAACGATATGGTTTTTGCTGTTGGCCCTGCTGGAACCGGTAAGACGTACACAGGCGTGGCACTTGCCGTAAAGGCACTTAAAAACAAACAGGTTAAGCGTATTATCCTTACCCGACCTGCTGTTGAAGCTGGTGAAAACCTCGGTTTCTTACCTGGTGACTTAAAAGAAAAACTGGATCCCTACATGCAGCCGTTATACGATGCCCTGCGGGATATGATTCCTGCTGAAAAGTTGGATCACTATATTGAAAACGGAATTATTCAGATAGCACCCATGGCATTTATGCGAGGGAGAACACTTGATAATGCTTTTGTTATCCTCGATGAAGCACAAAATACCACCCACAATCAAATGAAGATGTTTTTGACACGTATGGGTAAGAACGCCAAATTCATGATAACCGGCGATCCGGGTCAAATTGATTTACCGAGACGTGTCATTTCAGGACTCAAAGAAGCTATTTTGGTTCTTGGAAATCTCAAAGGAATAGGCATGATTTACCTAGACGACAAAGACGTTATCCGTCACAGATTAGTAAAGCAAGTTATTGAGGCCTATAAACAAACAGAGCATCACAACTAATGTCCATGCAAACCATCATGCAGTCTGACTTGCAACTCAAAGGTTGTAAAAGCAAATACAACGGAAAAGTAAGAGAGGTTTATCATTTGGAAAATGATACCTTGATTATGGTAGCCACTGACCGTCTTTCTGCTTTTGATGTGGTGATGCCAAAGGGAATTCCGTATAAAGGGCAAATTTTAAATCAAATTGCAGCCCATATGCTTGAGGCTACAGCTGATATCGTACCCAACTGGTTAGAAGCATTGCCCGATCCCAACATTGCCGTTGGTAAAGCCTGCACGCCACTTAAAGTTGAAATGGTAATTAGGGGATACCTAGCAGGTCATGCGGCTCGCGAATACGCTTTAGGAAAACGATTGTTGTGCGGTGCAACCATGCCAGAAGGTATGCGAGAAAACGATGCGTTTCCAGAACCCATCATCACACCAGCCACCAAAGCTGAACAAGGCGATCACGATGAAGATATTACCCCCGAAGAATTAATTTCTCGAACTATTGTCACTTCAGAAGAATACGCCCAACTGGCGGCTTACACCAAGGCATTGTTTAGGCGCGGTACCGAAATGGCTGCCAAACAAGGCTTGATTTTGGTGGATACTAAATATGAGTTCGGTAAAGATTCGAAAGGGAACATAGTGTTGATTGATGAAATTCACACACCAGATTCGTCTCGTTACTTCTATGCTGATGGCTATGAAACTCGTCAGTCTGAAGGAGCACCACAGCGACAACTTTCAAAAGAGTTTGTGCGTCGTTGGCTTATTGAGCATAGTTTCCAGGGGCTTGAAGGACAAGTACTCCCCGACATGTCAGACGACTACATTGCAAGCGTTTCAGAACGTTATATTGAGTTGTACGAGCATATAACAGGAAAGAAATTTGTAAAAGCTGATTTGTCAGACGTTGCGCATAGGATGCAACATAACCTCGACCTATATTTCCAGTCCTAGTTGGTTAATTAAAGCTGTATTTACTGCTGTATCATAAGGAAGTTTGTGTGTGCAGGGATGATTTCTAAGCCATGTCAGTTGTCGTTTTGCAAAACGTCTGGTGTTGGTTTTAATATCTGCCACTGCTTCATCTATGCTTTTCTCCCCTTCAAAATAGCGAAATAACGCTCTGTAGCCCACGGTTTGCAGCGCGTTAAGGTGTTTGTGTGGATGAAGCACTTTGGCCTCAGCAAGCAACCCCTTTTCCATCATGCTGTCAACGCGCCTATTGATGTTGTCATACAATTGCGCTCTGGGCATGCAAATCTCAATGCTGATGGCATCAAAGTCTCGCTGTTTTCTGTTTTGACCCAAAAATGAGGAGTAGGGCTTGCCAGCAACGGTACATATGTGCAATGCACGCAACAACCGCACGTGATTGTATTGGTCAACAGTTTGAAAATAATCGGGATCTAATTTTTGAAGTTCTTGCTGTAAATACGTCAGGCCTTTTTCCTCATACTGTAACTGCCAATATTCTTTGGTCTTTTCCGAAACTTCTGGAAATGTATCTAATCCATGCACTACGGCATCGTTGTACAGGTTAGAGCCGCCAACCATAATCACAACAGAATGCTTCACAAAGTGTTCGTCTAGCAGCGATAGGGCATCTTTTTCAAAATCTCCAACGCTGTAGGCATCGTGAATGCTTAAATGCTGTATGAAATCGTGCCTAACGCCTTGTTGTTCCGCTTTTGATGGTACGGCAGTGCCAATGCACATTTCTTTGTAAAACTGCCTGGCATCGCTGGACAATATGGGGCACTTTAATAGCTTGGCAAGGGCAACAGCAAACGAAGTTTTGCCCACCGCAGTAGGTCCTGAAATAACAATTAGCTTATGCTTTTTCATTTAAATCAATCACTTGTTTCACTTTGTTTTTTCTTATGAAAGACTGGAGGATATGACGGGCAGCACGTGAATTTTTCATGGGTGTTATGATGGTTTTTACCATATCCAAATTATTAATCTGATAATTCAAATCAGCATATCCAAATCCTTTATATTCAGTATCTTGTATAAGTATAATACTTCGCTCATCATGACTACGACCCTTATCGACGATCAATAAATTGGGTGAAGAAAAACGCAATTGGTCTACACATTGCTGCACGCGTTCATTGTAGCGTTCTACGGTCTCTTTTTCGGTACAGGCACCCAAACATTTGTTGATTTCAACATCTGAGCAGGCTTCCTTGGGCGATTCCAGCCCAACATATTTTAGGCAGAGGGTGTATTTGTGTGTAAAGAAATAGAGTGTTTTTCTTGCATTGTTTAGATTCTTAAAGGTTGTAATGTAGTTTGTACCATCCGCTGCATGAACGATGCGTAAAAACCGATAACCCGTGCTGCTCACGCCTTCTTGCAGTCCAAAACGAATGCGGTCATTTTTATGAACCCTGTTGTGTTTGGGTTTGTGCAACTGTATTTCGTCTATTTCTTTCAATAGCGCAATCAGTTCACTTCCCGTTTCTTCCGTGCTCACGCTGTGTGTTTCAAGCTGAATTTTTAAAGCCTTTCTGCTCTTACCTGTAAAGTGCTGGTTTACACGCTTGCGCATGTTTAGGCTTTTGCCAATGTAAATCACATCCCCCTTTTGGTTGTGTAAATAATAAACACCTGTAACAGGTTTGACCTGCTCCATAAGGGCTTGAAACTTACGCGCTACCTTATCTTGGTCTTTGGTGCGAAGTACTTCTTTAACGATGGTTTTTTCGCTGTCTTTATCTAGCAATAGTTTCAGTAATTTCACCGTAGCGCGCGCGTCACCAGCAGCACGATGCCTGTCGCTGAGTGGAATGCCCAACGCACGTACCAGCTTCCCTAATTTGTAAGAAGCCTGTTCTGGAATAAGTTTTTTTGATAAAGAAACCGTGCATAGGGTAGGACGTTCATAACTGAAGCCTAACCTGTTAAACTCCGTACAAAGCATCCTGTAGTCAAAGCTAGCATTGTGTGCTACTAGGTTACAGCCTTCTGTTATTTCAATAATGCGCTTTGCTATTTCGTAGAATTTCGGTGCATTTCGCAGCATTTTTTCGTTGATGCCCGTTAGTTGCACTACAAATGGTTGAATGGGTCGTTCGGGATTGACAAGACTGATAAACTGATCTACAATTTCGTTTCCATCAAACTTATAGATGGCAATTTCTGTTATGCCTTCTTCGTTGTATTTCCCCCCTGTAGTTTCGACGTCAACAACTGCGTACATAGCCTCTAGTTTCTGCTTCCAAAAATTAAACTACCCACACGTATCATATTGCTTCCCAAATCAACAGCAAGTTTGTAGTCATTGCTCATGCCCATTGATAGGATAGACCAATTATTTGTTGGCTGTAATCTATTGTAGAAATCCTGAAGCCCACTGAATTCTGCCGTGAGTTGCGCTGTATTGTCCGTATAACTGGCCATACCCATCAAACCTGTAATACGGACATGTTCCAATTCCTTAGCTTTTGATAGGACTGCTTCAGCTTCTTCATACGAAAAGCCAAACTTAGTTGATTCTATTGCAATATGAATTTGGAGTAGCACATCAATAATGCGATCGTTTTTGGCGCCTTGCTTGTTGATTTCATGAAGCAGACGCTCACTGTCGACTCCATGAATGAGGTGCACAAAGGGCGCGATGTATTTGACCTTATTTCGTTGGAGATGACCAATCATGTGCCAACGAATATCTTGAGGAAGTGTTTCGTGCTTTAGGCAAAGTTCTTGTACTTTATTTTCTCCAAAATCTACATGTCCTGCTTCATAGGCTTCTCGAATGGCATCGGCAGGTTTGGTTTTGGAAACCGCAACAACCGTAACCGTTGCTGGCACATCTTCTTTTAGTTGCTTTAGGTTGGCTACAATCATGTAGATGACTTTTCTACTAATGCTGTTATTTGCAAGGCTACATCTAGGGCATTTTTACCCTGTTCGAGCGACACAATAACAGCTGTATTATTCGCAATGGCATCGGCAAAACATTCCAGTTCCATTAAGATGGCGTTTACTTCTAATATTTTTGGATTGTCAAAAAAGACACGCTTCTTTTTTCCTTGTGCATTTTCCAACAACATGTCAAAATCCCCAACATTTTCGGGGGCATTTTCCATTTTAACCACTTCGGCACTCTTGCTAAAATAATCCACCGCGATATAGGCATCTTTTTGGAAAAAGCGCGCCTTTCGCATGTTTTTTAGTGATATTCTACTCGCCGTCAGGTTGGCTACGCAACCGTTTTCAAACGCAATCCTAGCATTGGCAATATCAGGTGTTTCACTGATGATGGCCACGCCACTGGCTGAAATAGCAGCCACTTTTGAGTCTACCAGGCTCAAAACGGTGTCGATATCGTGTATCATGAGATCCAATACTACCGGGACATCTGTGCCTCTTGGATTAAATTCAGCCAATCGGTGGGTTTCGATAAACATGCTGTTGTTGATGTCATCTTTTACGGCTAAAAAGGCAGGGTTAAATCGCTCCACATGTCCCACTTGACCTAGAACCTGATGCTTTTTTGCAAGTGCAATGAGTTCATTTGCTTCGTCGACCGTTTGTGTGATGGGTTTTTCCAGAAAGACATGCTTTCCCATTTCGATGGCTTTTTTTGCCAATTTGTGGTGGTACAGGGTAGGTGTAACGATATCTACTACGTCAACAGCAGCTATCAGATCTTCCTCAGAATCAAAGGCTTTAAAACCGTATTCAGCTGTTATTTTTACACGAACGTCTGGACTGGCGTCGTAAAAACCTACCAAATCAAATTTAGCAGACTGGTTCAATAATCGAAGGTGTATCTTTCCTAAGTGCCCTGCACCAAGCACACCAGCTTTTAGTGTTTTGCTCATGCTACAAATGTAACAAGTTTAGGCGGTGGCTAGCCGTATGATTTTGTATTTTTGAACATATGAGGGAAGATACGACCAAACACCAAGGAAGACGTCGTCTGTTGATTGAACTATTAAAAGACAAAGGCATCACCGACAAGGCCGTTCTAAAAGCCATTGCCGCCATACCTCGCCACTTGTTTATGGACAGTAGTTTTGAAGATCACGCCTATCAAGACAAGGCATTTCCTATCGGTGCAGATCAAACCATATCACAGCCTTATACTGTAGCCTTTCAAAGTCAGCAACTTATGGTTACGCCGGGGACTAAAGTCTTGGAGATTGGCACAGGCTCAGGTTATCAAACCGCCGTATTGTGTCATATGGGTGCGGAGGTTTATTCCATCGAGCGACAGCATGAACTCTTTCGCACAAGCCTAAAAAGACTTCCCGCATTGGGGTTTAAAGCCAAGAAACTCATCTTTGGAGACGGGTATAAGGGCTTTCCTGAAAAAGCACCTTTTGACAGGATTATCGTTACCGCTGGTGCGCCATTTATACCCGAAGACTTGCTTGCCCAACTGGCCGTTGGTGGTAAAATGGTTATTCCTGTGGGGGAAGCAAATCAAAAGATGACGGTAATTACGCGTACCTCGGATGCCGATTTTGAACAATTGGTTCTTGGTGATTTTAGATTTGTTCCCTTGTTGGGAGACAAAAACTAGCGACGAAAACCTTTTTTAACGCGATCCAATTGCCGTTTGTTTTCCCTGTCCTTGATGGTTTCACGCTTGTCGTGAATTTTCTTCCCCTTAGCAAGCGCAATGCGCACCTTCGCCCAACCTTTGTCAGTAATAAAAACCTGTAAGGGTACGATAGTTAGGCCAACGTTTTGAACTTCTTTAAGCAGCTTTTTGATTTCTTTTTTTTGCAGCAGTAATTTCCGATCTCCTTTGGTTTTATGGTTTACGTATCCGCCGTGGCTGTATTCTTCTATGTGCATATTGATAAGAAACAACTCGCCTTGTTCACTGAAGCTACAGAAACTTTCGGCAATAGAAGCCTTACCAGCACGAATAGATTTGATCTCTGTACCTGTTAGTACGATACCAGCAGTGTACTGATCCATCAGTTCATACTCAAAACGCGCGCGTTTGTTTTTTATGTTTACCTGCTGCTGCATGCTGCAAAAGTATAACATAATAACGATGTTCATTTGTTTTTAATAAATGCTGTTTTTTATAATGTGAATTGCGTCATCTATTATTATTTTTGCTCGTATAATTAAAGCTATGAAAATCCAACGCGACGAACAGATTTTTGAGTTGATCGAGGCAGAGAGAGCACGCCAAATAGGCGGAGTTGAACTTATTGCTTCTGAGAACTTTACCAGTCCACAAGTTATGGAAGCCACAGGCTCCATACTCACCAATAAATATGCCGAGGGTTATCCCGGAAAACGCTACTACGGCGGCTGTGAAGTGGTTGATGAAATAGAAACCATCGCCATTGATAGAGCAAAAGCCTTATTTGGCGCTGCCTATGCCAATGTGCAACCACACTCAGGTTCTCAGGCCAATACAGCTGTTTACCACGCCTTTATCAAACCCGGTGATAAAATCATGGGCTTTGATTTATCACACGGTGGTCACCTCACGCACGGTTCTCCTGTAAACTTTTCAGGACGCTTATACAATGCTGTGTTTTATGGTGTAGACAAGGAAACAGGTCGTTTGGATTATGACGTGATCGAAGAAATTGCAGCAAAAGAAAAACCCAATATGATTATTGCGGGTGCATCTGCCTATTCTCGAGATATTGACTTCAAACGCTTTAGAGAAATTGCTGACAGCGTTGGTGCTTTTCTTTTGGCTGACATATCACACCCGTCTGGGTTGATAGCCAAGGGCATCTTAAACGATCCATTACCGCACTGTCATGTTGTAACAACCACAACACACAAAACGCTTCGTGGTCCACGTGGTGGTTTGATGATGATGGGGCAGGACTTTGAAAACCCATTTGGATTAAAATTCAAAAATGGAAACCCACGCATGATGTCTTCATTGTTAGACATGGCTGTTTTCCCTGGAAACCAAGGCGGACCGCTAGAACACGTTGTTGGAGCAAAAGCCATAGCTTTTGGTGAGGCACTTACGGATGATTTCTTGCAGTATATTTTGGGTGTTCGTGAAAATGCACAAGCCATGGCCAAAGCTTTCGTGGATAGGGGATATCACCTTATTTCTGGAGGTACGGATAACCATATGATGTTGGTTGATTTGCGCAACAAAAACATATCTGGAAAACAAGCTGAAGAAGCACTTGTTAAGGCCGAAATAACGGCCAACAAGAACATGGTTCCCTTTGACGATAAATCTCCTTTTGTTACTTCTGGAATACGTTTTGGTACTGCTGCCATAACCACGCGGGGATTAAAATCCGAAGATATGGAGCCTATCGTTTCGCTCATTGACGAAGTTATTCAACAACCTGAAAACGAAAATGTAATTGAAGGTGTTGCGGCACAAGTGCACAAGATGATGTCACACCGACCGCTATTTAACGCTTAGTCTTCTATTATCACATGCTGGTAAGCACCCAAATCAGGTGGTGACGTACGTGCATTTCCTGCCAAATCAACAGGAATACTTGCACCCACGCTCGCAGCTCCTTTAGCAAGGAAATCACTCTGTTGCGTTATGCGCATATCGTTGTCTTCAGCGAGTACAAAAGCAGGATTTCCGTTGCGGATAATTTGGTTGTAGTACGTACTATCATCCCAGTCAAAAAACGGATTGTTGACAATTGCCGTATTTGAAGATTCAAACTGTAGGGCTGTGTGGTCGATATAAAAATTCACCGCATCGCTGCCTTCTTGCTCAACAAAGAACTCAACCAATTGATTCCCCTCAATAATACAGTTTTCGAATGTTGCCTCGGTAAGTGGTTCTATAAAGTTGCTTCCATCTGCCAGTTGCGCATAATCGTTAAGCAATACCGCAGGAGTTGTTCTAAAGCCTTTGGTCCAATAATTAGCAAACGTACAGTGCTTAAAATTATATTTACCTCCAATGGTTCCCGCAAATGAGGATTGTCCCGCATTTCCAAAAACACTGTTTTCTGCATAAATATTTGCCGTTTTTCCCCAAAGATTAAATGCAGAACTGTTGTGAATTTGGGTGTTTTCTAATGTTAGGGTGGGGCTGTTAGTTTCGTCATTAAAATCCATTAATATGCCAACCGTTGCATTCTTAATAGTGGCATGATTAAATTGGTGCTGCGTACTTCCGGCAGTTAGCCAAATGGCACCCCACTGACCAGGGATATAATCATATAGCGCTTCAAGTCTATCGCCATCAAAAATTACCTCACCTTCGTTTTTTTCTGGGTCACTGCTTGCTGTTCCATCGACAATCATGGTGGCATCTTTTGCAACAATAATTCCAGAGTTTTCATGAAAATGCACACGCGCACCCGCTTCGAAAGTCACGGTCTTACCAGAAGGCACACCCATATAGCCGTACACCACATAGGGTTTTTCGTTTGTAAAAATAAGTTCGTTGTCGTCCAAATAAAAACCTTCTAGACCAATGCTATTTCCAACTTCGTCTATGCCGATGGGAATTGTTTCTTTTATGCCTTGACCATCTTTTTCTGGGTATAGAAAAACGGCGTCTTGTACTAAGGTCATAAGCGTAACAGCACCAACGTCTGAAAAGTGGATTTTATCTTCGTATAAAAATTGCGTATTGCTGCTTGTTAGTTGCTGAATGTCTGCTGTGGTTTCTACAAAAACATACATGCTGTCTTTTGGCAACAGTTCCACTGCATCAAAAGATTTGCCAGCCCTGCCGTCTACATTAAGCCTAAAATTAGATGTCGCCCCATTTTCTAGGTAAATAGAAGGAATGGAAATAGGGTCATCCGATTTGTTGTACACCTTTAGTGTATAGGTGGCTGAACTGATGTTGGTGAAAACGGTATCCAAATAAACCGTATCTCGGCTAAAGCGCAACTCACTGCTTTGCACGGGTCTAAAATCAAAGTCTTTTCGGCAGCTGCTGTACAAAGAGGCCAATAGCGCTATTCCAAATAATAGGACAGCGTTGCGCAACAAAGAATGGGTTTTATTTTTCAATTATTTTTACTTCAAACAGTTTGTCCCAATATTTTCCTGTAACAAAAAAAGTCTTGCGTTCTGGGTGATAAGCAATCCCATTAAATACGTCCAATTGATTGTGTTGTGTGACCTGTTTCTTAAGTCCAGAAAAATCAACAACACCCGAAACAATCCCGGTCGTGGCATCAAAAATCACAACCACGTCTTTGTTAAACTGATAGGTGTTAGCATAAATCTTTCCATTCACATATTCAAGCTCGTTGACTTTAGTGAGAAAGGTGTTGTGCGTGACGATGTCTACACTAGATAGCTCTTCAAATGTTTTAGGGTCAAGCTTCCAAAGCTTTTGGCTGCCATCTGTTTTGTATAAAAAAGTACCATCGCTACACAACCCCCAGCCCTCGGGGCTTTTGGTGTATGAAAACGATTTTTCCAGCGTTAAATCATCGGGATTGTAAACAAAACCTAATTTCTTTTTATAGGTTAGTTGAACGATTTTTCCATCGGAATAGGTGATGCCTTCTGCGAAATACGCCTTGTCTATCGGCAATTTTTGAATGACTTCTCCTGTCTTATAATTTACCTTCCGCAACGATGAATTGCCATACTGCCCAGTGCTTTCAAACAAGGTGCCGTTGACAAACTCCAAGCCTTGAGTGTAAGCGTTGATGTCATGCGGGTAGCTTTTGATGAGCTCGTAGCCGTATACTTTTGGTTGGTTGGGTGCAAATACGCGAATATTTTTGGTTACTTCTTTGGTGCCATCAGCGGTTTCGACAATGGCTTTTACCGTTTGCTCTCCCGTTTTTGAAGGAATTATATAGGGTTCTTGTAGGGCTTCATCCTCAAAATAAAAGCTGTATGACTGATTTTCAACGCTTGGTTTTATTGATAAAAATATGGTATCCGCAACGGTTGGATTTTTAGTACTAGAGGTTGTGGTTATTTTGTATCGCAACGACTGTTTTGATGAACAAGCCGAAAGTGCGAGTAGGGCAAGGGTCAGATAGGTAAATACGCGAAGTTTCATTGGACAAATATATTGCTTAAAAATATGAATATTGTCTCTAATACAATACGCAAAGCCCGTATATTTGCATTGGGCAGGTTCTACACAACCAGCTCCTGCTGAATCCCCCAGGGCGGAAACGCAGCAAGGGTAAGTGGTCGTAGCGGTGTGCTGTAGGTAGCCTGCCTTTTTTTTATGGAAAATTCACGCGTTGTTCTTATTACAGGTGCTTCTTCAGGAATAGGTCTTTCCATAGGCCAACACCTATCTTCACTGCAATATCAGGTTGTCGGGACCAGTAGAAATCCCGATAAGTACCCCAACCACCCTTTTCCCTTAATAGCCATGGATGTGTTGGACAATACTGCTGTAAAAGACGGTATAGCTGCTGTAATAGCAGCGTATGCGCGCATAGATGTACTGATCAACAATGCCGGTATGGGAATGGCTGGTCCTTTGGAAGAAATGGATTTGAAAGCGGTTGATAGCCTAATGAACACCAATTTGAACGGACCTATTCGCGTTATGCAGCACGCATTAGCGGTCATGCACAAGCAACAATCAGGCACGATTATTAATGTAGCTTCTCTGGCTGGCGACAATGGTTTGCCTTTTAGAAGTATTTATGCGGCCTCCAAAGCAGCGCTGATGCGCGTTAGTGAAAGCTTGCGACTTGAGTTGCGTCATACCCCCATCCAGTGTACCGTATTGTCTCCCGGCTCCATTAAAACCGCTATTGCGGAAAACCGTTATTACGCACCGCTCGCTGAGAATTCCATTTATTACAAACAATACAAGGCGTCACTGGCAGATATGGATACCCATGTCAATAAAGGGCTTCCTCCAATTTGTGTGGCCAAAAAAGTTGAAAAACTCATAAATAACAAGAAATTAAAACCGCATTACAGCGTAGGTCCATTTTTAGAAGTACTTTCGCCAATAATTAAGTTTTTGTTGCCGCAACGGGCTTATGAAAATCTAATAGCATCCTTTTATAACTTAAATTAAACACATGAAATTTTTTATCGATACTGCCAATTTAGATCAAATCAAAGAAGCGCAATCCCTTGGAATTTTAGATGGGGTAACAACCAATCCATCTCTGATGGCCAAAGAAGGAATTACGGGTCAAGAGAATATCATAGCCCATTATAAAGCCATTTGTGAAATTGTAGAAGGGGATGTTTCTGCTGAAGTAATCGCTACTGACTTTGAAGGCATGATTTCAGAAGGGGAAGCGCTTGCTGCACTTCATCCGCAAATTGTGGTTAAGATACCCATGATTCTTGAAGGAATTAAGGCCATCAAGTATTTTGCTGACAAAGGCATTAAAACAAACTGTACGCTTGTGTTCTCAACAGGCCAAGCTTTGCTAGCAGCAAAAGCAGGTGCAACATATGTGTCGCCCTTTATCGGTCGTTTGGACGATGTGTCTACAGATGGTCTTCAGCTGATTGAGGACATTAGAAATGTATATGATAATTATGCATTCAAAACTGAAATTTTAGCTGCTTCAGTCCGTCACACCATGCACGTTATTGACTGCGCACATATCGGTGCCGATGTCATGACAGGCCCTTTGAGTGCTATTGCTGGTTTGGCAAAGCACCCGTTAACGGATATAGGTTTGGCTAAATTTTTAGCAGATTATAAGAAGGGTAACTAAAACATACACAATCATATGTAAAAAGCTCGCAGTATTTCTGCGGGCTTTTCTATTTTTGCAAAAAATTAATCTATGCTATCGGTATCGAATCTTTCAGTTCAATTTGGCAAACGCGTGCTATTTGACGAAGTGAACACTTCGTTTAATCACGGCAATTGCTACGGTATCATTGGTGCTAATGGTGCTGGTAAATCTACTTTTCTTAAAGTGATTACAGGCGAGATGGAGCCCAACTCTGGACACGTTCACCTTGAACCGGGGAAGCGTATGTCGGTATTGGAGCAAGATCACTTTGCCTGTGATGACTTTCCTGTTTTGGAAACCGTTATAAGAGGAAACAAACCGCTTTATGCCATCAAAAAGGAAATGGACGATCTCTATGCCAAACCTGATTTTTCTGATGCAGACAGCAATCGAGTAGGGGAACTTCAAATCAAATACGAAGAAATGAACGGCTGGAATGCGGAAAGCGATGCCGCCGCCATGTTGTCCAACTTGGATATTTCAGAAGCACAGCACTACACCCTTATGAAAGACCTTGACGGAAAGCAGAAGGTACGTGTACTTCTGGCTCAGGCTTTGTTTGGCAATCCTGATGTACTGATCATGGATGAGCCTACCAACGACTTGGACTACGAAACCATTCAATGGCTTGAAAGCTTTTTGGCCAATTATGATAACACGGTTATCGTGGTGTCTCACGACCGTCACTTTTTAGATGCCGTTTGTACGCATATCTCTGATGTTGATTTCGGAAAAATCAATCACTACTCTGGAAATTATACCTTTTGGTACGAGTCCAGTCAATTGGCAGCCAAGCAGCGTGCTCAACAGAACAAAAAGTCTGAGGAAAAGAAAAAAGAATTAGAAGAATTCATTGCACGTTTTAGCGCTAATGTTGCCAAATCAAAGCAGGCGACTTCCAGAAAGAAAATGATAGACAAGCTTAACATAGAAGACATACGTCCGTCTTCTAGACGTTATCCTGCTATTATATTTGAGCAAGAGCGTGAAGCTGGTGATCAAATCCTAAACGTAGAAAATCTTGCAGCTGAAGCAGATGGCAAAACGCTTTTTTCAGGAATAGATATCAATCTTGCTAAAAACGATAAAGTAGTGGTTTACAGCAAAGATGCGCGTGCTGCCACGGCCTTCTATGAAATTTTAAATGGCAATCAGCAGCCCACTGCTGGTTCCTTTAAATGGGGGGTAACCACCAACCAAAGTTATTTGCCACTAGACAACGCCATGTATTTTGATACCGAAGACTCACTTGTGGATTGGTTGCGTCAATATGCCAAAACAGATGAAGAGCGTGAAGCGGTATTCTTGCGTGGTTTTTTGGGTAAGATGCTATTTAGTGGGGACGAGGCATTGAAATCTGCAAAAGTCCTTTCTGGTGGTGAAAAAGTCCGTTGTATGTTATCACGTATGATGATGGTACGTGCTAATGTATTGATGTTAGACGAACCCACAAATCACCTTGACTTGGAATCCATTACTGCATTCAACAATTCGCTTATTAAGTTTAAAGGAACGGTACTGCTTACCACACATGACCACGCATTTGCGCAGTCGGTTGGAAATAGGGTAGTAGAGTTAACGCCAAAAGGAGTTATTGATCGTCATATGACGTTTGATGAATATATGCTTGATTCTAAAATCAAGGAATTGCGTGAGAAGATGTATGCCTAGATAAGGCTTTTTGCTTTTTTAAGATCAGACTTGGCTACCCAAAGCTGTTGCATCAAGGATGCTGAACCAAAACCCGCCAAACGGGCAGACTCACCTTCGTCTTTGATGATGGGAAATATACCGTTTTCTTCTAATAGCACTTTGACCCGTTGTACTTCGACAACATTGGTTGCACATAAAAGAACAAAAGTATCGTCCATCAGCTGTTGTAGTATTTGCTATTCCAAATAGCTCTATTAAAGTTCTTGCCTGTAGCGAATGTATAATAAATTACAATTGCCGCCACAGCTTTGAACATGAAGAAATAAATCATGATAAAATCACGAGTCGTCGGGTTGGGTGTGAATAACGACATAGGCACAAAAAAGCTTAGAAAAAAGCTAAACACCAATAGTGAAATACAAGCAGTGATGATATTTTTAAATGGCCATACCATTGCCTTGCGGAATGGATGTAAATCATCGCCCCATTGATGAATCAAATAATAATAGCCATTGCCCATAGGAGCAAACAACAAAGGGTCGTCGGCATTTTCCAATTTAAAAAGCTTAGAAGGTGCCATAATTTTAAGATCTGTTAAATCGGTATTGTGGGTAGCCTCGATAGATTTGATTTGCGCTACGGCTTCCACAGGAAAATCACCTTTAAACAAAGTAGCATCCAAGAATCGCAACCTGAAATCAATACATGTCTTTTTTATTTGACTGATGTGATACACACGACTGGATTCTAGCTTATCCAAATCAAAGTTATTTACCGTTGATGTGGTCAAGGGTTCTTGGTTAACAGCTTTGACTTTATTTAATTCTTGATAAATATCTGTTTGAGCGAACATAGTATTTTCTTTTTAACAATTTTTCAAATATACGCATAACTATCATACAATCAACTGTTTAATGCTCATTAAACACTACTAGTTTCGAAGCTCAGCGCCAAGCTGTTTGTGGTACTGGTCAGCAATTTTTTGCATGGCCTTATCAATCTGCTTGTCGGTAAGGGTTTTCTCCTTGTCACGCAGGGTAAAATTAAGCGCATAGGATTTTTTTCCCTCTGGAACGCCCTTGCCTGTAAACACATCAAAAAGCCCAACGTCTTCTAGCAAATGCCGCTCTGTTTTTTGTGCAATTTGATACAGTTCTTTAAACGAAGTGCTTTTGTCTACCAAGAGGGCGAGATCACGATGAACCGATGGGAACTTAGAAAGTCCTTTTACTTTGATTTTTTGTTTTACTAATTGTGACAGTGCATCCACAGCCAACGTGCAAGCAAATACGTCTTGGTCAATAGAAATTCCATTAAATCCTATTAAATCTATCCAGCCGTAGGTGCCAATAGTTATTTTGCCGATGCTCAACGCAACACTTTCTTTAAAAAACGGATGGTCACTGGGGGTTTCCTTTACGGTCAGTCCCAAACGATCTAGTACACCATTCACAATTCCTTTTAGGAAAAAGAAATCAGATTTTTGTTCTGAAACAGCCCAGTTATTCTCTAATTGTTTTCCAGTAACAACCATACCAAGTGTAGCTTCTTGCCTATTGCCTTCAGCCGTTTTGTGGTACTGATTTCCAAATTCAAAAAAGCGCAAGTCTTGCTGCTGTCTGTTGATGTTAAACTGCACTGATTCTAGCATACCATAAATAAGGTTAGTACGCATTACGGAAAGCTCACTACTCAAAGGATTAAGTATTTCCACCATGTTTTTGATATTGCTATCATGCTTAGGGGAAGTCAGGGAGTTGTTGTAAATCTCATAAAAACCTTGCGCAACTAGTTGTTGGGCAATGCGTGCTCCCAGCTGATTGGTGTTGTTTTTTGCCAAGTTCGGGATCGGGCTGTTTAGCTTATTTCCTGTTGGAATATTATTGTATCCGTATACCCTTAAAACCTCTTCGACAACATCGGCAGGTCTTCGTACATCTGCCCGATAGGTAGGAACTTCTAAGCCAATCGAAGTTTCTGTTACATGGGCGATTTTGATATCTAAATCTCGAATGATTTTTTTGATTTTCTCACGCGGAATTTCGTGACCTATTAATTTGTTCATGTACTCGTACTTCAACAATACCTGATGTGGTTCCTGTTTGATGGGATATTCATCAATAATTTCTGAACTAATGGCTCCACCTGCAACTTCTTGAATAAGTATGGCAGCTCTCCTAAGGCTGTATTTGACCAATTCAATATCGATACCGCGCTCATAACGAAACGAAGCGTCTGTGCTGAGTCCGTGGCGTTTGGCTGTTTTCCGAATACTAACAGGATCAAAATAAGCGCTCTCTAAGAATACTTCTGTTGTCTGCTCGGTTACGCCAGAATCCAGCCCTCCAAAAACTCCTGCCAAACACATGGGCGTGTCGCCATTGCAAATGACCAAGTCCTCGCTACTTAATTTGCGTTCAACGCCATCCAAGGTAACAAATGGGGTTCCTTCTTTTAGTTTTTGTACACGCACTACACCACTGCTGATTTTTACGCCATCAAAAGCGTGTAAGGGTTGTCCCAGCTCGTGTAATACATAGTTTGTTGCGTCAACAATATTGTTAATGGGTTTTAAGCCTATGGCCTTTAAACGATGTTGTATGTGTTCAGGCGAAGGCTTTACTTCAACTCCTGTTATGCGCAAACCACAATAGCGCGGCGCAGCATCAGCATCACGCACATCAATTTTAATGGCGCCTTTGTAGTTGTCGGTATGAAATGAACTTATGGACGGCGTGATAAGCGTAGTAGTATCTTCCCTTTGGGAGAGTGCTGCACGCAAATCTCTGGCTACTCCATAGTGGCTCATGGCATCAGATCGATTGGGGGTAAGCCCAATTTCAAATATTTCATCCGTTACGATTTCAAAAACTTCTTTGCAGGGTTTACCTGCCTTGTGGTGGTTTTCGAGAACCATAATACCGTCGTGGCTTTGGCCTAGACCCAATTCGTCTTCAGCACAAATCATACCCTGGCTCAACGCTCCTCTGATCTTACTTTTCTTAATTACAAAAGATTCCCCATTTTCGGCATAAAGCTTTGTGCCTATGGTGGCTACAGGAACCGTTTGGCCTGCAGCAACATTGGGTGCTCCACATACAATTTGGACATTTTCGGCTTGGCCTATATCAACTTGCGTTAACTTAAGCTTATCGGCATTGGGGTGTTTTTCACAAGTCAGTACCTTGCCAATAACAACACCTTCTAGTCCGCCGGGTATGGATTGATATTGATTAATACCCTCAACTTCTAATCCTAGGTCGGTGAGGATATCACTAATTTCTGAAGCATTTAAATCGGTTTTTATGAAATCGCGTAACCAGTTGAAAGAAATCTGCATGCTTATTATTTGAATAGCAAAGATACAATTAAGATGGTTTTTTGGGCATTATTTACCCAATGTACTTCCAAATACTTTTTCCTTGCTGTGTCAAAGAGAGCGCCAAACGTATGTTTTCGTTGTTTGAGTGGGATAAACTTGGGTCGTCTTGTAGCAGCGCATCTACCGCATGACGTACTGTTTTTAGAATGGCCACGTCTTTTTTAAGATTGGCAATTAGAAACGGCAGCACACCACTTTGTTGGGTTCCCATGACATCTCCAGGTCCGCGAAGCGATAAATCCACTTCTGCCAATTCAAAGCCGTCTTGCGTTCTGACCATGGTTTGTAAGCGCGTCTGGGCATCTTGGCTAAGTTTGGACCCTGTCATCAAAATACAGTAACTCTTACTAGCACCACGACCAACACGTCCTCTGAGCTGGTGGAGTTGCGATAAGCCAAAACGCTCGGCACTTTCGATAATCATAATGCTGGCATTGGGAACATCAACACCCACCTCAATGACCGTAGTAGCTACCATGATTTGGGTTTTTTTAGAAATAAAGCGTTCCATTTCATAAGCCTTGTCTTTGGCATTCATCCTGCCGTGAACAATACTCACCTGATAGTCTGGTAGTGGAAACTCTCGCACGATGCTTTCATAGCCATCCATCAAATCTTTGTAATCCAAAACCTTGGATTCTTGAATGAGCGGATAAACAACATAGACCTGTCGGCCTTTGGCAATTTCTTCTCGCATAAATTGAAACACAGCCAACCGTTTGCTGTCAAATCGATGCGTTGTGGTAATGGGTTTTCTGCCGGGTGGCAACTCGTCAATTACAGATAGGTCTAAATCACCATAAGCTGTCATGGCCAAGGTTCTTGGAATAGGTGTGGCGGTCATCACCAAAATATTTGGAGGGGTGTTGTTCTTTCGCCAAAGCTTGGCACGCTGTGCTACACCAAAACGGTGTTGTTCGTCAACAATGGCCAATCCAAGGCGATGAAAACTGACCGTTTCTTCTAGCACCGCATGGGTGCCAATAAGTATTTGCAACTGACCATTGGTTAATTTTTCAAACAGCGGCTCGCGTTCTTTTTTGGTTACAGAACCTGTTAACAAACCAATTTCAATTCCCAGCGGCGCTAGCAATTCTTTTATGCTGCTGTAGTGTTGTTGGGCTAAAATTTCGGTAGGTGCCACTAGGGTAGCTTGCATATTGTTGTCCAAGGCCATGAGCATGCAGAGTACGGCTACGATGGTTTTTCCAGATCCAACATCTCCTTGTAGCAGTCTGTTCATTTGTGCCTCACTGTTTAAGTCGGTTCTAATTTCACGCACCACACGTTTTTGTGCTTCGGTTAATGGAAAGGGTAGATGCTCGTGAAAAAAGCGGTTGAAGTAATTCCCAATTTTCGGAAAGGGGATGCCTTTAATGCGTTCTTTCCGATGGTGCTTTTTTAATCCCAATTGCAACTGCACAAAAAACAGTTCTTCAAATTTCATACGGTATTGCGCACGCGCTAAGGATTCTTGCGACTCCGGAAAGTGAATGACTTTTAGGGCTTCATTTTTCTCCATCAACTGATAGGTATTGCGCATTTCATCAGACAAGACCTCTTGTAGTTTGTTTTGCACTTCTTCAAATAGATTTTCTACAATCTGCCGCATGACACGCTGGGATATCCCGCTTTTAGTTAGCGTTTCTGTAGCGGGGTATACCGCCTGAAAATTCCCTTTGCGTTGTTCGTGATCTGCAACAAGCTCAAGCTCTGGGTGGGGAATAGAACACTTTTTTCCGTACCAATTGAGTCGTCCAAAGGCCATGTAGGGTGTGTTGAGCTGGAGTGATTTTTGAATCCATTGCTGTCCTCTAAACCAAACCAGTTCCATGTTGTGCTGACCATCTGTAAAAGTAGCCACCAAGCGACTGCCCCGTTTTTGCTTAATGGTTTCAACATGGGTGATGCTCCCCAACACTTGTACGTCTGCTGTGGTTTGTGGTAATGCTCCTAGGGTGTAGTATTTGCTTCTGTCAATATAGCGATGTGGAAAAAAGTACAGAATATCCTGTAAGCTGTGTAACCCCAATTCTTTTTTAAGCAATTGCGCCCTGTTTGGACCAACGCCTTTCAAATAATCGATAGATTTTTGCAGCAATGTAGACATAAAACGAAGATAGCAGTTTCCTGTTAATAACTATTCGTTAGGCTTCTTTATCAACCGTGAGGGTTTGGCTATTTTCACTTTAAATTAAAATGCGTTGGAAAATTACCTCAAGCTGCTTAATGAAGCCCAGCAAAAACCTACTGTCCACAAAGATGGACCGCTTATGGTTATTGCGGGTGCGGGTTCTGGTAAAACACGTGTGCTTACCTACCGTATTGCCTATTTGATGCAGCAAGGAGTGGACTCCTTTTCCATTTTGGCATTGACATTTACCAACAAGGCGGCACGAGAAATGAAGGCGCGTATTGCGCAAATAGTAGGGGAGAGCGAATCCAAAAATTTATGGATGGGTACTTTTCACTCCGTGTTTGCGCGCATCCTTCGTGCTGAAGCCGACCGTTTGGGCTATCCTTCAAGCTTTACGATTTACGATACCCAAGACTCTGAGCGTTTGTTAGGCTCCATTATCAAAGAGCTACAACTTGATAAAGACCTGTATAAGGTTAAGCAGATTCGTTCCCGCATATCTTCTTTTAAAAATAGCCTGATTACCGTTAGGGCTTACTACAACAACCCAGAGCTTGTTGAGGCAGACCGAGAGTCCAAGCGTCCAGAAATGGGCAGTATATACAAAGAGTATGTAGATCGCTGCTTTAAGGCGGGTGCTATGGATTTTGACGATTTACTCCTCAAAACCAATGAGTTGTTGAATAGATTTCCAGATGTGCTTGCCAAATACCAGGAGCGTTTTCGCTATATTCTGGTAGATGAGTATCAAGACACCAACCACTCCCAGTACCTGATTGTGCGCGCTTTGGCAGATCGTTATCAAAACGTTTGTGTGGTAGGTGATGATGCACAAAGTATCTATGCCTTCCGAGGTGCAAACATTCAGAACATTCTCAATTTCCAACGTGACTACGAAGACGTAGCGGTATATCGGCTAGAGCAAAACTACCGTTCCTCAAAAACCATAGTGCAAGCGGCCAATGCCGTAATTGCGCACAATCAAAACAGACTAGAAAAGAACGTTTGGACAGCTAATCCTGAGGGGCATAAAATCATTTTGCATCGCAGCCCAACAGATGGTGAAGAAGGACGTTATGTTGCAGGTGATATTTTTGAACGCGCCATGCAAACCCAACAAGGCTATGAGAACTACGCCATATTGTATCGTACCAATGCACAGTCTCGTGCGATGGAAGATGCCTTGCGTAAGCGTAATATTCCCTATCGTGTGTATGGAGGGGTTTCTTTCTATCAACGCAAAGAAATCAAAGATGTATTGGCGTATTTGCGCCTGCTTATCAATCCCAACGATGAAGAAAGCTTAAAGCGTATTATTAATTATCCCATGCGGGGTATCGGTCAAACGACCATCAATAAGCTCATTGTAGCTGCAAAAACGCATGATTGCACACTATATCAAGTGTTGGAAAAGGTGCAAGAACTTCCGCTAAACATCAATGCGGGAACACGAACCAAACTGCAAGACTTCTACACTTTGATGGAGTCGATTAAAACCCAACTTACAAGCTTAGATGCGTTTGAACTTGCAGATATGGTGACCAAAAAAGTTGGTTTGGTTTCAGTGCTTAAAAAGGAGGGAACGCCAGAAGCCGTGACGCGTATTGAGAATATTGAAGAGTTGCTCAATGGTATCAAAGACTTTGTGGAAGGACAACGTGAACTCGTTGATGCTACCGGCTCTTTGGTTGAGTTTTTAGAAGATGTAGCCTTGGCTACTGACTTTGACAATGAAGTCAAAGACCAGCAAGCGGTTTCGCTTATGACCATTCACCTCGCCAAAGGCTTGGAGTTTCCCAACGTGTATATCGTTGGCTTAGAAGAAGATTTATTCCCTTCTGCCATGAGTGTTAACACCAGAGCAGAACTCGAAGAAGAGCGTAGGTTGTTTTATGTGGCACTTACACGTGCTGAAAAGCGGGTAACGCTGACCTATACACTGTCTAGATATCGTTGGGGGAAAATTATTGATGCAGAGCCGAGTAGGTTTTTAGCAGAAATCGACGAAGAATTCGTTGACAATCAAGTGGTCACTGACGATTATTCCCTCAAACCATTTATGGATACTTCTGTATTTGATGCGCCAGACCCAAACAAGGTTCGCTTTAAGCCACCTGTAAAAAAGAAACCCGCAGCTGCAGTACCGCCCAAAGCACGTATGAAATCTGTGTCTAAAGCTGCACCTAGCAGTGGACCTACATTGGACTTATCCGAAATCCAGCAGGGTATTCGTGTTTCTCACAGTCGTTTTGGATTTGGAACGGTATTGAGCACCGATGGGGTAGGCAATGATGCAAAGGCCCTTATTCGTTTTGATCAATCAGGAGAAAAGAACGTGCTGTTGCGTTTTGCAAAACTCAAAGTAGTTTCATAAAAAAAGCCACCCTAAGGTGGCTTTAAATACCATTGCTGTTAATCCTTATTTGGATGCAGCTTCCATACCTTTTTCAAGTAAATCAAAGAACTGATCTAGTTTTGGTAACACAACGATACGTGTTCTGCGGTTTTTAGCACGGCCGCTAAGCGTCTCATTGTCTTCAAGGGGTACATAAGAACTGCGTCCTGCGGCAGTCATGCGCGCTGGATCAACCAAGAAATCGTTTTGTAGTATGCGAACAACAGCCGTTGCACGCTTCACACTCAAATCCCAGTTGTCTACAAGAACATCGCTGTCTTTTTTAACAGGAACGTTGTCTGTGTGTCCTTCAACCATAAACTCCAAGTCTGTTTTGTCATTGATTACACGCGCAACCTTACCAAGTACTTCTTTGGCACGTGCGGTAACGGTATAGCTACCACTTCTAAACAACAGTTTATCTGAGATGGAAATAAACACAACACCTTTTTCAACATTTACCTCAATGTCAGAATCGTTGATATCAACAAGCGCACCCTTAAGACTGGTTACCAATGCTAGGGTAACAGAATCTCTACGTGTCACGGCATCTTGCATGCGTGTGATGCGCATGTCTTTTTCTTTTAAAGACTCAAGCGAACGCTCAAGGTTTTCAGCACCTTTTTGAGAGAGTGTAGTTAGGTTACCCATATTATTTATGAGTTCCTGATTGTTGGCCTTTAAGAAAGTAATTTGGTCACGAAGTGCAGAAACGCTTGCGTCGCTTTTTGCCTTCTCATCAATACATGTGTTTAGTCGTAC
>OZSS01000081.1_pt1 | contig 38787 bp, 36 predicted proteins | sample 1779911 | NCBI WGS metagenome assembly OZSS01 (sample SAMEA2603589, study PRJEB24840) | metagenome | biome: Water; feature: Photic zone; material: Seawater sample | place: Mediterranean Sea | collected 2013-11-12 | depth 10 m
ATACCTGCTATGATTTATATACTGGGCATGCCAACCAAAGTCGTAATTGGCACATCACTTTACCAGATAATGTTCATCACGGCATTTACTACTTTCATGCATGCTACGCAAAACAAAACCGTCGATCTTTTACTTGCTTTAATTTTAATTGTTGGAGGTGTATTAGGGGCACAATTAGGTGCTAGGGTTACTGTTAAACTAAAGGCAGAGGAAATTAGAATTCTTTTGGCAATAATTGTTCTTTTGGTGTGCCTCAAGCTTGCCTTGGATTTAATAATGATGCCTAGTGAATTGTTTTCAATAACGTACAGTGGTCAATCATGAGAAAAATAATTGCTACCTTAATTTTTTCATTTTTCCTATCGACTTTCTGTTTGGGATCAGTCATATCCGATATCGACAGGTCTGATATAGAATTGTCCACACGATTTGATGGAACAAGTCTTTTGGTGTTTGGAGCTATCTCACCGGGAGATGATAGAGCATCCTTATTAATAGAAGTTGTCGGTCCTTTAACATCAGTTGATATTAGAAAAAAGGTTCAACTTTGGGGGATTTGGGTTAATAAGAATATTGCACAATTTCGAGGTATACCAAGTTTTTACCAAATAAGTATTTCCAATCCCGAACACCCAGTTTTAAAAGAAATCGAGTACCAGAAATTGAAATCAATTTTTCATGACTATCTTGAAACAAACTCCATATTGGAAAACGAAAATAGTGCAGAGCAATATCACAATGAGCTTGCTAGATTAAAGAAGAAACTGGGTAATTTGAGTATGTTCGAAGAGAAAATAAATGTAATCGATAATAAATTATTCTCATACAAAGTTAACCTTCCCAAAAAAATTTATCCGGGCGTATATAAGATTAAAATGACATTAATCGATCAAGAAGGCATTGAGTTAAGCAATTCGGAGCAAAATGTTAACGTATCAAAGGTTGGCTTACAAAAGTTCCTGTCATCGAACTCAAAGAATAGTCCAGTTTTTTACGGATTATTTTCTGTGATAATAGCCCTTTTTCTTGGCTTTTCTGCAGCTCAATTATTTCGCTGGCTATACAGATAGTTTTAGGAAATGCTGATACTAGCGTCCCTAGCATCTTCTATTGTTCTCAGTCCAGTTTTCGGAGCACCAACTAAGACAGCCATATTCCCTGGTTTATGGAGGTTATCCATCATTTTCGTATGTGCATTTGGTATTTTATGCCACGGGAATACTTCTGACATGCAAGGATCTATGCGTCTTTCTAACATTAATTGATTAGCTGCACTTGCTTGAAAAAGGTTGGCAAAATGGCTACCCTGAACCCTTTTTTGGTTCATCCACAAATACCTTGCGTCAAAAGTAAGATTATAACCAGTGGTTCCGGCGCATATCACGACTATACCCCCTTTTTTTACCACAAAAACAGATACAGGAAATGTACTTTCGCCTGGATGCTCGAAAACCATGTCTACATTTACACCTTTGCCAAGAATATCCCAAATTGCTTTTCCAAATTTTCTGGCTTCTCCCATCCATGTCCGAAACTCTGGGCTATTGACAGTAGGCATTTGGCCCCAACAATTGAAATCTTTTCTGTTAATTACTCCTTTGGCACCAAGACCCAATACAAAGTCTCTTTTATCTTCATCTGATATAACCCCTATCGCATTAGCTCCTGCTGTATTTATCAATTGAATTGCGTAAGAACCTAATCCACCAGATGCACCCCAAACCAAAACATTTTGACCCGGCCGCAACTCATGTGGAGCATGACCAAAAAGCATTCTATACGCAGTGGCAAGCGTAAGGGTATAGCAAGCAGCTTCTTCCCAAGTTAGATGCTTTGGCCGAGACATAAGTTGTTGAGATTGTACAGCTGTAAATTGACTAAATGAACCATCAGGAGTTTCATATCCCCAAATTCGTTGACTTGGAGAATACATAGGATCTCCACCATTACATTGTTCATCATCTCCATCATCTTGATTGCAATGAATAACTACTTCATCGCCAACTTTCCAACGATTTACTTTTTCGCCCACAGCCCAAACGATCCCGGAAGCGTCTGAGCCCGCAATATGGTAGTCGGCTTTGTGTACGTCAAACGGAGAAATAGGCTCTCCCAGACCAGCCCAAATTCCATTATAATTTACGCCAGCGGCCATAACGAAAACTAATACCTCATTGCTGTCAACCTCAGGTGTGTCTACCACCTCAATTTGAAAACTCTTTTCTGGAACACCATGTCTTTCGCGTCTGATAGTCCACGCGTACATTTTTTCTGGTACGCGGCCAAGTTGAGGTATTTCCCCAACTTCATAAACTTTTTTTTCTCGTTCTTCAGACATTAACTTATCTATTTTTTCATTTTTATGGACGATTCTAAGAGCTATTTCAACCCAAATTTATCAAATTTTGGTGATTACATTAGAAACGTAGCCATTCCGTATATCTAGATTTAAATCTGATCAATTTTTTCGGAAAGAAAGATTTGACTTGAAAAATTGTTTTTCTTCAATAAAACAAATTATTATGAATTCCAAGCCTTGGATATTTAGAACTTACGCAGGTCACAGTTCGGCCGAAGCAAGTAACAAGCTTTTCAAAGACAATTTAGGGAAAGGTCAAACAGGCCTCTCTGTAGCGTTCGATCTGCCAACTCAAACAGGCTATGATAGTGATCATCAACTTGCTAGAGGAGAGGTTGGTAAAGTTGGAGTCCCAATTAACCACCTGGGCGACATGCGCACTCTTTTCGATGACATTCCTCTTGATAAAATGAATACTTCTATGACAATCAATGCAACAGCACCTTGGCTTCTAGCACTATATGTAGCATTAGCTGAGGAACAAGAGCTCAGAGTTGATGCGTTACAGGGTACTGTCCAAAATGATATTATTAAGGAATACTTAAGTAGAGGAACCTACATATTTCCACCGGACGATAGTTTGAATTTAATCGCAGATGTTACAGAATATTGCTATAAAAATATTCCAAAGTGGAACCCCATTAACATTTGTTCCTATCATCTCCAGGAAGCCGGAGCTACAATCGAAGAAGAGGTAGCCTTTGCAATCTCGACAGCTACCGCCGTGTTGGATAAAATTCGGCTAAGAGTTTCAGAAAACGAATTTCCCTTTATAGTCGGAAGAGTGTCCTTTTTTGTAAATGCAGGGATAAAGTTTATTAGTGAAATATGTAAAATGCGTGCCTTTGTCGAGCTGTGGAATGAGATTTGTCTCGCCAAATATGGGGTCAAAGAGGAAAAGTTCAGAAGGTTTAGGTATGGAGTACAGGTAAATAGCCTGGGACTTACTGAACAACAACCCGAGAATAACGTATACAGAATATTGCTGGAATTATTAGCTGTAACCCTCTCAAAGAATGCAAGAGCAAGAGCGATACAGCTTCCTGCATGGAATGAGGCTATGGGACTTCCACGACCATGGGATCAGCAATGGTCTCTCAGAATGCAGCAAGTCTTAGCCTATGAAACTGATCTTTTGGAGTATGAGGACATATTCGATCAAAACCCAGTTATAGACCAGAAAGTTAAAAAGATAATCGAACAAGTAAAGTTTAGGACAGAGAAAATTGAAAAAATGGGAGGAACTGTAGCAGCTTTAGATTATATGAAACGGGCTCTAGTTTCATCTAACTCGAACAGATTATCTAAAATTGAAAATGGGGAAACCACCGTTGTTGGAGTTAATAAATTTACTACTACTGAAGAAAGTGGCCTTTCTTCAGGGAACAGCAATAATGTTCAAGTAGTTGATAAAGAAATAGAGAAGGTACAAATTTCCTCTCTTTTGAAATGGAAAGAGGAAAGAGATGATGTGTTGGTTCAAACGGCTATAGAACAGCTTAAAGATGCAGCACGAAAGAAAGTGAATATAATGCCAGCCTCTATTGAGGCTGCTAAAGCTGGCGTTACTACAGGCGAATGGGCTGATACAATGAGGGGAGTGTTTGGAGAATTCAGAGCACCAACAGGGGTCACTGTTTCCAAATCTTTAGATAGCGAAAGCCTTCCACTATTGCAAAAGAAAGTGAAGGAAGTAAGCAAGAAGCTTAAGCGAAATATAAAAGTTTTAATTGGAAAGCCAGGTCTTGACGGACATTCAAACGGGGCTGAACAAATTGCTATGAGAGCCAAAGAAGCGGGATTTGATGTTGTCTATCAAGGAATTCGCCTTACTCCAAACCAAATAGTGAATTCTGCTCTAGAAGAATCTGTACACATTATTGGATTGTCAATATTGTCCGGCAGCCATCTTGAAATCTTAGAAGATCTCACGAACTTACTTAAGACAAAAAAAATGACAAAAATTCCAGTAATCGTTGGTGGAATTATACCAGAACAAGATTTTGATAAAATTACCAAAATGGGCATAAAGAGAATCTATACTCCAAAGGATTATGATCTCAATAAAATTATATCGGAAATGTCTGAATTTGTTGAGGAGAATGCCGCCTAATTGCTTTCATTTTTTAGCTATTCTGCAGTTGTAATTTTTTTATCTCTGCAATAGCTTTTGCTGGGTTTAAACCCTTTGGGCAGGCTTTAGCACAATTCATTATTGTGTGGCATCTGTATAATTTGAAAGAGTCATTTAAATCATCCAACCTTGCTTTTCGATCCTGATCTCTGCTATCGATTATCCAACGATATGCATGTAATAAGGCCGCTGGACCTAAATACTTATCACCATTCCACCAATAGCTCGGACAAGACGTTGAGCAACAGGCACACATTACGCATTCATATAACCCATCAAGTTGCTTTCTATCTGCTTCAGACTGCAGCCACTCCTCATTTGGCTCATCAGTAGAAGTTTCTAACCAAGGCTTTATGCTAGCATGCTGTTTGTAAAACTGGTTTAAGTCAGGAACCAAGTCTTTAATTACTGGCAAATGAGGTAATGGGTAGATGTTTATTGGGCCCTTGAACTCTTTCATTCCCTTAAGGCAGGCTAGTGTATTTACCCCTCCAATATTCATCGAACAAGATCCACAAATACCCTCTCTGCATGACCGTCTAAAAGTTAATGTTGGATCAATTTCGTTTTTTATTTTAATTAAAGCATCAAGAATCATTGGCCCACATTTATCCAAATCAACAAAAAACGTGTCCAAGCGAGGGTTTTCACTATCTTCTGGGTTGTAACGGTATATTCTCACTTCTTGCACATTCTCTGCATCTGAAGGTTTTTCCCAAGTAATACCTTCTGTAACTCTAGAATTTTTTGGCAACCTCAATTCCACCATTTTTTAATAGACCCTTGCTTTAGGTTTAATTTTTGCAGTGTCTATTCCGCCATCTTTAATATCACTCAGAGGTTTGGTGATTACGTCTCTATAGCTAAGATTGACAAACCCGTTCTCTGAAATTTTTGCCAGGGAATGTACTCGCCATTTCTCGTCATCTCTTTCGGGATGATCTTCTTGAGCATGCGCTCCTCTGCTTTCTTTACGCGCCTCAGCCGATACTATAGTTGCCAAAGCATTAGGCATCAAATTAGTCAACTCCAAAGTCTCCATTAAATCAGTATTCCATATCATGGATTTGTCGGTAACATTTACATAGTCAATGCCAGCAGCTATATCGGCCATTTTTTCGCAACCATCTGACAATGTCTTATCTGAACGAAAGACCGCTGCGTCGGATTGCATTGTTTTTTGCATTTTTAGTCTTAGCTCTGCTGTAGGAGTTTTACCCTTAGAAAATCTTAAATTATCCAACCTGCCTATTGCTTTATCAACCGAATTCTTATTAAGAGGCCTGTTGCTTTCGTCCTTATCTACAACCTCGGCAGCCTTAATTGCAGCTGCTCTTCCAAAGACAACCAAATCGATTAAGCTGTTAGAACCTAGACGATTTGCTCCATGTACCGAAGCGCATCCCGCTTCACCAACTGCCATTAAACCAGGTAAAATTTTGTTTTGATCATGTTCGTCAGGACTGATTACCTCTCCCCAATAATTTGTTGGAATACCTCCCATATTATAGTGAACGGTTGGCAGCACTGGTATTGGGTCCTTATTTACATCGACACCAGCAAAAACTCTAGCGCTTTCTGATATGCCCGGAAGCCTTTCTGCTAACGTTTCGGGTGGAAGATGATTCAGATGTAGGAAAATATGGTCTTTTTCTGATCCAACTCCCCGACCATCTCTAATCTCCATTGTCATACATCTTGATACAACGTCCCTGCTTGCTAAATCCTTGTATGTAGGCGCATATCTCTCCATAAACCTTTCACCGTCAGAATTAGTAAGATAACCTCCTTCGCCTCTGGCGCCCTCGGTAATAAGACACCCTGCTCCATAAATCCCTGTCGGATGAAATTGCACAAATTCCATATCCTGAAGAGGTAGCCCCTGCCTTGCAACCATTCCATTGCCGTCACCAGTGCAAGAATGCGCAGATGTAGCGGAAAAGTATGCTCTACCATAACCCCCAGTTGCTAATACGACCATTTTAGCATTAAACCTGTGTAATGTTCCGTCATCTAATTTCCAGGCTAAAATCCCCTGGCAAACACCATCTTCGGTCATTATTAAATCGATGGCAAAGTACTCGATAAAGAACTCCGCGTTATTCTTTAGTGACTGACCATAAAGAGTATGCAGTATGGCATGGCCAGTGCGGTCTGCTGCAGCACACGTTCGTTGCACGGGTGGCCCCTCTCCAAACTCAGTGGTGTGTCCACCGAAAGGCCTTTGATAAATTTTTCCTTCTTCCGTTCTGGAAAACGGCACTCCATAATGTTCTAATTCATAAACCGCTTTAGGCGCCTCTTTAGCAAGGTATTCCATAGCGTCGCTGTCTCCCAACCAATCTGAACCTTTTACAGTATCGTACATATGCCAATGCCAATGATCAGGCCCCATATTTGATAACGATGCCGCAATTCCTCCTTGAGCTGCAACCGTATGACTTCTCGTAGGAAATAATTTGGTAACACACGCAGTTTTCAGACCCTGCTCAGCCATGCCCAGTGTAGCTCTCAAGCCGGCACCACCAGCCCCCACGACGACTACGTCATAAACATGATCTGTAATTTCATATGAGTTCATCAAACACCTACGATTGCAATCTTTCCAACACTCAAAATACTAACTACAAAAAGAGCGCTACAGAAGATAACATTTAAATTGATCCACAGTCTCCTGTAAACATAGTCTTCAATAATAACTTGTAAACCCTGTTGAAGATGAAAAATTGTCGCTGTAATGAAAAAAAACATCATAAAAGAGTTGAATGGCTTAGCCAGTGAGTTCGACACTTGTTCAAATGTCATTCCAAAATTTTTGCTAAAAAAAATCACGAACCAGATTGTTAGTGGTGTGATTACTAAGGAACTAATCCTCGAATACTTCCAATGTTTAGTACCTTCTGACATTTAACTAACTAGAAATAGAATTGTTAGGAGTGTTAGCAGAAACGAACCAGCTACTGCTACCCATCCGCTGATGGCAACAGACCTTAAATTATAGCCGTAACCCATATCCCAATAGAGATGGCGTAGCCCCGTACAGAAATGATACCAAAGTGCCCAGAGAGAGGCGAGTAAAATCAATAAAATTAATGGGTTATTAAGAAAATTGTTAAAATTATTAAAAGCATTTTCACCTGCAGCAACAGAAGCCAACCAAAGGACGACCAAAACAGTTCCGACGGAGAGACCAGCCCCGGTTATGCGGTGAAAGATGGACAACACCGAGGTAATCTGTGGCTTGTACACAGTCAAGTGGGGAGATAAAGGCCTATTATCCATTTTAAAATCCTTGCTGTTATGCCTATTCAATATATATCCAAAAATTTTTTCTGCAAGTAAAGCACTGGTTACAATTCCTTAGGAATTAATACCCAGTAATCAAAATCTAAAACAATATTTGGAAAATATCGTCCCTTATCATCTTTTATCTTCATTACAGAGCTTTTTTCTTTTGTGCCCACGCTTCTAAGTCTTAAAGCAGCTATATTTCGAACATTTAGATCGACCTTATCTAAAACTTCTGTCCAACAATAAATAGTGTCCTCAGCAAAAACGGGATTGGCGTGGGTACCACCGTTTATCCCTAAAATCATTTGCGCATTCTCCAATCCGTTGAAACTTAGTGCTCTAACCAATGATATTACATGACCTCCATAAACGAGTCTCTTTCTATCCTCACGAGAATTGATATCAAAATGCACTTTAGAATTATTTTGCCAAAGTCGCGTTGCAAAGAGATGATCTGCCTCACATATTGTATTTCCGTCTATGTGATCAATTAGATCACCGACATTGTAATCAACAAAACTCTTTTTTGATCCTGCGGCCGCAGTATCATAGCTCGAAAAATCAAGCTGCTCAGGAATGTTTAGCTCACCTCCATCCAAAGAAGTTTTCATAACAGGCAAGTGCGAAGGGGTGTTGTCTAAGCCAATAGTTCTCTTCTTCACCATAACCCATCGTTTATACTCCAAAATGATTTTTCCAGATGAATTTTGCCCTATTGTCTTTACGTAGACTATTCCAGTTTTTCCATTTGAGTTTTGCTTCAGACCAATAATCTTGGATTCTACCGACAAGGTTTCCCCGGAAAAGACAGTATTAGAAAATTTGCCTTCCGCATACCCAAGGTTAGCAACAGCATTAATAGATATATCTGGTACGGTTTTGCCAAAGATAGTGTGAAAAACAATCAGGTCATCGAGTGGTCTATCTTTTAATCCACAGTTTATTGCAAACTCTTTTGAAGATTGAAGGGCAAACCTTGTTGGATAAATGGCTTTGTAAAGAGATGCATCTGCCTCGGTCAAAGTCCTGGGCGTTGCGTGAGAAATTATATCTCCAACGACATAATCCTCAAAAAAACGACCCAAATTATTTTTAAGATCACTCAAATTCAACCCATATCCTGGATCATTTTCATTTTATTCATTAATGCAAGCGACTGCTTCACATGTAATTCTTCAACTAACACACCGTCAACGGTTGTTACACCGCTCTTTTCTTCTTTTGCTTTTTCGTAAGCCTCAATTATTTTGCTAGCCATTTCAATTTCTTTCTCTGTAGGAGCAAATACAGTGTTAGTAGTGTCTATTTGGTTTGGATGGATTAGCGTTTTACCATCATAACCCAAATTTTTGCCTTCTCTCGCCTCAGCTAGCAAACCTTCTTGATCTGATATGCTATTAAAAACGCCATCCAAGGTAATGACGTTATAAGCTTTTGCTGTTAATACAATGGAGCCCAGAGCATACGAAAGCCCCACTCGGGCTTCTTGACTGGGAAGAACAAGCTCTTTTGCAAGATCATTAGTTCCCACCACTATCCCAGTAATGCTTGAACATTCTTCCAATATCTTACCTAGGTTCAATACGCATTTTGGAGTTTCAGCCATAATCCAAATTTCAGGATCTTTTTTAAAATTTAACTCTCCAAGTTTTTTTTGGATCAACAATATGTCAGAAACCTCTGAAACTTTTGGGAACAAAATACCATCCGTCCCACTATTTTGAAGACACTCCAAATCCTTCTCTGCCCAGAGAGTATCCATGGAATTTATCCTAGTGAGAATTTTTTTTCCCTTATAGTCAGCTTTTTGGTTCGATAATACTTCAAGTATAAGCTCTCTTGCTCTTTCTTTATTTTCTGGTGATACCGCATCCTCCATATCGAATATAAAAAGATCTGCCTCAAGAGACTTAGCCTTTTCAAGGGCTCTCTCGTTAGAACCTGGCATATATAGCGCAGATCGATGTGGATAAAACTCTGACATAACTTCTGGCCTTTTAATCCGTTTCGATAAATATTATCAGTTATTCCAATATATAGTTTGAAATTCATAAAAATATATTTTACTTTTTGACTCAAACTTTATCTACAAAAATTTTATAATTTCCAACAGAATAGAGATATTAATATTATAAACGGAAAGGCAGAAATCATATGGCAAAAGCAAAGATATCACTTATAGGCGCGGGCCAGATCGGGGGAACGTTAGCCCATTTGGTAGCTCTTAAAAACCTTGGTGATGTTGTCATATTTGATATCGCAGAAGGGACTCCTCAGGGCAAAGCTCTAGATCTAGCTGAAAGTGGGCCTGTCGAGTCATTCAATATGGTTCTTAAAGGAACAAATGACTATAGCGATATAGAGGGGTCTGACGTATGTATTGTAACGGCTGGTGTTGCCAGAAAACCAGGCATGAGCAGAGATGATCTGCTTGGTATAAACTTGAAGGTAATGAAATCTGTGGCTGAGGGAATATCTACTCACGCTCCAAATGCCTTTGTCATTTGCATAACAAATCCACTTGATGCGATGGTTTGGGCACTAAAAGAATACTCTGGACTTCCTCATGAAAAAGTTGTCGGAATGGCTGGCGTTCTTGATAGCTCAAGATTTAGATATTTTATTTCTGAAGCGACGGGCGTATCAGTTCAAGACATATCGGCGTTTGTTTTGGGAGGACACGGCGATACTATGGTTCCACTAGTAAGATATTCAACTGTTGGAGGCATCCCCCTTCCTGATATTGTGGAAATGGGGGTTTTGTCTCAAGATGCTTTAGATAATATTGTGCAAAGGACAAGGGATGGAGGAGCAGAGATAGTAGGCCTACTTAAAACTGGTTCAGCGTATTATGCCCCTGCTTCATCTGCAATACAGATGGCTGAGTCATATTTATATGACTCGAAAAGACTACTGCCTTGTGCCTCTTTTGTTAACGGACAATATAATCTTAATGGGATATATGTTGGGGTACCAGTCGTGATAGGCAGTCAAGGAATAGAAAAAGTGATTGAGATATCTCTTTCTAAAGAAGAGCAAATGGAATTTTCTAAATCTGTTGACTCGGTCAAAGGCCTAATCGAAGCGTGTATAAAAATTGATCCGTCGCTAGGAAAAAAATAGATAATAAATAAGGGGGGAAAATGAATATACATGAATTTCAGGGAAAGTCTCTGCTTAGTCAATTCGATATTCCGGTGCAGCCTGGAATAGTTTTAGATCTAAAGAGCAGTTTACCTTCTCTTGAAACACTTTCCGAGAAAGCAGGTGAAGGCTCTGTATTTGCAGTAAAGGCGCAGATCCATGCTGGTGGGCGCGGAAAGGGAAAATTTAAAGAAAAAGATGCTGGAGATGGTGGGGGAGTTAGGATTTCAAAAAATGCAAATGATGCCCTTGAACAAGCACATAAAATGTTGGGTAAAACACTGGTAACGAAACAAACCGGGCCTATTGGCAAGACCGTCAACAAGGTCTATGTAGAGCTAGGATGTAGTATCGTTAAAGAATTTTATCTGGCTCTTTTGGTTGATCGGTCTTCCAGTTCTGTTTCATTTGTATGCTCTAGAAAAGGCGGCATGGATATTGAAAAGGTAGCAGAGGAAAATCCAAATGACATTGTAACAATTATTGTTGGTCCCGCAGAGGGGTTTTCTGACCACCATGGGAGGAAAATAGCTTTTGCATTGGGATTAAAGGATATTGCTTTTAAGCAATGCGTTAAAATGACCCGAAACCTCTACAATCTTTTTATCGAGAAAAATTGTGACATGATTGAAATTAATCCTTTAATTATGACCGAAGATAATTCCTTGACTTGTCTTGACTGTAAAATGAGCTTCGATAGCAATGCTCTTTTCAAAAACAAGGATTTAGAAACTTTAAGGGACATTACTGAGGAAGACCCTAAAGAGTTAGAAGCATCTAAGTTTGATCTCAACTATATATCTTTAGATGGAGAGATTGGATGCATGGTTAATGGTGCTGGATTAGCCATGGCGACTATGGATATAATAAAGCTAAATGGTTCTGAACCGGCCAACTTCCTTGATGTCGGTGGGGGCGCAACTAAGGAAAAAGTTACGGAAGCTTTTAAAATAATAACATCAGATAAGAATGTAAAAGGAATATTAGTTAACATTTTTGGTGGCATAATGCGTTGCGATGTGATTGCAGAGGGAGTGGTTCAAGCCACCAAAGAAGTTGGATTGAAAGTTCCATTGGTCGTAAGGCTTGAAGGAACAAATGTACAAGAAGGAAAAAAGATTATAGAGCACAGTGGCTTAAACGTAATCACTGCAGACAATTTAAATGATGCCGCGGCCAAAATAGTTGCGCAAATAAAGTGAGCTAAATATGAGTATTTATATAAATTCAGATACTAAAGTTATTTGCCAAGGTCTTACAGGAAGTCAAGGTTCCTTTCATACAGAGCAGGCTATAAAATACGGAACGAAAATGGTAGGGGGTGTTACCCCGGGAAAAGGTGGAGGAACACACCTAGATCTTCCCATTTTTAATTCTGTAGAGGAAGCAAAGAGAGCTACAGGTGCCAATGCAAGCGCAATCTATGTACCGCCACCATTTGCTGCTGACGCAATATTAGAAGCTATTGATGCAGAGGTCGATCTGATAGTTTGCATTACCGAGGGTATACCTATTTTAGACATGATGAGAGTGAAATCTGTTTTAACACGATCAAAATCAATCCTGATAGGACCAAATTGCCCTGGCGTGATAACACCTGATCAATGCAAGATTGGGATAATGCCGGGCCATATTCATAAAAAGGGAACAGTAGGAGTTGTCTCACGATCTGGAACACTAACTTATGAAGCTGTTGATCAGACAACAAAAATTGGAATAGGTCAATCATCTTGTATTGGTATAGGAGGCGATCCAATTAAGGGGACAGAATTCATCGATGTAATTGATAAGTTTTTAAGCGATGATGAAACACAATCTATAATAATGATAGGAGAAATCGGTGGCAGCGCAGAGGAAGAAACTTGTGAATATTTAATCAAGGAGCGCAAAAAGGGAAGATCAAAGCCGATTGCTGGTTTCATAGCTGGAAAAACAGCTCCCAAGGGAAGAAGAATGGGGCACGCTGGGGCGATAGTAGCGGGAGGTATGGGCGCCGCTGAAGATAAAATAGAGGCAATGAAAAAAGCTGGTGTTATCGTTTCAGATAGTCCAGCAACATTAGGAGAGGCAGTACAAGAGGCAATTCAGAAAAATTAGCCAAAGATTACTAGAAAATCACTGTGAGTTCTATAATATTGATAAACAAATAAGTAGCATATAGCCATGAATAAAATGGATTCTAAAAACTCTAATAAACCGGAAGACCTCCTTAATGGAGGCAACTCTACCTATCTGGAGTATTTACAAAATATGTACATGAAAGATCCAAAATCGGTGGATCAGTCGTGGTCATCTTTTTTTGAGTCAAACGACTTTCCAGCTGAAAAAGCATCATGGTCCCGAAGTGATTGGCCTGTAGATCAGGAGCAAGATTTTGGAGTCCAAGAAAATAGCCTTTGGAGTGCACAATCTCCAGAAGCCTTGGAAGAGAAAATTTTAGCCTATTCTCAAAAATCTGAATTCTTTTCGAGCGAAGATAACTTTAAAGAAAAAGTGTTAGACAGTTTGAGAGCCCTTATGATTATTAGAGCTTTCAGAATAAGAGGCCATTTAAAAGCAAAGCTAGACCCCCTTGAAATCAATAGCCTATCATATCATCCAGAACTTGATCCAAAAAATTATGGTTTTTCTGAAGAGGATATGGATAGAGAAATTTATATTGATAATGTTTTGGGATTAGAAGTTGCTTCAATGAACGAGATAATGTCTTTGCTTGAAAGAACTTACTGTGGAACCTTTGCCCTTCAGTATATGCATATTTCAAACCCGGAACAGTCGGCGTGGCTAAAAGAACGTATTGAGGGACTTGGCAAAGAAATACAATTCACAGAAGAGGGTCGAAAAGCCATACTAAATAAACTTATAGAAGCTGAAGGCTTTGAAAGATTCCTTCATGTAAAGTATACGGGAACGAAAAGGTTTGGCTTGGACGGCGGAGAGTCGCTGATACCTGCCATGGAACAAATAATAAAAAGGGGGGGGAATTTAGGCGTTCAAGAAATTGTTATTGGTATGCCTCATAGAGGAAGGTTATCAATACTAGCTAATGTGATGAGTAAACCGTTTAAAGCGATTTTTAATGAGTTTCAAGGTGGAAGTTATAAACCCGAAGATGTTGATGGCTCTGGCGATGTAAAATATCATTTAGGTGCTTCATCCGACCGGGAATTTGATGGAAACAAAGTGCACTTGTCCCTAACGGCAAATCCTTCTCACTTGGAAGCCGTAAACCCGGTCGTATTAGGGAAAGTAAGGGCAAAACAAGAGCAGCTCAATGATAACGAAAGAGGAAAGGTTCTACCTGTTTTACTCCATGGCGACGCAGCTTTTGCAGGCCAAGGTGTCGTTGCCGAATGCTTTGGCCTATCCGGTCTCAAAGGGCATCGCACCGGCGGCACAATCCATATCGTCGTAAATAATCAAATTGGTTTCACAACAGCACCACTATATTCAAGGTCATCACCCTACCCAACAGACATTGCGCTAATGGTTGAAGCGCCGATTTTTCATGTTAATGGGGATGATCCCGAAGCGGTAGTTCACGCTGCAAAAGTCGCCACAGAGTTCAGACAAAAATTCAAGAAAGACGTTGTGATTGATATTTTTTGCTATAGACGTTTTGGGCACAATGAAGGCGATGAACCTATGTTTACCCAACCGATCATGTACAAAAAAATCAAAACCCATCCGAGCGCTCTTGAGTTGTATTCCAGAAAACTAGAGGCAGAAGGTGTACTTAGGGATGGAGAATTGGACACCCTTAAATCGAACTTTCAGAGATTTCTTAATGACGAGTTCGAAGCAGGAAAAAACTACAAACCGAATAAAGCAGATTGGCTTGATGGAAAATGGTCTGGGCTTACTAAGAGACCAGACGATTACGAAAGGGGGAAAACCTCGATCAAAAAGGATGTGTTTAAAAAAATATCGACTGTACTCACAACTATTCCAAACAACTTTAATATACACAAAACAGTGTCAAGAATGATTGAAAATAAAAGGGATACTCTGACCAAGGGAGAGGGTATTGACTGGGCGACAGCTGAAGCGCTTGCTTTCGGGTCTTTATTGAATGAGGGGTTTTCAATTAGGCTCTCTGGTCAAGACTCGAAAAGAGGAACTTTTTCTCATAGGCACTCTGCAATTATAGATCAAAAGACTGAGGAGCGCTTTTATCCGCTTTATAATGTAACTCAAAATTCCGTTGAGTTTGGTGTTTCCAAGATTGGAGGCAAGTTAGATATCAATCAAAAAACTCAATTTGAAGTTATTGACTCAATGTTGTCTGAGTATGCAGTCTTGGGTTATGAGTATGGGTACTCTCTTGCGGAACCAAATTGCTTAACTATATGGGAAGCTCAGTTTGGGGATTTTGTAAATGGTGCACAGATTATGATCGATCAATTTATATCCTCAGGAGAAAAAAAATGGTTGAGAATGTCTGGGCTGGTAATGCTCCTGCCTCACGGTTATGAAGGACAGGGGCCAGAGCACTCATCTGCTAGATTAGAGAGATTTCTGCAGGCATGTGCAGAAGAAAATTGGATCGTGGCTAATGTTTCCACTCCAGCTAACTATTTCCATATATTGAGAAGACAAATGCTCAGACATTTTCGAAAACCACTTGTCATAATGACCCCAAAGTCATTACTTAGAAATAAACTAGCTGTAAGTTCGGTGAAAGATTTCACAAATGGCTCAAGCTTCCATAGAATACTCAATGATGATGCTGAAACATCGCGTGACTTTAAACTTTCTGATGATAGTAAAATTAAAAAAGTGGTTATTTGCTCCGGAAAAATTTATTACGAACTATTTACGGAAAGAAATAAGAGAAAACTAAAAGAGGTATATCTACTTAGAATTGAACAATTGTATCCTTTTCCATCACAATCAATGATCAAGGAGTTATCGCGTTTTAAAAACGCAAAAATCACTTGGTGTCAGGAAGAGCCACGCAACCAGGGAGGCTGGTTTTTCGTTGAACCAATACTAGAGATGGTTTTAAGTCATGTAAGCCATAGCTGTAAAAGGGCTGATTATGCCGGACGACAGTCCGCTGCCTCACCAGCAACTGGTCTAGCTAAGCAGCATATCGAGCAACAAGAAAAACTAATTGATCAAGCTTTAGAAGTTTAGGGCGTTATTTAGGGGATTATGATGATAGAGTTAAAAGTTCCTACATTAGGTGAGAGTGTAACGGAGGCGACAGTTGGCACTTGGTTCAAGAAGGCGGGAGACAAGGTCGCTGTTGATGAAATGATATGCGAACTCGAAACAGATAAAGTAACAATCGAAGTTCCAAGCACTGTGAGCGGTGTCGTTTCAAAAATTATAGTCAAGGAAGGAGAAACTGTAGGGTTAGATGCAATACTAGCTTTATTAGAGGAGGGCGCAGGGTCAGGAGAAAAGAATGGTACGTCAAATATTAAAACGGTAGAAAAAAATACTCCTGAAAAAATAAAAGACCATAAAAACGCCCCTTCTGCAGAAAAGATAATGAAAGAGAAAAATATTGATCCGAGCTCCTTGAAAGGAACTGGAAGAGATGGTCGGATCATGAAGGAAGACGTCATGAGCTTGCCAAGCAATAAAGATTTACAGGTAGGTGATATGTCTTCACCAAGATCAGAAGAAAAAGTGAAAATGACGAGACTGAGACAAACAATAGCTCGGAGATTAAAGGAGTCTCAAAATACGGCAGCAATGCTAACAACATACAATGAGGCAGATATGACTGCCATTTTAAAAATAAGAAGTGAATTGAAAGACCAATTTTTCTCCAAGCATGGAGTAAAACTTGGATTTATGTCATTTTTTGTGAAAGCTTGTTGTAAAGCGCTGGAAGAAGTACCTGAGGTAAATGCGCAAATAGATGGGGATCATATAATTTACAAACATTATGTCAACATGGGCGTAGCAGTGGGAACTGATAATGGATTGGTTGTTCCCGTATTAAAAAACGCTAATAATATGGGCTTCTCAGATATAGAAAAAGAAATAAATAAAATGGGCTTATTAGCGAGAGACGGCAAGTTATCTATAGCTGATATGACTGGCGGTACTTTCACCATATCTAATGGAGGTATATATGGATCTCTAATGTCCTCTCCTATCCTAAACTCACCCGAGTCAGGCATACTGGGAATGCACAAAATTCAGGAAAGGCCGATGGTTATAGATGGAAAAATAGAAATACGACCCATGATGTATCTTGCCTTGAGTTATGACCATCGCATTGTAGATGGAAAGGGTGCAGTAACATTTTTAGTGAGGGTTAAAGAAAACTTAGAGGACCCTCGACGATTATTGATTGATCTATAAATTTTAAAACTAAGGATTTCATATGGATAAATTCGATGCAATAGTCATTGGCAGTGGGCCAGGTGGCTATGTTTGCGCAATTAAATTGGCTCAGCTGGGTGTAAATGTTGCTTGTGTTGAAGGTAATGCCTCTCTTGGTGGAACGTGTTTAAATGTAGGGTGCATTCCTTCAAAAGCGCTTCTCAACGCTTCACATAACTATCATAACTCAATAGAGAATTTTTCAAAAATGGGTATAGAGGTAGAACGCCCTTCTGTAAACTGGAGTAAAATGCTGAGCTACAAAGATGCTATGATAAAGGATAACACTAAGGGAATAGAGTACCTATTTAAAAAAAATAAAATTACTCTCATAAATGGATGGGCGAGCTTTGTAGACAATAATACAATAAGTGTTAATGGAAAAAACTTTGAGGCTGACCACTTCGTTATTGCATCTGGCTCTGAAGCTACCAGTCTAAACAACATTAAATTTGATGAACAAGTAATTGTATCTTCAACTGGTGCTTTAGAGTTAAAGAAAATTCCAGAAAAAATGATAGTTATCGGAGCAGGTGTTATAGGTTTAGAGATGGGTTCAATATACAGTCGTCTTGGTACTGAGATAACAATATTAGAATTCTATGATAAAGTTCTAAATGGCATGGACCATGACATATCAAAGAATTTCAAATCCATATTGCAAAAACAAGGCTTTAAGTTCCATTTAAGCTCTTCTGTCTCAAATATAGCCAAAGAAAAAAAAGGTGTAAAAGTTACATACGAAGAAAGAAACTCCAATAATTCGTATGAGTTATACGCAGACGTCGTTTTAGTAGCTACCGGGAGAAAGCCTTTCACTGAAAACCTCAAACTCGAAAACATCGGAGTTATGATTAATCCCAAGGGACAAATTGAAACAGATAAAAACTGGAGAACAACCACGAAGAATATATTTGCTATAGGTGATGTAACGCCAGGTCCAATGCTCGCTCATAAAGCTGAGGAGGAAGGTATAGCCGTCGCTGAAATAATTGCAGGACAAGCAGGTCATGTAAACTTTGAAGTAATACCGAGTGTTGTTTACACTGACCCAGAGGTTGCTTCTGTTGGCAAAACCGAAAATGAATTAAAAGAAGAGGGTATAGACATAAAAGTTGGAAAATTTTCATTTATGGGCAATGGGCGTGCGAAGACGGTTTTTTCTAACAGCGGGTTCGTAAAAGTTATAGCCGACTCTAATAATGATAGAATTTTGGGGGCTCATATAATCGGGCCAGCTGCAGGTGACCTGATCCATGAGATATGCGTTGCAATGGAGTTTGGTGCAAGTACCGAGGATTTAGCGAGAACTTGTCATGCTCATCCTACTTTTTCTGAGGCAGTACGAGAAGCTGCGCTCGCTTGCGGAGTAGGCGCCATTCATTCTTAATATTATATGACTCTCAATTTAAATTTCTTGCAAATTAAATAACAAACATTTATCAACATCCAAGACTGTTAATCGCGAGGAGATAAGGTAATGGCAAAAGAAGAATGGGGCACTAAAAGAGTTTGTCCAGAGACTGGCAAGCGATTCTATGATCTTAATAATAATCCTGTTATTAGCCCATATACCGGAAAAGAAATAATACTTGATAAATCTTCTTCTTCGAAAATTAAGACAAAGACTAAAAGTGCTGAGGACCAAAAAGATGAAAAGTTTGACGGGTCAGATGAGTTACTAAGCATTGATGATGATATTATTTTGGACGAAGAGGCTGATTCGTCTGAGTTAGATGCCGAGCTATTAGAAGAAGATGAGCAGGATACGGTGCCATTAGAAGAGATAACCGATGTACCCTCTGCTGAAAGTGACGAAAACTAATTTCAAACAAATTCTTTTAGTGTTAATGTTTTAAAAAAACAATAATTGGGGCCATAGCTCAGCTGGGAGAGCGCTTGCATGGCATGCAAGAGGTCAGGGGTTCGATCCCCCTTGGCTCCACCATGAAGAAAATGAAACAAGCGCGTTTTGAAAAAGTAGAACTTAACCAGATTTTACAACTTTACGGAATGATGGTATCACAAGGTCTATGGAAGGATTACAGTATATCATTTTTAAAAGAATTTGCGATATTCTCTGTTTACAGAAAAAATTCTGATTGGGCTCTCTTCAGTATCAAGAAGACGCCTAAAAATTCGAAGTTTGGTAGACTTTATTCTTTAGTTGCAATGGATGGTAGAATTTTGAAGTGTTCTAATGACTTAAAAGCTACATTAAGGGTATTAAAACATAAAGAACTTAAGCTAAACTTAGTCTAGGGACACACTAAATGCGTGACTTTCAAAAACCTGAACGCTCTGAAGTCTTTTCATCGAATGGAATGATTGCCACCTCTCACCCGCTAGCTGCAAAAATAGGCCTTGATTCTATGAGCAAAGGGGGAAATGCAATAGATGCAGCAATTACTGCAGCACTAATGCTAGTTTTGTGTGAACCACAATCGACTGGTTTATTTGGTGATGCATTTGCAATTATAAAATCAAAAAAAGCAAAAGGAATAATAGGTTTAAACGGGTCTGGGAAGGCACCAATGGCTTTGACTAGTGATACCTTACTATCAAGAAACATTAAAGAGATACCTTTGGAAAGCGTTCACTCTGTAACCGTTCCAGGTGCTGTATCTCTATTTGAAGAGGTTGCAGACAAATTTGGAAATTTGGGGTTGAAAGAACTATGCACTCAGCCTATAAAATACGCCGAAGAGGGTGTTGTAGTAAGCCCACGCGTTTCATTTGACTGGGAGTTAAACAGCAAAAAACTCCTTGGATCTTCTGCAAAATTTTACCTAGACTCTGGAAGACCATATAAGGCTGGCTCTTTATTTAAAGCACCGATGCAAGCAGAGGTTTTAAGACAAATAGCAGCTCACGGCTCCAAAGGTTTTTATCAGTCAGATATTACAACCGACCTAGTAAGCTCATTAAAGGAGTTTGGCGGGGTACATAGCCTTGCTGATTTTGAAAATGTAAAAGTTCAATATGTTGATCCAACTTATGCAGAACTAAAAGATGGAAGCACATTAATAGAGTTGCCACCAAATGGTCAGGGTTTAACTGCAATAATGATGAAAAAGTTGATGCAATTTTGTAATATTGATCGCTTTAGCGCTGGGTCTTTTGAAAGGGTTCACCTAGAGGCGGAAATAGCAAAAGTAGCCTACGCTGCTAGGAATAATTTCATTGGAGATCCGAATTTTTCAGAAGTTAAACAGAATATATTTTTAGACGATGCGTATTTGGAACAATTGTCAAGAGAGGTCTCTGTTGGGAAATTATTAAACGATAATCTTGAAGACGACTTTTTTTCTCGAAATAAAGAAACTGTCTTAATTTGCGCAGCTGATAGTACAGGGAATGCTATTTCTTTAATTTTCTCCACTTTTCATGCCTTTGGTTCAGGATTATGCTCAAAAAAATATGGACTACTTTTTCATAACCGCGGCGCTGGCTTTGTTCTGAAGAAAGATCACCCAAACGAATTGATGGGTGGGAAAAGGCCTCTTCACACAATAATCCCTGCCATTCTTCAAGAAAAGAATGGAAGCATAATGCCTTTTGGAGTTATGGGTGGGCAATACCAAGCTAATGGGCATGCAAGAATTCTAAGCAATATAAAGGACTATGGCATGAGTTTCCAAGAAGCTTTAAATTTTCCACGCAGCTTCTATTTTGATGGTGTGTTGAATATAGAGAAAGGTTACAAAAAGGATATAACAGAAAAACTTAGTAAAGTCGGTTATACAGTTCAGGAAGCGTCTATACCGATAGGAGGGGCCCAATTGGTGAGGGTTGATTCTTCAGGGGTTTTGATAGGGGCTTCAGACCCTAGAAAAGATGGGTGTGCACTCGGATACTGATTAGCCTCAGTGCATTATGTCTGACAAAAGATATCGCCCTTCAGACAAGTTACCGAATAATTGCTTTACTTCGGGGTGGCCTATTGGTTCACCACTATCATCATACAATAAATTCTGTTCCGACACATATGCAATATAGTAACTAGAATCGTTTTCGGCCAAAAGGTGGTAAAATGGTTGATCCTTTTTAGGCCTGTGGTTTTCTGGTATAGAGTTCCACCATTCCTCGGTGTTATCAAAAGTAGGATCGACGTCAAATATCACTCCTCTGAATGGGTGTATTCGATGTTTCACTACTTCACCTATTGAAAATTTTGCATTTCTATTAAGCATTTTTTTTATCCTTTGGACCAAACTCTTTGACTTTTAATTAATCGAATTTTAAAAAGATACAAGTGCCATCGACATTGAATAATAAATTAACTAGCAATCTAAATACAATAACTTTCTATGTTAAAAAAATCTTTTTTCATTTTTTTTCTTTTCAACTACGTTTTTATCTCAAGCTGTGTGGGTATTCCGAAGAATCAAGAAAACGCTTGCACAATATTAAAACAAAAGAAAAGTTGGAGATCTGCATTGAAGAAAACCGAGAAAAAGTGGGGGGTCAGCCCCGGAATGCAGCTTGCCTTTATAAAAACAGAGTCAAATTTTAGACCGACGGCTCGGACCCAGAGAAAGTATTTTCTTGGCTTAGTCCCTACCGGTAGGATTTCATCAGCTTACGGGTATTCTCAAGCACTGGACGGAACATGGAAAGAATATAAAAAAAGCACTGGGAACAGATACCATAGACGATCTAACTTTGCACACTCAACAAACTTCATTGGATGGTATGTGGACAAATCTAATAAGTTGTTAGGGATATCCAGAAATAATGCTTATCTCCAATATCTTGCCTACCATCAGGGTCAAGCAGGATTTAAAACAGGTGCATACAAGACTAAAAGTGGCTTATTAAAAGTGGCAAAAAAAACAGCTGACACTAAAAAAATATTTGATCGTCAACTTAAAAAATGTCTGTAGCTTTCAGATTAGGGTTGACTAGACTAACATGTGTTTATAACGTTCATTTAGTTAAGAAATACAAAGACATTGATCAATGGATGAATTCTCCAAAAAAGCGAATTTGGATAAACTGGACAGACAGATAGAGGAGTTTAAGTCAAAAAAACACCAAAATAGCCCTAAAAGATTAAAAGTTCAGAACGATGGCTGGAGAATGGTAATTGAACTTGTAACTGGCATGATTTTAGGAGTAAGTTTGGGGATGGCGCTTGATTATATTATTGGCAGTGAACCAATATTTTTAATAGTGTTTTCGCTTTTAGGTTTTATGGCTGGCGTAAAAACAATGATTGCTACAGCAAAAAAAATGAATGAAACGAATAACTGAAAAAGAACAAATAGATGGCAAAAGAGTCTGCATTTAATATTCACCCAATGGATCAGTTTATAATCGAACCTATCCTCATGGGAGAAAACTTGGAGTGGTATTCTTTTACGAACCAAGCCTTATGGATGCTAATTAGCTTAGCGTCAATATCCTTCGTGTTTATATATGGGTCACGAAAGCATCAACTTGTCCCAGGTCGACTACAATCTGTTGCTGAATTAATGTATTTCTTTATTAGAGATATGATTATCGATATAGCCGGTCAGGAAGGCTTGAGGTACTTTCCTTATATATTTACCCTATTTATTTTGATATTATTTGGAAATGTTTTGGGCCTGTTACCTTATAGTTTTACATATACTAGTCATATTGCTGTGACAGGATTTCTTGCACTCTCCGTTTTCATCTCAGTTACGTTAATCGGATTTCTTAGAAATGGTTTTGGCTTTTTAAGCCTATTTTGGATCAGTAGTGCTCCCCTAGCCCTAAGACCAATATTGCTAATTATTGAGGTGATATCTTACTTTGTACGGCCAGTTAGCCACTCTATCAGACTTGCCGGTAACATGATGGCAGGACACGCAGTAATCAAAGTATTTGCAGGTTTTGCTGGAGCCTTAGGATTGGGAGCGATTGCACCTATATTCGCAATTACAGCAGTTTACGGACTCGAAATGCTTGTTGTAGTAATACAGGCTTATGTATTTACTATTTTAACTTGTGTTTACTTAAACGATGCTTTGCATCCAGGTCACTAATAAATTTAATAAAGGAGCAATATTATGGTTGATGGAAATTTAGTAGAAATGGGAAAACTTATAGGGGCAGGCCTTGCTTGCACAGGAATGGGAGGAGCGGCTATAGGAGTTGGACATGTCGTTGGCAATTTTCTCTCAGGAGCCCTAAGAAATCCCAGTGCCGCCTCTGGCCAAACTGCTACCATGTTCATAGGCATTGCATTTGCAGAAGCATTAGGGATTTTTAGCTTTTTGGTTGCATTGCTATTAATGTACGCAATGTAGTTTAATAAAAACTAAATGGCTTCAGCTTCAAATAACGGTGCGGTGGGGATGCCCCAACTGGATTTCTCCACCTTCCCTAACCAAATATTTTGGTTAGTCATTTTTTGTGTAATTTTATTTGCTATCGTAAAATTGTTTATTATTCCAAGAATGGAAGATATCTTCGCAAATCGAAGGAAAATTATTGATGGAAACGTAGCAAAAGCAGAAGAAATTAGGCTAAGAGTGGGTGAAATAGAAAAACAGATTGAGGAGGAGCTTCGAAAAGCTAAGGCTCAATGCGACGATATTATGAGCACCAGCGGAAATAATATAAAAGAACAAATGTCTATAGCGTTAGAAGATAGCAAAATAGCTACTTCTCAATTAATTGAAGAGGCAGAAGAGAGATTAAAGACGCTAAGAGATGGATCAGAAACAGCGATCGAAAAAATATCAGAAGACTTGGCAACAGAAATAATAAATAAGCTTTCCAGAGGAAAATAGGTTCAAATGAAAAATTTAAGAGGCCCTAAACTAAAAATTGAGTGGTTCATGATAACGCTACTAACTTTTTCTCTTTCATTTGAAACAGTTTACGCCGCTGGCTCTGAAAAAATGTTTAGTTTAAATAATACAGATTTTGTAGTTTTAATTTCTTTCTTAATATTTGTAGGTGTTTTGATTTATTTCAAAGTTCCTTCCATTATTGCTAAGTTTTTAGATAAAAGATCCGACGATATTAAAAACGAAATTGAAAGGGCAAGTGAAATATTAGAAGAAGCAAAACAAATTCTTTCTTCGATTGAAGCCGATCATATAAAGACAACCGAAACTATCGAACAGATGGTTATAACTGCCAGAGATCGTGCGAGAGACGAGGAAGAAAAAGCCAAAAAACATATTGAAGAATTGATGAAAAACAAACTCATATCTGCAGAAGGGCAAGTCAAGTCAAATGAGAGAAAAATTATTGAGGAAATAGAACAACGTGCAATAGATTTAAGTGTAGAAAAAGTGAGAGTAAAATTGTCTAAAAGCCTCTCAGGGGATGATTATGAAAGATATTTTACCTCCTCAATAAAGTCTGTAGAGAAAGGCTTAAAGCAAGTTTATAGTTAATATTTCATTGGCAGGCATTTTGGTTACAATTTGTATCACAAAATAAATTAAAAGAGATAAATCAGCTCGTAATGACAGATAACAAAAAATACGATGTGGTTGCGATAGGAAACGCCATGCTGGATGTCTTGTGTGAAGTTTCGGAACCTTTCCTCGACCAGGAAGGAATTTCGAAAGGTGTGATGAATTTAGTCTCTAGGGAGAGATCAAATAACATTTTAAAATTAGTGAAACCGATTAAAGAGACAGCGGGCGGATCAGCAGCGAATACTATTTCGACTCTGGCTAAGCTGGGTTTAAAAACTGGCTATATAGGAAAAATAGCTGACGACCAACAAGGAAGAGTATTCAAAAAAGATTTAATACACGACTCAATAATCTACAAAACTGCATTTCTGGATAAAGGTAATTCAGAGTCAACTGGCAAGTGTATTGTTTTAATAACTCCTGATAAAGAAAGGACAATGAATACATATCTTGGCGCTACAGAATATCTGTCAGATATTGATATAGATGAAGAACTTATCGCCTATAGTGAATGGTTATACCTTGAAGGATATCGCTTTGATGGACAAGAAAGCAAAAAAGCATTTTATAAAGCTATTGAAATTGCAAAAAAAAATAAAACAAAAATTGCAATTACGCTTTCCGACAGTTTTTGCGTAGATAGACATAGATCTGATTTTATTAATCTATTGAATGAATCAGCAGACCTTGTGTTTTGCAATGAGGACGAGCTAAAATCACTATACGAAGTCGAATATATTGAGGCTGCACAGAAACTTATTGCCGATACTATTAGCTGTGTTGCTTGTACTTGTGCAGAAAAGGGTGCCTACTTATTTCATAAATCATCAATAAGAAGAATTTCAACAAAAAAAGTATCTGTGATTGATACAACAGGAGCAGGAGATAATTTTGCTTCTGGTTTTTTGTATGGCCTATCAAAAAATTTTTCACTGGAGAAATGTGCGGCACTTGGAAATGAGATTGCTGGTGAAGTATTGACAGTTTACGGGCCAAGGATAGAAAAAAGCCTAACAAACTTTATTAAAGTTAATGCTTAGCTGCTCTGTGTTAACAACCTAAAGACATCAGCCAAATCAGCTTCTTCTGTTGAAAGATCCATTATTTCTAATCCCTGCGACCTTAGACAATCAATTATTTGATCAATTTTAATCTCATTTCTATTGTAGGATATCGACAATTTCTGATCTTTATGTTCTTTGAGACTTGCTTTTTCAGGAAGCTTAATTTTCTCAAGATGACGATTATTGAATTTAACATTTATAACTTTCAAATTCACTTTTGCAAGTAAATCACTGGTATCATCACAGGCAATTAATTTACCTTTGTTTAAAATAGCGATTTTCTCACAGAGAGCTTCTGCTTCCTCCAGGTAATGGGTTGTTAAAATAATTGTTGTACCCTTTGAGTTTAAATCCTTCATATAAGTCCAAAGCATTTCTCTCAACTCAATATCCACGCCAGCTGTTGGTTCATCCAATATCACTACCTCTGGGGCATGAACAAGAGCTTTTCCAATAAGTAATCTCCTTCTCATTCCACCAGAAAGAGACCGCATATAAGCACTAGACTTTCCTTCCAAACCGAGCCTTTTCAAAATCTGATTGATGTTTCTATTCGCTTTTCTCACACCGTATAGACCGGCTTGTATATCTAGGCTCTCATATGGAGTTAAAAATGGATCAAAGTTTGTTTCTTGGGGAACAACTCCAATACTTCTTTTAAACTCTCTCATATTAATATCTTGATCGATATTTCCAATTTTCACTATTCCAGAAGTTTTAATCACTAGACCGGCCAGAATATTTATCAGAGTTGACTTTCCCGCTCCATTGGGTCCTAAAAGGCCAAAGAATGAACCTCGTTTCACTTGTAAATCCAAATCTTCAAGTGCTACTACCGGTTCATTTCCGTCAGAGCCTTGATATACTTTCCGTAGATTTTTAACCTCCAAGCCAAACTCTGTTAATTCTGGTTTAATCATATTTTTCTCTTTATTTTTATAGTAGTAATAGAGATAAAATATGTTATTTATTTTGTTATGTCTAAGGAAGTTATTATCACTGATAAAATAGTTGTCTCATGCAATGGGGACGATCTTAAGGGAAGCAACCACCCCAAAGTATGGCTAAAAATAAAAGAAACAGAAAAGTTCATTGACTGCCCTTACTGTGAGCGAAGATTTTCATATCAACCATCAAAGGTTTAGAGTGTGAATAGTCTTGATCCTAAGAAACATCTTGTTTTAGTGGATGGGTCTGGATTTATATTTAGAGCGTATCACGCCCTTCCACCCCTTAAAAAGTCTGATGGAACGCCCATGGGAGCAGTTTCTGGTTATTGCAATATGCTTTTTAAATTAATAAACGAAATCAAGGAGTTTCAAGCCACCCATATTGCTGTTGTATTTGACCATAAAGATAAGACATTTAGGTCCGATATTTATAAAGATTACAAAGCAAATAGACCTCCTCCCCCTGATGACCTGGTACCACAGTTTCAGTTAATCAGAGAGGCTACTGAAGCATTTGGCTTTTTTGCAATCGATAAGAAGGGCTATGAGGCTGACGACATTATTGCTACTCTTGCTCATAATGCAACTAAGGAAGGTGCCAATGTAACAATTTTTTCTTCAGATAAAGATTTAATGCAACTCGTTTCTGAGAACATAAAGATGTATGATCCTATAAGGAATGTTTTCATCGATGTCGAAAGAGTAAAAGAGAAATTTGGCGTTACGCCTGATAAAGTGATTGATGTACAAGCTCTGATAGGTGACAAAGTTGATAATGTACCAGGAGTACCTGGTATCGGCGTAAAGACAGCCTCGAGCTTAATATCAGAATTTAAAAACGTAGAAAACTTAATAGAAAAATATGCGTTAATAAATAAAGACAGAATAAAAAACCTTATTTCTGATAATGTTGATAAAATAATTTTGTCAAAAAAACTGGTCACCTTACACAAAAGAGTAGAAATTGAGCTAAATATTGGAGATTTTGAGCTAGCCACTTTAAATCTAGAAAAATTATTGGTTTTTACAAAGCTAATGGAACTCAATACTCTATCAAAAAGAATCTCCTCTCAACTAGAAGAGTTTAATGCATCAAAGACTTTTAAAAATGATCACGGTCAATCCATATCCTCTGACAATTACCAGGTCATTCAAACTGAAGATGCTCTAAGTGATTGGTGTGAAAAAATAGTTAACCAAAAATTTTTTGCTATTGATACTGAAACAACATCCCTCGATACACTATCCGCTGAATTAGTGGGAGTTTCCATTTGTATTGGTTCAGGCAACGCGTGTTATATACCAATAGCGCATCAGACCGATGAACCTGAATATAAAGATTTAGAAAAAAAACAGCTTGATAGATCTATAGTCTTGAAAAAACTACAGCCTCTTTTAGCTGATAGAAGTATACTGAAAATAGGTCACAATATAAAATACGATATTAAGGTATTGGACAAATATGAATGCCAGGTAAACTCTTTTGACGACACGATGTTAATGTCACACTGTATAAATGGTGGTAGCCAAAGACACAACTTAGACTCAGTGGCCAGGAGTCTTCTCAATCATCAAACAATAAAGCTTAAAGATTTAATTGGGTCGGGAAAAAGAGAACTTAATTTCAAGAATGTACCAATAAGTTTAGCAGCAAATTATGCAGCGGAAGATGCTGACATGACATTTCGCGTATGGGAAATTATGAAAAAAGAGTTAGTCAAAAAATCAGTTTACAGTGTCTACCAAAATATTGATAAACCAATGGTCCCAGTTTTGGTTGATGCCGAGCTCAAAGGTGTCGAAGTTGATAGGCCACAGTTGCAGCAACTGTCTGACTTTTTTGAAAAAAAGTTAAGCGAGTTAGAAAATGAGATATTTACGATAGTGGGCGTTAAATTTAATATAGCTTCCCCAAAGCAATTGAGCGAAATTCTTTTTGAAAAATTAAAGCTACCCCATGGAAAAAAAAATAAATCAGGTGGTTTTCAAACAGGGGCAGATGTCTTGGAGGATTTATCTTCAGGAGGCTTTGAAGTTGCATCACATCTGCTTGAATGGAGAAAGATTTCTAAATTGAAGTCTACTTATTCAGACTCACTGATGTTACATATAAATAATTTAACGGGAAGAGTGCATACCTCCTTTAACCTGGCTGGCACCTCTACAGGGCGTCTCTCGTCCTCTGATCCAAATCTTCAAAATATTCCGATACGAGATGCCGAAGGTAAGAAAATTAGAGAAGCTTTTATTGCTAAACAGGGAGCTAGGCTTCTCAGCCTTGATTATAATCAAATAGAACTAAGATTGTTAGCTCACATAGCAGACGTTAAGGGTCTCAAAGATGCATTTAAAAATAATGTAGATATTCACTCAAGTACTGCATCTCAAATTTTTTCGGTTCCAATAGAAAAAATTGATAGTTCGCTTAGAAGGAAAGCAAAAGCCATAAATTTCGGAATTATTTATGGAATTTCTGCATTTGGGTTGTCAAAGAATCTTAAAATTACTCGTTCTGAAGCACAAGAATTCATAGATAATTATTTCAAACAATTTCCGGAAATAAGAGACTATATGACTACTACAGTGGCAAAAGCGAAAGAACATGGTTTTGTAAAAACGTTGTTCAATAGAAAGATACATTTACCTAACATTGGGACTAAAGGTCCAGCGGGTGGCTTTGCTGAGAGAGCTGCAATAAATGCACCAATCCAAGGCAGTGCCTCAGATATAATTAAGAGAGCTATGATTAAAATTCATGCGTTTCTGAAAAGTTCCAATCTAGACGCAGACCTTTTATTACAGGTGCATGACGAACTAATATTTGAGTCTAATGAAAACACAATTGATGAATTAAAAAATAAGGCATCAAATATCATGGAACATGCTACTTTACCATACTTAGATCTAGACGTTCCTCTTAAGGTTGAAGGAGGGCAGGGGATTAACTGGTATTTGGCTCATTGAAATCTCCTAACATTTCATTGAAAACTTTATTTAGGAGCCTTAGGTCAGTATGTCTTAAAACTATTTCTACTCCAAATAAGCCAGAATTTTCGAAAGGATATGATCCTATAGAAATGTCTCTATATTTGTCTGCATAATTCCGAAGTCGTTCCGATATGTCACTTTCTTTTTTATATATTTTTAAAGTTTTTGAAAGAACTGGGGTAGCAGACTTCATATCTAAAATTATTTCTTGGACCATCGCCTCAAAGATTTTTGGAACCCCAGCCATCACAAATACGTTTTTAATAATGAAGCCAGGCGCACCAGAAATTTTATTTTTAATTAACTTGGCACCTTCAGGAATTCTTGCCATTCTTAACCGAGCCGCATTAAGATCTTTTTTTCCATTTTTATAGTTCATTGCCAGTAATTCCACAGCGTCATCTCTGATAACCAAAGGAGTATCAAAGCAATTTGCAATGGCTTCAGCAGTTATATCATCATGTGTTGGCCCAATTCCCCCACTAGTAAAGACATAATCTTTCGCAGTAGACTCATTATTAACGACACTCTCTATAATACTATGATCATCAGGAATGACCCTTACCTCCTCTAATGAAATCCCTTTTTCTACCAATATTTTAGCTAAATAGTTTGAATTTGTATCTTGTGTTCTGCCGGAAAGAATTTCATTCCCTATAATTATGATTGACGCTGTTTTCATTTTTTTGCAAATTTCTTATGAAAAATAAAGTTTCCTCTTTACTGAATAATATTTGGCTAATAATCATAGACTATAAACGTATGAATACTAAAAACATGCATAAAAATAAAGATGGTATATATATATATAACGAAGAGGCCTACGAGGGGATAAAAAAGGCCTGTGAGATTGCCTCTAAAACGCTCGATATGATTGGTAGTTACGTTAAATCTGGCGCAACGACTGAAGAGCTCAATAAAAAATGTCATGATTTTATTTTGTCACATAATTCAGTGCCTGCAACGTTAGGTTACAGAGGTTATCCGAAGTCTTGTTGTATCTCTCTTAATCACGTTGTCTGTCATGGGATTCCCAGTGACAAAAAACTAAAGAATGGTGACATTTTAAATATAGATGTGACGTGTATTCTTGACGGATGGTACGGAGACACAAGCAGAATGTTCACCGTGGGTAACATAGGGTTAAAAGCAAAGAGACTTATTGAGTTAACTCATGATGCTCTCTTCTTGGCAATAAAAAACGTTACTCCCGGAAAAACGTTTGGCGACCTCGGTGCAATTATACAAGAATATGTTGAAAAACACAAAATGTCAGTCGTCAGAGATTTCTGTGGACACGGAATTGGAAGTGAATTTCATCAAGCCCCGAATGTTCTTCATTATGGCAATTACAACTCTGGACCCAGACTTGAGAGTGGTATGTGTTTCACTATTGAACCAATGGTAAATATTGGCAGGCAAGAGACAAAAATTCTAAGCGATAACTGGACAGCGGTTACAAGAGATAAATCACTTTCCGCTCAATTTGAACATACAGTATTTGTAAAAAAAGATGGATGTGATATTTTGACAAACTCCTTCAATAATACATTTTTTCCAGAAGGTGCTAAATTGCACCGCAACAATGTTTGAATTTCTTTCCAGAACCACATGGGCATGGACTATTTCTCCTAACTTTCTTGCTGGCGAAAGAAGTAAGCGTTTCAGAACCACTTTCAGTAGCTGTAAGGTCTGAACTAATCACTTCTTTTTCAGATGACTCGGAACCCGGTTCAGAGACAAATTTTGCAAAAAAAACGACTTTTATTGTTTCTCTCTTTATTTTCTCTAACAAACTTTCAAATAATATAAATGCTTCTTGCTTATATTCATTCAAAGGATCTCGTTGAGCATATCCTCTGAACCCAATGACAGATCTCAAATGATCTAAAGTAGAAAGGTGTCCTGACCAACAATAATCTACAACTTGGAGTAGAATCTGTTTTTGAAGCATTTTGAATGCTTCCGCTCCAACTTCATTAATTTTGTTTTCTAAACTATTTTGAACATCTTTAAGAATTATATCTCTAATCTCTGTTTCTAATATCCCATCCTTTTTAACGAAATTTTTCAGTTGCAAGGTTAGATTAAATTGCTCTTTGAGTTTTGTTTCCAAACCATTTACATCCCATTGATCTACAAAGGATGCCTCTGGTATACTTTCAACAATAATATCCTCCACTACGTCCATATATATGTTTTCAAACATTTCTGAAACGTCTGCAGTTTCCATTATGTTTCGCCGTTGAGAAAAGATCTCTTTTCTTTGAACGTTCACTACATCATCGTATTTCAGAATATTCTTACGCAAGTCAAAGTTTCTGGCTTCAACTTTTCCTTGAGCTCGCTCCAGCGCCTTACTCACCCAAGGATGTGCAATGCTCTCACCGTCTTTTAAACCCAATTTGGACAACATACCATCCAGTTTGTCTGACCCGAATATTCTTAATAAATCATCATCTAGGCTAAGAAAAAACATAGTTTTTCCTGGATCTCCTTGCCTACCAGACCTTCCTCTAAGTTGATTGTCTATTCTTCTACTTTCATGCCTCTCTGTCGCTAAGACATACAACCCTCCTGCTTCAACTACCTTTTCCCTATCTTCAAGAACTTGACGCTCAATCTCGGCTTTCTTTTGATCATATTTTGGGTCATTTATATCAATTTTACCCTTAACCTGCATTTCAACATTACCGCCGAGCTGTATATCTGTTCCCCTACCCGCCATATTTGTGGCTATAGTCACAGCTTTTGGTGTCCCAGCAAGCGAGATTATTTCTGCTTCCTGTTCATGATATCTAGCATTAAGCACATTATGTTTGATATTCTCTTTTTTAAGCAACTTTGAAATTTCTTCAGATTTGTCAATTGATGTTGTGCCAACTAGTATTGGCTGTCCTTTTTCATTAGATTTCTTTATCTCGTTTATAACAGCACTGTATTTTTCTTCTTTCGTTCTATATACTTGATCTTCCTCATCCAATCTGGATATAGGCATATTAGTAGGCACCGCAACGACACCTAAACCATATATTTCTGAAAACTCATCTGCCTCTGTTATCGCCGTTCCAGTCATTCCAGCCAATTTTTTGTATAGACGAAAATAATTTTGAAAGGTTACAGAAGCAAGAGTAGTATTTTCTGGTTTTACCGTTAATTTTTCTTTTGCCTCAATCGCTTGGTGTAAGCCATTGGATAAGCGTCTGCCAGACATCATTCTTCCAGTAAACTCATCAATTAAAATAACCTCACCACTTCTGACTATATAGTCACTCTCCTTTTTAAAAAGCTTATTAGCTATTAGAGCTTGATTGACATGATGCACCAGATCCGTATTCTCTGGATCGTACAGATTGGACGTTGCGGTGAGTAGTTCCTGCTCTCTAAGTAAGGTTTCCATCATTTGATTGCCGCTATCGGTTAAGCTTCCAGTCTTGGTTTTCTCGTCTAACTCAAAATCACCTGTATCAAGTTTTGGAATAAGAGAGTTTACTCTTGCATACAACTCTGATTTGTCGTTAGTCGGACCAGAAATGATCAAGGGAGTTCGTGCCTCATCAATTAATATGCTGTCTACCTCATCTACAATAGCGTAATGCGGAACCCTTTGGGATATTTCTGACAAATCAGACTTCATATTGTCACGTAGGTAATCAAAGCCGAGTTCATTGTTAGTTGCATAAGTTATATCAGCTGAATAAGCGGTTATTTTTTCACCCTCAACCATATCTGGAGCTATAACGCCAACTCTTAGACCAAGGGAAGAAAAAACTTTACCCATCCACTCAGAATCACGTTTTGCAAGATAGTCATTGACTGTTACAAGATGAGCTCCTTTACCTTCTAAAGCATTTAGATAAAGTGGCAGAGTAGCTGTAAGTGTTTTGCCTTCTCCAGTTTTCATTTCGGCGATGTAGCCTTTATGAAGAAAATATCCTCCTATCAACTGCACATCAAAAGGTCTTAGGCCAATTGTTCTTTCAGAAGCTTCCCTCACGACCGCAAACGCCTCAGGTAAAACTGAATCCAAATCTTCTCCATTTTCTATTCTCTGACGGAATTCTTTTGTTTTGTCAGACAGGCCATCATCGGAGATTTCTTTCATTTCTGCGGAGAGAGAATTAATTTTATCAATAAACGGTTGTGCTGTTTTCAACAACCGATCGTTGGAATTACCAAATATTTTTTTAAAAATCGAAAAGTTAGCCATATGTATTCCATTTAACTCCTGAATTTTTATATATCTTTAATATACGCTTGGAAAGCATAAGATTTGAATGTAAACCTAAAAGTGGTAGAAAATACTATACTAAACTATTTGTTTTCTGTATCACCATGATAGATGTATGAATAGATTAGAGGAAAGCTATGAAAAAAAATTATTATCAATTAATCACATTAATCTTATTTTTATTTTTTTTTGTTCAGTCATCGCAAAGAATATATGCTCAAGAGAGCTTATCCGCTGAAACGCCATTTATAGAAGTTAATGGAAAGATAGTAAAGTTTGGTAGCGCGATTATCGCCTTTTCAAAGATACGGCAGAGTAATAGAAACTTTGATCAAAAAACAGTTTTTTCTCAAATAGTTCAACAACTTGTTAATGAGGAATTGCTATCACAAAAAATTGATAAGGAGAATCAACTTACTTTGCTTGCGCTTGAACACGAAAAGAGAAGCGCAAAGGCTGCTCAAATGGTATCCAAAGTACTTAAAAATTTTCCAAATGATGACCTATTAAATTCTGCCTACAAGAACCTTACTGAACAATATAAGAACGCTCTGGAATATAATGCTTCTCATATCCTAGTAAAAGAGGAAGAACAGGCAAAGACTATTTTAGCAGACATAAAAGGGGGGAGCGCATTCGAAGAAATGGCAAAAGAGCACTCCATTGGACCAACCGGAAAAAGTGGTGGCAAGCTAGATTGGTTTGATCTCAATAGTATGGTACCTGAATTTTCAACTGCACTTATGGTTTTATCCGATGGGGATATAAGTCAGCCTGTAAAAACTAAGTTTGGGTGGCACATTATAAAATTAAATGAAACTAGAGAAAAAAAGGTACCTGAGTTGAAGGATGTAAAAACTCAGTTAGTACAGAATCTGAGACAAAAAAAAATAAATGATTATTTAAATTCACTGACAGAAAACTCAAAAATAAATTTCTTGGGAAAAGATATAAACCCTAATGAAATCGCTAACGTTAAGCTTCTAGAAGAACTAGATGACTGAGCTGAGTAATCGATCTAGAAAAGGAGATAGATCTTTATATGTAAGTGGTGTAAATTATGCGACTTGTTGCTCTGGAACAAAATATAAAAACAGAGATGATCTTCTACTTGTTGTTCTAGATCCTGGGAGCTATGTTGTTGGTTGTTTTACAACATCAACCATGCCGTCTGCACCCGTTATTTGGTCAAAAAAAACTTTAAAAAAAACTAGTAATATAAAGCAGAAAGGAATCCTTTTAATTAATGCTGGCAATGCCAATGCTTTTACTGGTCAAGAGGGGTTATTAGCTTGCAAGTCAAAAGCTTTGTCATTAGCTAATATTTTTAAATGTGACGAGGAAAATATTCTTTTTTCTTCGACTGGAGTTATAGGTGAAAGACTACCTTATGAAAAAATAATTCCGCATTTCAGTTACCTAAAAGAAAATTTGTCGGCATTTGGTTTAAGAGCAGCATCCGAAGCAATATTAACCACTGATTTGAGGCCAAAAACTTATACGAGTTCATTTAAAATTAATAATGAGTTATTCACAATATCGGGCTTTGCCAAAGGGTCTGGGATGATATTTCCAAATATGGCAACAATGCTAGCTTTTATCTTTACTGACTTTGCGATCGACAGAGAGACTTTATCGGAGTTTACAAAAAAAGCTGTTAATGAAAGCTTCAATAGAATATCCGTAGATGGTGATACGTCAACCTCTGACTCAGTTTTCGTAAGTACGACTAACAAAAAGGAACTGAAAGTTGCAAGAGAGAAAAGACCCGCTGCTTTAAATGCTTTCTACAAGGAAATTAAAAAAGCGATGGTCGATTTAGCAAAAAAGATTGTTATGGATGGAGAGGGCGCAAAAAAATTCATTGAGGTTACAGTAAAAAATGCAAAGAGCGTCGCGCGCGCGCGCGCGATCTGTTTTTCCATTGCAAATTCACTCTTGGTTAAGACTGCAATTGCCGGTGAGGATGCAAATTGGGGAAGGCTTGTCATGGCTATTGGAAAAACAAAAATAAATGTAAAGACTGAAAAGATAAAAATTTATATGCAAAACTTTTTATTATGTAAAAATGGCCAAGGAGTTGAAACAGTTGATAACGTAAGATTATCTCGCGCGTTGAAAAAAAAGGAGGTAAATATCGTAGTTGACTTGGCTGAAGGCTATATGGGGTTCACTGCTTGGACATCAGACCTTACAGAAGACTATATAAAGATAAATGCGGATTACAGGTCTTGAGAAAACGTCTAATTGTTTTACTTGCTTTGGTGAATGAGAAAAACGAAGTGTTGATCTCTCTTAGGAAAAACAAAAAAGAATATGATGGTTATTGGGAATACCCTGGTGGGAAGGTAGAAGAGGACGAAACCTTAGAGCAAGCTATTATAAGGGAAATAAAAGAAGAAATAAATTTAGAGATATCGAAGAATTGCGTTGCACCTCTGACTTTTGCAGTAGATCAACATGGAGGAAGTGAAACAATTCTATTTTTATATATTTGTAGAAAGTGGGAAGGTTCTATCACTAGCCTGCTTGATCAGAAAATAAAATGGGTCAAACCAATTGATTTAGCAGAATACGAAATGCCCGCCCCTAATCGCTTTCTTAACTCTATTCTCAGAGATTGGGTTTGAACAGTTTATAATGAAGCCTTCACTCTGTGATAGGCAAATATGTATAAAGATAGAAGAATAAAAAAAGTGACAGCAGCATATTCTATATTGTTATAAACAATAAGTGCGAGTAGATTGGGCACTATAAACAACGGCAAAATCAAAAGAGTTGAAAAAGAGTTAGCGAAGTTTGAGTTGTTTTGAAAAATCTTCAAGGTCTTTATTTTATCAAAAACTAGCTGATGAAAGTGTTCTCTGTCAGCGGTTGAGGCAGCCTTATTCTTGTAAACCCTCCTATATATTGAAAATAATGTTTCAACAACTGGCCAAAAGAAGATCAGTAATACGGCCCAGGCTGTGATATCTGGATTCCTTACCAGCAAGAGAATGGCGATCCATGACAGACAATGTCCTTGGAAATATGCGCCTCCATCTCCTAAAAATATTTTTCCCCATGGAAAATTTAATAAAAACAAGCCTAGAGTACTCAAAAAGAAAATTAAGCATAGTAATACAATAAGTGCATCTGCTGTTATCCAAGCAACTACCATTAAGAAAAATGACGTTGATAAAGATATTCCTAATGACAACCCATTCAACCCATCTATTAGATTAAAAGCATGGGCTACTCCTGTAGTCGCAAATATTGTAAAAAATATCGCGAAGGGTGGCAGAAAAAAAAGCTGATCTAAAAATAATATATCGACTCCGTTCAACCAGGTCTCCAATAAAAAAACAGCACAGATGGATGAAATTGAAGCGCCCATTAGTCGGTATAGTGGTCTTATAGAAAAATATAAATCATCTAAAAGGCCTAAAATAAGTACGGGAACACCCGAAATTAATATGTAACCAAGATACTTAGCAGAAAAATTTTCTATTTCGTACCAGCCATAGGCACACCCGGCCAATATTGCCAGACCACCAATTCTAGGAGTTGGGTCTTCATGACTTTTTTGCACCTCAAGATCTCCTTGCTCTCTAGCTGAATATTGGAGATGCAGTCGTCCTGAAGCTATGATCAAAATAGATACAATAAAACTTGCAAAAAGCGCGTTATCATATCCAGAAAGTAATTGTATTATATTTTCAGTCTTCACTGCTTTTTAACCGTTGTTTTAAATTAAGATAAATAGACATTTTTTTGCACTTTTTTGCAAGTATAAGTTTGGGTTTACTTAGAAATGTGCAACTGTAAGATACGAGGCAGGGCATTTTTATTTAAGGGCAACTATTTGCGGGTTTTTCTTCTGGATATAACAAGGGGAATATGCGTTTTGGCTATGATTGCCTATCATTTTTGCTGGGATCTGGGATTTTTTGGGTTCATTGATCTACGACTTATAACTCAAGGCTTTGGTTTATTCATTGCTCAATTTATAGGTTTAAGTTTTATAACTATTGCGGGTATATCATCCAGAATTCTGAGCCTATCAGATAACTTTAAGAAAAAGTTTTTAAAACGCTTTTTTAAGTTGGTATTTATCTCGACGGTCATTTCTACGGCAACTTTCTTGTTAAATAGAAATAGTTTTATTTTTTTTGGCATCTTACATTTTCTTTCTTTGTGCTCATTAATAAGCTTAATTCTAATTTACATTAAGAGCAGCTTTCACCTATTTTTGATTTTTTTGTGTGCGGCTATCATCAGCATAAGCGGAATAACTTTTAATCTGCCGTTCATGCTATCTTGGCTTGGCTTTAACAGGGAGATCCCCACAACAAATGATTTTTATCCATTATTTCCTTGGATAACTTTTTATTTTTTTGGATTTTGGTTCGGTAAAATAATCTATGAGAAACTCAGCAAGAAAGAGAATGGCTTTTCAATGCCCATCGATGGAATTAACATGTTTTTAAAATTTTTCGAGTATATGGGACAAAAAGCGTTGATAATTTACATTCTACATCAACCAATACTTTTTTCTTTATTCTTTGTATTTATTAAAGTAGCATCCTGAAAATCACCTTTGGAAGTATTAGATGCACATTGGATTTATTTTAGATGGAAACGGAAGATGGGCCGCTAACAAGGGTTTGCCGAGGGCAATTGGTCATAAAAGAGGTGCAGAAAACGTCGAGGCAATCTTGAGAGACTGTTTAAGACTTAATATACAACATGTTACATTATACGCATTCTCCACTGAAAATTGGAAACGGCCCGTATATGAAGTTAAAGCACTTATGAGCCTATTTAAATATTTTCTCAACAAGAAACTTACACAACTTCACGAGGAGAATGTAAAAGTTGCTATTATTGGCGATA
>OZSS01000082.1_pt1 | contig 38767 bp, 35 predicted proteins | sample 1779911 | NCBI WGS metagenome assembly OZSS01 (sample SAMEA2603589, study PRJEB24840) | metagenome | biome: Water; feature: Photic zone; material: Seawater sample | place: Mediterranean Sea | collected 2013-11-12 | depth 10 m
CATTTATTTAATCCATTAATAAACTTAGAGTATGTCAAACCTTCTGCTCTCACTCCAGCGTTTATTCTTTGTATCCACAGTGATTTAAAATCTCTTTTCTTATTTCTACGATCTCTGTAAGCATATTGCATGGCTTTTTCCATAGCTTGCTTCGCAACTCTGATAGTATTTTTTCTTCTGCCCCATTGGCCCTTAACAGCTTTTAAAACTTTTTTATGTTTTGCTCTACTAGTTACACCTCTTTTAACTCTTGCCATATTAACCCCTTAGACTGTAAGGCATATATGACTTAACAATTTTACCGTCTTGTTTCGACATAGTTGTAGTGCCCCTTAATTTTCTTATTTGAGAATTTGTTCTTTTAATCATGCCATGTCTTTTACCAGCTTGGGTCATTATTACCTTGCCTTTTGCAGATATTTTAAATCTTTTTTTTGCAGAGCTTTTTGTTTTTAGTTTTGGCATAATTTTGCGAGTTTATACAAAGAATGTTATTAATTTACAACTACTATTAAAGCTTATAAAGGCTGAATTACCATTATCATTTGTTTTCCATCAAACTTTGGGTGTAATTCTACTTTGCCAATATCTTTCATGTCTTCTTTAATTTTAGTCATTAGCTCATTGCCCAAATGAGAATGTTGAAGTTCTCGACCTTTAAATCTTATTGTAAATTTTACCTTATCTCCTTTGGCAATAAATTTTTTTGCATTTTTGACCTTAAATTCATAATCATGAGTTTCTGTTACAGGTCTCATTTTAATTTCTTTTAATAAAACAATTTTTTGTTTTTTTTTGGCAAGATTTGCTTTTTTTTGAGCATCATATTTGTACTTACCCATGTCCATGATTTTACAAACTGGAGGATTTGCGTTGGGTGCTATTTCAATTAAATCAAGTCCTTGATTTTTTGCCATTGAAATAGCTTCATTAGTATTAAGTACACCAAGATTTTCACCATCACTTGCTATTACTTGAACATCTGGAGAGGAAATTCTATTATTAGATCTCGGTCCTCTGTCCTTAGTCCTTCGTTGAAAATAATTTTGTTTAAAATCTGCCACTTAGTTTGAGGATGCTTTGTTTAAAGCAGAGAAAGTTTTTAAGAATGTGTCTATGTCCATATTTTCTTGTTTATTAGAGTCTAATCTTCTAATCGTTACAGAATTGGAGTCAACTTCTTTTTTACCACAAATTAACAAAAGAGGTATTTTAGCTAACGAATGATCTCTTATTTTATAATTTAAATTTTGATTTTTTAAATCAACAGAAGAACTTATACCTACATTTTTAATTTTCTTAGATATTTCAATTGCATAGTTATTAAATTCTTCTGAAATAGGAATTACCATTGTTTGCAAAGGTGATATCCAGAATGGAAATTTACCTGCATAATTTTCTATTAAGATTCCAATAAATCTTTCTAAAGATCCAAATAGTGCTCTGTGCAACATTACAGGAATTTTCTTAGTTCCATCTTTATCAACATAAGAGGCTCCTAATCTTTCAGGTAAATTTAAATCAACTTGCAAAGTTCCACACTGCCAATCTCTACCAATTGCATCCCTTAGAACAAACTCAATTTTAGGACCATAGAATGCTCCTTCTCCCTTGTTAATACTATATTCTAACTTTGATGCTTTCACTGCTTCAAGTAAGGATGCTTCTGCTTTGTCCCAAACTTCATCTTCACCAACTCTCACTTCGGGTCTATCTGCATATTTAAGAATTACATTTTCAAACCCAAGGTCTTTATAAATATCTAAAATTAAATTAGTGACAATTAAACACTCACTTGTAATTTGATCCTCAGAACAAAAAATATGTGCATCATCTTGAGTAAAAGCTCTAACTCTAAGTAGACCATGTAATGCTCCTGAAGGTTCATATCGATGAACTTTTCCAAATTCTGCATATCGTAAAGGAAGATCTCGATAACTTTTTAGTCCTTGATTAAATACCTGAACATGTCCTGGGCAATTCATAGGCTTTATTGCAAACACCTTTTCATCCGGAGTTTCGGATGTGTACATGTTGTCACCATATTTACCCCAATGACCTGATTTTTCCCATAATTGTCTATCTAATACCTCTGGCGTATTAATTTCTTTGTAACCAGCTGTATCCTGCCTATGTCTCATATAGTTAATTAAATTTTGAAATAACGCCCAGCCTCTTTCGTGCCAAAAAACAGATCCTGGACTTTCTTCTCTAAAATGAAATAAATCCATTTCTCTTCCTAATTTTCTATGATCTCTTTTTTCTGCCTCCTCTATTCTTTTAAGATGTTCATCTAAATCTTTTTGGGTTGCCCAACTAGTACCATATATTCTTTGAAGCATTTCATTTTTTGAGTCACCCCTCCAATAAGCACCCGAAACTTTTGTTAGTTTAAAATATTTTCCTATTTTACCTGTTGAGGATAAGTGGGGACCTCTACAAAGATCATGCCAATCTCCATGAAAATAAATTGAGACATCTTCTTTCTCTGGGATAGCTTTAATTAATTCAGATTTATAAATTTCACCTTTTTTTTTGAAATGATCAATAGCTTTATTTCTCTCCCAAACTTCTCTCTTGGTAATTTCATCTCTATCAACAATTTCTTTCATTTTATTTTCAATTTTTACTAAATCATCTTCAGTGAATGGTTCTTTTCTAGCAAAGTCATAATAAAATCCATTTTCAATAACTGGACCAATTGTAACCTGTGTACCTGGAAACAATTCCTGAACAGCCATTGCCAAAATATGAGCTGTGTCATGTCTAATTGTTTCCAACCCTTCTGGATTTTTAGAAGTAAAAATTTTTACTGAACAATCTTTATCTATTAAATAATCTAAATCTTTAAGTTCACCATCAACGCTTATAACCATTGCTTGTTTAGCTAAAGACTTACTTATTTTCTCAGCTACCTCTACTCCAGTAACTTTTTTTGAAAAATTTATATTGTTTCCGTCTGGTAATGTTATTGTAGGCATTTAATTTAATAATCTTTTATACTCTGAATAAGTAGAAAAACACATTTTTTCAACATTAAATCTTTGAGTGGCATTTTTTCTTGCTTCAATTCCAATCGTTTTTAAAGATGTCTCATCCATATTAAGGACTCTCAAAATCTGTTTACTTAAAGATTTGGCGTTATTTGACTCAAATAAAAAACCTGTTTTTTCATTAATGATCGTTTCATTAGAACCACCAATATTACTTGCTATTATTGGTTTTCCCATTGATTGTGCCTCTACTGACACTCTTCCAAAAGCCTCTGGTTCATTGGAAGCTGAAACTATTATGTCTGAAACTTTGTAAGCCAAAGCCATATTTTTACAATTATCTATAAATCGTATTTGTTTTGACATTCTATATTGTTCAGAGAGTCTAATTAATTTTTTCTTATAAAGTTCACGACCCTGATCGCTTCCTAGAATAACTGCATAAAACGCTTCATATCCAATTTCTATATTAATCAAATTAATTGCTTCTATAAATACTTCCTGGCCTTTCCATGAAGTTAATCTTCCTGGCAAAAGTATTATTTTTTTATCTTTCTCAATATCCCATTGTTTTAATAATTTTTTTTCGTCACTTTCAAGAGTTGTAGATGAATCAAAATAATCAACATTAATACCTCTGAAGATTACTAAAAATTTTTTTTTATTATTTAAATATCTAGAATAATTTTCTTTGATATGAGAAAAAATAAAATTTGATCCTGCAATAATCAAATCAGATCTTACCATCACAGAATTATAAAGTTTTTTAAGATTGCTTTTAAAATTATAAGTACCATGGAAGGTGGTCACAAATTTTCTTCCAGTTAATTTAGATGCAAACAAACAAGACCACGCAGGTGCTCTACTTCGCGCATGAACTATTGAGATATTATTTAATAAAATAATTCCAATTAAAATGATTGAGTTAATAAAAATCAATAATGGATTTTTGCTTTGCACAGGGAGTTTAAAAATTTTTACTTTCTTTCTATCAACAAATTTCAGTAATTCACCTCCACTGGTCACAATAAAAGACTTACAGTTGTTCTCCGGCAAATAATGTGCAATATCAAAGCAACCGGTCTCAGCACCCCCATAACCTAGTTTAGGGATTACCTGTAAAACTTTTAAATTAGTTGCCATTTGATAAGTTTATATATTAATAGACAAAATATATAAACGAAATGGCAAGTTTCAGATATTATAAAATCACAAAAACAAAGAAAATTAGATATATTTCTAACATTTATAAAAATAGTTTGTGCATAGTTTTTCTCCACGGTTTTATGTCTGATCTTGAGGGAGAAAAACCTAGAGCATTATTAAATTTTGCAAAAAAAAATAAATTAAGTTTCTTGGCACTAGAATATTCTGGACATGGTAAATCTTCAGAAAAATTTATAGAAGGAAATATCTCAAAATGGAGTGAACAAACTTCAAAATTAATTAGAAAAAAAACTAAAGGTAGCAATCTTATATTGGTAGGTTCAAGTATGGGGGCCTGGATTTCTTTAAAACAATTTGAAATCTTTAAAAATCGAATAATCGGTTTTTTAGGAATCGGTGCAGCTCCTGAATTTTTAGAGCATATTATGTGGAAAAAATTTTCAAAAAAAATGAAGAAAGAAATAATTAAAAAAGGAATTTATAATTTGAAACATGGAGATTATGAGTACCCAATAACTTACCAATTAATAAAGGATGGAAGAAAAAATAAAGTTTTGAATAAAAAAATTAATTTAAAAATTAAAGTAACAATGGTTCATGGAGAAAAAGATGAAGCTGTTCCTGTTTCTTATTCTAGAAAAGTTTTAAGACTTTTCCCAAACGCTCACAAAAAAATAAATGTCATAAAGAATGGCAATCACAGTTTATCTAATAAAAGAGGGTTAAAAATTATTTTAAAAGAGCTAAAATTATTAATCTAACTTACTTTTTTTATGCCTTTTAAAGTAATTGGGTTTTCTAATTTGTCTAACATTTCTTTGGGACAAACTTGAATAAAATGATTTAATTCTTCATTGAAATTTTCAATTATTTTTTTTGAAAATTCTGACTCAGTTTCTTTAAAATGATCTGATACTAAATTTCTTAACTTTTCTTTCCAATAGTCTGTTTCAACAGTTTGCCAAACGACAGACTCTGCATTCACTTTTTTTTCAAATTGCTGTGATTTATCATAAACGAAAGCCATTCCACCAGTCATCCCTGCTGCAAAATTATCTCCTACCTCTCCTAAAATTACTACCATACCGCCAGTCATGTATTCGCAACCATTTGAGTCACATCCCTCAATTACCGTTGTGGCTCCAGAATTTCTTACCGCAAACCTTTCTCCTGCTTGACCTGCTGCAAAAAGTTTGCCTGAGGTTGCTCCATACAGAACCGTATTTCCCAAAATAGTATTTTCGTTAGAAACTAAGTTGCTTTCCTCTGGTAACTTAATTGATATTGTAGCGCCTGACAGACCTTTCCCCACATAATCGTTAGCATCTCCTTTAAGAACCAATTTTAAACCTTTAGAAGAAAATGCCCCAAAAGATTGTCCTGCAGAGCCTTTAAAATTTAAAGTTAAAAAGTCATCATTAAGTTTTTCATATCCATATTTTTTATATAGATGATGAGAGATTCTTGTTCCAACAGCTCTATGCGTGTTTTGTATTGGATAAACCTTTTCAATTTTTTCTGAGTTATCTAAAGCCTTTTCTATTTCTGGCCAAATGTCTTGATCTAAAGTATCTGGCACACTATTTATCTCGGGGCTATCACAATATCTTTTATGATTACCAGAGTCTGCTTGAACAAAAAGTGGATTTAAATCTAAATCATCCAGATTTGGAGAACCTTTACTAACTTGTCTCAAAAGATCAGTTCTTCCAATAATATCATTTAAAGACTTAAATCCTAATTTAGCTAATATCTCTCTTACTTCAGTTGCAATAAATGTGAATAAATTTACAACCTTTTCAGGTGTTCCAGTAAATTTTTCTCTCAATTTTTCATCCTGTGTGCAAACACCAACTGGACAGGTATTTGAATGACATTGTCTTACCATGATACAACCCATAGCAACTAAGGCTGTGGTTGCAACTCCATATTCTTCAGCACCCATCATTGCTGCAATGACAACGTCTCTTCCAGTTTTAATTCCACCATCAGTCCTTAAAGTAACTTTATGTCTAAGATTATTTAGAGTTAAAACTTGATTAGCCTCAGTTAAACCCATTTCCCAAGGAATTCCAACATATTTCACACTTGTTTGTGGAGTAGCACCTGTTCCACCATTATGACCTGATATTAAAATTATATCTGCTTTAGCTTTAGCAACACCGGCTGCAATTGTTCCAACCCCAGAGGATGCAACTAGCTTAACTCCTATCCTCGCTTTAGGGTTAATTTGTTTCAAGTCATAAATCAATTGTGCAAGATCTTCTATAGAATAGATATCATGATGCGGTGGTGGAGAGATTAATGTTACTCCAGGTGTTGAATGTCTAAGTCTCGCAATTTCTTCTGTAATTTTAAATCCTGGTAGCTGACCTCCTTCTCCGGGTTTAGCTCCTTGTGCAATTTTAATTTCAATTTCATTACAATTGTTCAAGTAGTTTACTGTTACTCCAAACCTTGCAGAGGCTATTTGTTTTACTCTTGAATTAGCACTGTCACCATTTTCTAAAACTTTAAATCTTTTTTCATCTTCTCCTCCTTCTCCACTGCAAGAAGCACCTTTTATTCTATTCATTCCAGTAGCAAGTGTTTCATGAGCCTCTTTTGACAAAGCACCATGAGACATACTTCCGCTTCCAAATCTTTTTAAAATATTTTCTATAGGTTCAACTTCAGAAATTTCTATAGACTTATTTAATTTCTTTGTTCTGAAATCAATTAAATCTCTCAGATTAATAGGTGGTAAATTATAAATTCCCTCTGCATACCTTTTATAAGCGTCATAAGAATTGGAACCTACAGCACTTTGAAGTAGGTGAATTAGCTTTCCTTGGTACTGATGAGTTTCTCCATTTTTTCTGTACCTATAAATTCCACCTATTGGGAGAATTGTATCACTACTTTCAAAAGCTTCTTTGTGTATCTGTCTGATTTTTTTTTCAATTCCTGTTAAACCAATACCTGATATTTTTGATACAACTCCAGGGAAATAATCTGCAACAATTGTTCTACTTAAACCAACTGTTTCAAAATTACACCCACCTCTATAAGAACTTAGAACAGAAATACCCATCTTCGACATTATCTTTAAAAGTCCCGCATTTACAGACTTGATGTATCTTTCAACACATTCATCAAAGCTGAATTTTCCAAATAATTTTTTTTCATGCCTTTGATACAAACTATCAAACGCTAGGTATGGATTTACAGTAGTTGCACCTACTCCAATTAATGTTGCAAAAGAATGGGTATCCATTGCTTCACCTGATTGAACATTAATAGAAACATAACCTCTTAATTTTTTTTCAATTAAAAACGAGTTAATTGCGCCAACTGCAAGCAGCATTGGAATTGGAAGTTTTAGGCTTGATAGCTCTTTATCACTCAAAATTAATTGGGTAACACCTTGTCTAACAGCGATTTCTGCGTCTTTTTGAATTCTTTTTATCGATTCATGCAAATTTTCACTATCTGAAAAAGTGCAATCAATTACTGAGGAATTATTACCAAAAAAATTAATAAATTTCTCAAATTGAGAATTTGATAAGACTGGACTGTTTAAAACATAAATATTTTGTTTAGTTAGATTGTCAAAATCTAAGATATTTCCAAGATTTCCAAACCTAGTTTTTAAACTCATTACTTTATTTTCTCTCAAAGAATCTATTGGTGGATTTGTTACTTGACTAAAGTTCTGTCTAAAAAAGTGATATAAAGGTCTGTATTTATCTGACAACACTGCAAGAGGAGTGTCATCGCCCATTGATCCAATGGCCTCTTTAGCGTCCTCCGCCATAGGGTGTAATATAAGTTCTAAATCCTCTAAACTAATTCCAAAGGCATATTGTCGTCTTCTTAGCTCATCTCCAGAGTAAGAATTCTTCTCATCCGTAACTGTCAATTTTTCATCTAAATCAATAATTTGAGAATTAAAATGTTTATACTCTTTCGCTAAATAGTCCTTAATTTGCTTATTTTTAAAAACTTTTCCTTTTTCAATTCTAACTCCAATAATTTCACCTGGTCCTAATCTTCCTTTAGATAATATTCTTTTTTCATTAAGTTCTATCATTCCCGTTTCAGAGCCTGCAAATAATAAATTATCTTTAGTGATTGCATATCTTAATGGTCTTAATCCATTTCTATCATTAGCAGCGATAACCCATTCATTATCTGTTCCTGCAATAGCTGCAGGACCATCCCAAGGTTCCATGGTACTATTTAAAAAATTGAATAATTGTTGATGATCTTTAGGTAATGTTTCGTTTTTCTTAGACCATGCGTCTGGAACCAACATAAGTTTAGCTAAGGGTGCTGGTTGACCAGATATATTTAATAATTCAAACACATTATCTAATGCAGCAGAATCGGAAGTGCCTTGTTGAATTACTGGTTTTAAGTTTTCTATATTTTCAAAAAGACCACTATTCATTTCTTGCTCATGAACTTTCATCCAATTTTTATTTCCTCTAAATGTATTTATTTCTCCGTTGTGAGCTATTGCTCTAAATGGTTGTGCCAAATTCCAACTTGGAGCAGTATTAGTGGAGAATCTTTGATGGAAAATTGCAAATCGTGAAATAAATCTCTCGTCCTTTAAATCTAAATAAAAATCTGAAATTGCTTCTGCTAAGAACATTCCTTTATAAATAATTGATTTTGAGCTTAAAGAACAAATATAGAAATGATTTAAAGATTTTTTAAAAGCTTCATTTTCTATTTTTCTTCTGGTTTCGTATATTTTTCTTTCTAAATCTTTGTTTGTAAGTTCAGGATTGTGTGATTTGAATAAGACTTGGATGATTTCAGGCATTGTTTGTAATGCCTTTTCTCCTAAAACATTTGGATTAATTGGAACTTGTCTCCATCCGTAAATACTAAAATCATTTTTTGTAAGTTCGCTCTCTACTATTGTCTTACAACTCTCTTGTGCTTCATAATCATTTCTAGGTAAGAAAATCATTCCAACACCAATCTCCGAATTGTCATGTGTATGGCCAGTAACCTCAATTTTTTCTACAAAAAAATCCTTAGGTATTTCAACATGTATTCCTGCACCATCTCCAGTTTTTCCATCAGCATCTACCGCACCTCGATGCCAAACTGCTTTTAAAGCTTCTATCCCATACTCAACAACCTTGCGGGATTTTTTACCTTCTGTTGAAGCAATGATTCCAACTCCACATGCATCGTGTTCCATATCTTCTGAATAAACATGATTTTTTTTCAATAGCTGTTTATTCTTAAGGTATTTATTCACTATGCTACTTTTCTCTCTTTTAAAGATTTATTTTCTAAATAATTTTTAATTGATATAGCTGCATCTCTTCCATCTTTAATTGCCCACACTACTAAAGATGCACCTCTAATTATGTCTCCTGCAGCAAATACCCCTCCTATGTTAGTCTCCATGGTATCAAAGTCAGCTTTAATGGTTCCCCATTTTGTTACTTGTAACTCATTGGCATCAAACATTTTTGGTAAATCTTCAGGATCAAAACCTAAAGCCTTGATCACCATATCTGCGTTAATTTCATAACTTGAGCCTTCTTGAACTTGAGGTTTTCTTCTGCCACTTTCATCAGGTTCACCTAATTTAATCTGATCAACAACTAGCTTTTCAATTTTATTTGTACCTTTAAATTCTTTTGGACTTGATAGCCAAACAAATTGTACACCTTCCTCTTCAGCATTGGCAACTTCTCTTGCTGATCCAGGCATATTTTCTTTGTCTCTTCTATATAAACATTTTACTGATTTTGCTTTTTGCCTTATTGAAGTTCTCACACAATCCATTGCTGTATCACCACCACCAATTACAACAACATCTTTGCCTTCTGCATTTAAAATTCCTTTATCAAATAATTCTACTTCATCGCCTAAACCTTTTTTATTTGATGCAGTTAAAAAATCCATTGCTGGAAAAATGTTATCTAAGTCATTTCCTTTTAGTTCAACTTCTCTTGCTTTATAAACGCCTGTTGCAATTAGCATTGCATCATGCTTTTTACGTAATTGATCTAAAGTTGCATCCTTTCCAACCTCAAAGTTTTGAATAAATTCTATACCACCGTCTTTTAAAAGTTTTGTTCTTCTTTCAACAATCTCTTTTTCTAATTTAAAATTTGGAATACCATAAATTAACAAGCCACCAGCTCGGTCGTATCGATCGTAAACTGTGATTTTGTATCCATTTTTTCTTAATTGTTCAGCTGCAGCTAAACCTGCTGGACCTGCACCTATAATGCCAACACTTTGATTTTTTTCTTGATTAACTTTAATAGGTTTGACCCAACCTTGTTCCCAGGCATTATCAGTAATATATTTTTCTACTGAACCAATGGTTACAGTTCCATGTCCAGATTGTTCAATTACACAATTTCCTTCACACAATCTATCTTGAGGGCATATTCTTCCACAAACCTCTGGCATATTATTTGTACTTTGGGATAATTCGTAGGCCTCTTTAAGTCTTCCCTCGGCAGTGAGTTTTAGCCAATCAGGGATATTATTACTTAGTGGGCAGTGTACTTGACAAAAAGGAACTCCACATTGAGAGCATCTGCTAGACTGTTCCTTAGCCTTTTCGTTAATATACTCATCATAAATCTCATTAAAGTCTTGCTTTCTTGAACCCACCTCCCTTTTAGGTGGTGTTTGCTGACCTATTTTTACGAATTTAAGCATTTTATCAGACATAATAATTTTTTTTTAAGGAAGTTATACTTTGAAAATATTAAATAAAGGATAAAATAGGTCATACATCATGACCTTATTTTGTTGACTCCTAGCTAATTTAAACAACTTTCTAAGAAATGCATAGCTAATATGATCAAATCGAATTGTTTTAAATAAATATTTTATAAGCTACGAAGAAACAATGTTTCAAAATATTATAGAAATTATAATCCTTTCAGCTATTCAAGGAATATCAGAATTTCTACCAATTAGCTCCTCCGCACACTTAATTTTAGTTTCAAGTTTATATGAGTTTAAATCCAATTCTTTATTGATAGATATAAGCCTACATCTTGGATCCTTATTAGCAATAATTTATTTTTTTAGAAATGAATTACTGGACACAAAAAATAATAAAAGATTATTAGGTCTAATTATTCTTGGTTCTATTCCATTAATAATTGTTGGATATATTTTGTATTCAACAAATTTTATATACGCATTGAGAGATGTAAAAGTTATAGCATGGACAACTCTTATATTTGGAATAGTTTTATATATCGCAGATAAAAATAGATTTGATAAAAAAATTTCTACTAATTTAAACTTTCAATCAATTTTATTTATTGGACTTTTTCAAATATTATCTTTAGTTCCAGGTGTAAGTAGGGCTGGAATCACTATAACTGCTGCAAGAATTTTAAAATTTAATAGATTAGACTCAAGTAAAATATCATTTTTACTTTCTATTCCTGCACTAAGTGGTGCGAGCTTTTTAGGTTTAAAAGATGTTTTAAATCAACCTTTAGATCTGAACTACCTAGTTTTAATTGCTATAATCTCATCATTTATATTTTCTTTTTTGACAGTTAAGTTTTTTTTAATTTACATCAATAAATTTTCTATGAATGCATTTGTGATTTATCGGGTTGTAATAGCTTTAATTTTATTTAGCTTAATTTATTAAATATATCTTCTTTTTACTAAAGGAAGTAATTGAGACAACAAGACTCCACACAAAATAAAAATACATCCAAGTATATTATTAATATCTAAAATCTGACTCAAAAGAAACCAAGCTGCTATTGTTGCAAACACACCCTCGAGTGAAAAGATGATAGCTGCTGGTGCAGGAGAAATATTTTTCTGCGCATAAATCTGTAGGACAAATGCTAGACCTCCAGACAAAATTCCTGCATACAAAATAGAGTCTAATTCTTTTAATATATTTATTAAAACAAATTCCTCATAGACTAATCCTACCAAAAATGAAAATACAGAAACTATTAATGTCTGCACAGCTCCTATGGTCAATGGAAGATTATATTTTTTTACTATAATTCCAACAAAGATAATATGAGTACTCCAAAATAATGCTCCTAGAATAACTAATCCATCCCCCAGTCGAATCGTAGCATCATAAAAGTTTGTTAGTAAGTATCCTCCAACTAAACACAGAAGAACAGATGGCCATATGCTCCAATGTATTGAAATTTTTCCAAATAAAAAAATTATAATTGGCACCATAGGAACATAAAAAATTGTGAAAAAAGCAGCATTAGCTACGTCTGTATAGAGCAATGCAACTTGTTGCAAACCAGAGCCCAAAAAAAGAGAGGAGCCTATTAAAAAAGAAAAAATTGCGAAAGTTTTAAAATCAAACTCAAATTCAGACTTCATTTTTTTCACTTCAAATACAAATACAAAAGGAATAATAGCTAAAAAACCAATAAAAAACCTCGCAGCATTAAATGTAAAAGGGCCTATATTATCCATTCCAGTATCTTGTGCGATAAAAGTTGTTCCCCAAATAAAAGTACACAGCAAAGCGCTGAGTAATGAAATTGATTTTGTCATAAAAAATTATACAGCTAACTTGTAAGCAAAATTTTTTCCTAGATTTTCTTTTAAATCGTTATTAAACCTAGCAGCTTCAGCTCCATCGATAATTCTATGATCATATGATAGTGAAAGTGGCAACATTGTTCTGACTTGAAACTTACCATTTAAGAAAACTTGTTTTTTTTCCGATCTTCCAATACCTAAAATAGCTACTTCAGGGTAGTTTATTATTGGCGTAAAAAAAGACCCACCTATTCCACCTAGGCTTGTAATTGTCATTGATCCACCAAATAATTCCTTCTTATCTATTTTTAAATTTCTACAAAGTTCGCTAACTTCTCTTAGTTCTTTGCTAATTAACGAAATTTTTTTATTATTTGCATTTCTGATTTTTGGAACCATTAATCCATTGGGTGTGTCAACAGCAATTCCTATATGATAATATTTTTTTACAGTCATTTTTCCAGTTTCAATTTCATCTATTGATGAGTTAAAGCTTGGAAATTTTTTTAAAGAAGCTACAAGCGCTTTTATGATAAAAGCCAAAGGTGTAATTTTAATTTTTTCTCCAGTATAAATATCGGTTAAAGAGCTTCTAAAGCCCTCCATTTCAGTTATATCTGCTTCATCATGATTGGTCACATGTGGAATGGTTGTCCAAGAGTTGGTTAAATAAGTTGAGGCTAGTTTCTTTACTCGTGGTATATCTTTAATCTCTATTTTTCCAAATTCTGCATGTTCATATTCATTCTTGATTTTGCTAGGTTTAATTTCTTTAATTTCTTTATTGTTTACTGACTTTAAAGAAACAAATTTTTTAATATCATCCTCGACAACTCTACCATCTTTTTCACTACCTAATACTTCATTAATATTTACACCTAACTCCCTTGCAAATTTTCTAGCTTTTGGACTTGCAGAAGAGACTCCTGTAACTTGTTTTGGGTACACAGGTACTTGTTCTAACTCTGATTTTGTTTCTATAATTGGTTCAGATTGTTTTTCAATTTTTGGCTCTTCTTTAATCTCATTTTTATTTGATGAACTTTCTAAAATTAAAATTAAATCACCTTCTGAAACTTTGTCTCCAACTTTTAATTTTAAAGATTTAATTTTTCCCTCGAAATTTGATGGTATTTCAACGCTTGATTTATCACTCTCAATTGTTATTAATGGATCATTTTTTGCAATCATTTGCCCTTGATTGACTAACACTTCAATCACCTCAACGTCTGTAAAATCACCGATATTTGGAACTTTAATCTCTATTTCTTTCATTTTACAATTTAGTAGGTATTGGCTTATTGCTATCAATATTGTACTTTTTCATTGCCTCTTTTGCATGTTTTGAAGCAATAAGTTGCTCTTTTGCCAAAATACTTAGTCCATAAGCTACCAAATGTTCTTTATCTACTTCAAAAAATTTTCTAAGATTTTTTCTTGTATCACTTCTCCCAAAACCATCGGCTCCTAGTGAATAAAAACTTTTATTTGTATATGGTCTAATCTGATCTGAATTCATTCTCATGTAATCTGATGCTGCCATGATTGGACCTTCGGTTTTACCTAAACATTGTTCCACAAAAGATATTTTCGCCTCTTTATCTGGATTTAATAAATTATATCTTTCTACTTCCATTCCATCTTTTCTAAGCTCGTTAAAACTAGTGACACTCCAAACTTCACTATCAACTTGATACTCTTTTTGTAAAATTTCAGCAGCTGAGATCATTTCTCTGAGTATTGTGCCTGATCCAAGAAGTTGAATTTTAGTTTTTTTATGTTTGTTAAAATCCTTAATTTTGTACATTCCTTTAAGAATTCCCTCTTCTATATTTTTATCTTTAGGTATTTCTGGATGAGAATAATTTTCATTCATTGTTGTAATATAATAAAAAACATTTTCTTTCTTCTCGTGCATTCGTCTCAAACCTTCTCTAAAAATTACTGCTAGTTCGTAATGGAATGTTGGATCATAAGTTACACAATTTGGAATTGTAGATGCAATTAAGTGGCTATGACCATCTTGATGTTGTAAACCTTCTCCAGCCAAAGTTGTCCTTCCCGCTGTAGCGCCAATTAAAAATCCTCTAGCTTGACTATCCCCAGCAGCCCACGCCAGATCTCCTATTCTTTGAAAACCAAACATAGAATAAAAAGTATAAATAGGGATCATTTCGATATCATGATTAGTATATGCTGTTGCAGCAGCAATCCATGAAGACATTGCACCTGCCTCATTAATTCCTTCCTCTAAAACTTGTCCACTTTTTTCCTCCCTATATGAGCTTAATTGAGCAGAGTCTTCTGGTTCATATTTTTGACCTTCATGCGCGTAAATTCCAATTTTTTGAAAAAAACCCTCCATACCAAATGTTCTTGCTTCATCTGGAATGATGGGCACTAATCTTGGAGAGATATTTTTATCTCTCATTAAACTAGTCAGCATTCTAACAAGAGCCATTGTTGTAGACATTTCTTTTTCACCAGTTGATACTTTCATAAAGTCAAAAATATCCTTTGAGGGTGCTTTAATAGGTTTCGCAAAGGTTGATCTTTCTGGTAAAAATCCACCTAATTTAATTCTTCTCTCTTTTAAATATTTAATCTCCTGAGATTTTTCATCTGGTCTAAAGTATTCAATGTTTCTTACCTGCTCGTCAGTCAACGGCACATCAAATCGATCTCTGTAGTACATTAAGTCATCAACATCTAATTTTTTTGTTTGATGAGTTGTATTTACACTTTCTCCAGATTTTCCCATACCATACCCTTTAATAGTTTTAGCAATGATGACTGTGGGACTTCCTTGATTCTTAGTTGCTCGATCATATGCGGCATAAACTTTATGAGGATCATGCCCTCCTCTGTTCAATCTCCAAATGTCTTTATCAGAAAGACTGGATACTAATTCTGAAGTTTCAGCATATTTTCCAAAAAATTTTTCTCTTACATACGCACCATCTCTTGCTTTAGCTGCCTGATACTCTCCATCAACTGTCTCATTCATAAGTTTTACTAAATGACCTGTTTTATCATTAGCAAGTAGCGAGTCCCAATAAGAACCCCAAATGACTTTTATCACATTCCAACCAGACCCTCTAAAACTACCTTCCAGTTCTTGAATTATTTTTCCATTACCCCTTACAGGTCCATCTAGCCTCTGAAGATTACAATTTATAACAAAAATTAAATTATCTAATTTTTCTCTAGCGGCTAAACCAATTGCCCCCATTGACTCAGGTTCATCCATTTCTCCATCACCTAGGAAAGCCCATACTTTTCTTCCCTCATCTTTAATCAATCCTCGATTTATTAAGTATTTCATATACCTGGCTTGATAAATTGCCAACATAGGACCAAGGCCCATAGACACAGTTGGAAATTGCCAAAACTTTGGCATTAACCATGGGTGTGGATAAGAGGAAAGTCCTCCAGGTTTGACCTCTTGTCTAAAACTATCTAATTGTTTCTCATTTAATCTTCCCTCTAAATATGCTCTTGCATACATTCCTGGGGCACTGTGGCCTTGGAAATAAATCAAATCTCCACCAAATTTATTATTTTTTGCTCTCCAAAAGTGATTCATTCCTACGTCATACAAAGTTGCTGCTGATGCAAATGTACCTATATGACCTCCTAGCTCAGGAAATTTTTTGTTAGCCCTTACCACCATGGCTGCTGAATTCCACCGAATTAGCGACCTTATCCTTCTCTCTATGTTTTGGTCGCCATTTGATTTTACCTCTGCTTCCGGAGGGATTGTATTAATATAAGGTGTATTTTGCGTATAAGGAATATTTGCTCCCTCTCGGTAAGCTTTGTTTATTAGCTCTTTAATTAAGAAGTGGGCTCTCTGATTTCCATCTTTTGAGATTACTGCTGATAAAGATTCTAACCAATCTTTTGTTTCAAGAGGGTCTAAATCTGCACCATTACTAACTTGAATGGTAGATTGTTTTTTTTCAGGAATTATATTTTTTACCTCTTCTTCCTTTTGAGAAGTAATTGCTTCCTCTGCTTGTTTAATTATACTTTCAGTATCCTTTGGAATTTTTTCTAAATTTGCAGTTTTTGATGAAGACAAATAATTTAATATTAAGTCTCCTTTTGAAACTTTATCGCCAACTTTAAGTTCAATACTTTCAATTTTTCCATCTACTGTTGAGGGAATTTCAACACTGGATTTGTCACTTTCGATTGTTATAAGAGGATCATTTTTTTTTATTTGTTCACCAGATTTTACAAGAATTTCAATTACTTCAACGTTCTCAAATTCACCAATATCAGGGACAAGTAATTTTTCGCTCATTATTTTAATTGCTTTATATACTTTAAAAAACTTTATTAAATTTTATTTTTATCACATTAATGAGTATTTTGTTAATGTTGTGCTTATATTGAACAAAATAAATAAGAAAAAAGCTAAATGTTATATGTTAATTTCTCTCCACACACATAGCTATACCCATGCCTCCACCAATGCAGAGTGCCGCACAACCTTTCTTTTTTCCTTGTCTTTTAAGTTCATGAATTAGTGTTGCAACTATTCTTGATCCTGAAGCACCTATTGGATGACCTAGAGCTATTGCTCCACCATTTACGTTAACCTTTTCCTCTGGAATTTTGAGTTCTCTTATAACTGCTAAAGTTTGTGCTGCAAAAGCCTCATTTATTTCAAATAAATCTATGTCCTCCATTTGCCATTGAGCTTTAATAAGAGCTTCTTTAATAGAAGGTATTGGTCCAAGCCCCATTAGAGAAGGTTCTACTCCTGATGATGACCAAGACACAATGCTTGCAAGAATTTCTAAAGATTTTAGCTCGGCTTTTTCTCTCGTCATTAAAACTAATGCAGCAGCGCCATCATTTAATCCAGATGAATTTCCAGGAGTGACAGTTCCATTTTCTTTAAACACCGTGTTTAGTTTTTCTAAATCATCTAAAGTTATGTTATTTCTTAGATATTCATCATGTTCAAAAATAAATTTTTCATTATTACTTTGTATTTGTAATTTTATTAATTCGTCATTGAACTTTTTTTCCTCATAAGCCTTTTTAGCTTTTTTTTGAGAACTTATGGAAAAAATATCCTGCTCTCGTCGGGTTATATGATATTTTTCTGCAATATTTTCTGCTGTAACACCCATATGATAATTATTAAAAGAGTCCGTAAGTCCATCTTTAATCATCGTATCTATCAAATTATCCTCAATAAATTTTTTATCATCTCTCAAGAATATCGCATGTGTTGCTCTAGACATATTTTCTTGACCACCTGCAACAACAATCTCATTTTGCTCTAACTTTATTGATTGGTAGGCAGATATGATTGATCTCAAACCAGAACCACATACTTGATTTACTATATGAGCTGGTTTTGAAACAGGAACGCCTGCGTGAATCGAAGCTTGTCTTGCTGGATTTTGACCAAGACCTGCTGTGAGAACATGTCCCATAATAACCTCATCTACATCTTCTCCTTTAAGGCTTGATTTGAAAATTGCCTCTTTAATAACCAACGCACCAAGCTTATCTGCACTGATGTTCTTGAGAGATCCTTTGTATTTACCTATTGGTGTTCTTAATGCAGAGGTAATAACAACGTCTTTAGGAATTTTACTCATTAAATTGTCAACATATTATTTTATAAGTTAAATTACATCAAAAACTTTGATATATGAAATATATAACTAATAAGGACCGCTGGCCAAATTGGATAAGGCGCTCGGCTACGAACCGGGAGATTCCAGATTCGAGTTCTGGGCGGTCCACCAAAAAGGAATTAAAATGTTTGATTGGCTTATAAAAGCTTCTTTACAAAAATCAGTTGTATATTTTTTTATTATTATTGTGATAATTTTATTAATTTTAACTTACATTTTATAAAAATGACTAAAGAATTTGAACAAATAAGTATCAAACCTGGGTTTATGAAACATAACGGTGGTGTTTTGTTTAGAACAATATCTGAAACGGAATATGAATTTAAATCTGTAATAAATAAAAATCATTTAAATGCTATAAGCATAACACACGGTGGATATTTGTCGGCTTTGATTGACTCTGGAGCTGGAACTGCTGCTCATCGAGCTGCTGGTAATGTTCCCTGTGTAACAATTTCTCTAGACATAAAGTTTATTGGGTCCTCAAAAGAAGGTGACGAAATAGTTGGGCACACTAGAATTTTAAAAAGAACTAAAACACTTGTTTTTCTCTTTTGTGAACTCAGCTGTGATAAAAAAATTATTACCTCCGCTTCAGGTATTTGGAAAATTTTAAAAAAATAAAATGAGAACTTTTTGTGCTCCGATTCGGTCATGTTTTAGTCTATTTTTGTTCTATAGCTGCAACAATATCTGGTAGGTAAAAAAAAAATTATACCAAACATAGAAATGAAAAAAAATAAAATTACTGCTGTTCTGGGGCCTACAAACACAGGAAAAACCCATCTTGCAATAGAAACTATGCTCTCATTTGAAACTGGAATGATTGGTTTTCCTCTAAGATTGTTAGCAAGAGAAGTATATGACAAAGTAATAAAAAAAATTAGCACTGACAAAGTTGCTTTAATCACTGGAGAAGAAAAAATTATTCCATCAAATGCAAAATATTTCTTATGCACAGTTGAGTCTATGCCAATCGACAAATATTTAGAATTTGTTGCAGTAGATGAAATACAAATGTGCGCAGATCATGAAAGAGGTCATATTTTTACAGATAGACTTTTAAATATGAGGGGTGAAAAACTTACAATGTTAATGGGATCTAATACTATAAAGAATATTATTACTAAGTTAGATGGCGATATAGAGTTTATAAATAGAGATAGACTGTCAAAACTTACCTATTCAGGTCATAAAAAAATTTCTAGAATAAATAGAAAAACGGCAATTATAGCATTTTCTGCAGAAGAAGTTTATGCAATAGCTGAGCTAATAAGAAGACAAAAGGGTGGGGCAGCTATAGTAATGGGTTCGCTTAGTCCTAAAACAAGAAATGCTCAAGTGGAATTATATCAGTCAGGAGATGTGGATTTTTTAGTTGCGACTGATGCTATTGGAATGGGTATTAATATGGATTTAGAGCATGTTTATTTTTCTAATCTTAAAAAATTTGATGGAAAAAAATTAAGGAGACTTAATCTTTCTGAAATAGGTCAAATAGCTGGAAGAGCTGGAAGATATTTAAATGATGGAAGTTTTGGTATAACTGGAGAATGTAAAGAAATAACAGCTGAAGATGTAGATCTCTTAGAGAGTCATAAATTTGAGGAAATAAGAACTTTATTTTGGAGGAATTCAAATTTAAATTTTAATAACTCTTCTAGTTTAATTAAAAGTTTAGATGAAAAACCCCACATGGAATGGTTGAGAAAGATACATGAATGTGAAGATGAAAAAGCTCTTAAATATTTTTTAAAAGATACTAATTTTAATAATTTAAAATTTGATGAGAAAACTCTAAGTCTACTATGGGAGTGCTGTCAAATTCCTGATTTTGTAAAAAAAACTTATGGTAACCATTATGAGGTTATTGGTAGTGTATTTAAATTTTTAAGTAGTGATAAAAGAGTGATTTCCAACGATTATATGAGATTACAGCTCTTGAAACTTGACAAATTAGATGGAAATGTTGACTCTTTATCAAATAGAATTGCAAATGTTAGGACTTGGTCATATGTTTCAAATAAAAATAATTGGGTAGAAAATCAAGATTATTGGATCGAGAAAACTAAACATTTAGAAGATAGACTTTCAGATAGACTTCATGAAGAACTTACTAAAACCTTTATTGATAAAAGAGCAAGTGTTCTTGCAAGAGGATTAAAACAAGACATGGAATTTAAAACAGAAATCTTGGAAAACAACGATGTAATGATCGATGAACAATTTATTGGAAAAATCAATGGGTTAAAATTAGAATTAGACCTGAAAAAAGGTGCTCTAGAGACAGATATCAAATCCTTAAAAAAAGCAGCAAGACAGACTATTGGCCCAGAACTTGAGAGAAGAATTCAGTCAATTATTGATACAGGTTTAATTGAACTCGGTGAAGATTTCAAAATTTATTGGAACAAATTTCCCATTGCAAAACTTTCTACAGGTATCGATTATCTAAATCCTAATTTTACTTTATTAATAGATGACATAATTGATCAGGGTCCTAAACAAAAATTAAATGAATATATTTACGGGTGGATTCAAGCCAAAATTAATGAGGTATTAAAAAGTCTTATTGACCTAAAAAATATTAAAGAAAATAACTCATCGATAAAAGCTTTGGCCTATCAGCTTTATGAAAATAATGGTGTCTTAAAGAGAGATCAGGTATCTGAATATTTAAAAAATTTAGGTCAAAATGAGAGAAAAATTCTTAGAGAATTAGGTGTAAAATTTGGACGGTATCATGTGTTTCTGCATCAATTAATTAAGCCTGAAGCTGTTTCTTTAAGGACTCTATTGTGGAAAAATTTTCATCAAAAATTTTATAATTTAAAACCCCCCACATTTGGTCTTAACTTTGTAGACAATAAAGACTTAAAAAATCAAAATTTCATGCTTTTATGTGGATTTGAAAAATTTGACGCATTCTTTGTTAGGATAGATATTCTAGAAAGGCTATTTATGTTAATCATTAATTCAAGTTCAAAAGAAAAAAGCGACATTAAAGTAGTTCCTGAAATGTTGAATTTATTAGGATGCAGTAAAGAAAACTTTAAAAAACTTTTAATGAAAATGAATTATAAAGTATTTGAAAAAGAAAAAGAAATATATTTTAAATACAATCCAATTAAAAAATTCAAAAAAGTTCCAATTAAAAAAGTTTCAAAAGAAAATCCATTTGAAGTTTTAAAAAATTTAAACCTTAGATAGTCATTATGTTTTTTAAGAAAAATAATAAAAAAATTGAAGATAGCTTTCTAATTAAAGTCGGTGCTTTGTTAATACATACAGCTAAAATTGATGAAAATTATACTGAAAATGAAGAAGAAATAATTAAAAAAACGCTCTTAGAATTGGGAGTTAAAAATGAAAATCTTTCTTCCACAATTAAAGAAGCAAAAATTATTGAGGAAAATTCAAATCAAATCCTTGAATTTACTAGAGAAGTGAAAAATTTATCTGAGAATGAAAAAATAAAAATAATAGAGGCACTCTGGGCTATAATATATTCAAATAAAAATGCTGATTTATACGAGACTAATTTAATGAGACGACTTGCTGGGCTTCTTTATATAGATAGCAAAGTAATGGGAGATATTAAAAACAAAATTAAAGATGAAAATTTGAAATGACATATCTTGTTAATGATAATTGCATTAAATGTAAATTAACTGACTGCGTTGATGTATGTCCGGTAGATTGCTTTTATGAAGGGAAAAATATGCTTGTAATTAAACCGGATGAGTGTATAGATTGTGGCGTTTGCGAGCCAGAATGTCCAGTTGATGCCATTAAAGCTGATACTGAACCTGGAAGTGAAAAGTGGTTAGAAATTAATACGAAATATTCTGAGATCTGGCCTAACATAAGTGAGAAAAAAGATCCTCCACCGGATCATGAAAAATTTAAGGATGAGCAAAATAAGTACGAAAAATATTTTAAAGAAAATCTTTAACAGAAAAGCCGAAAAAAAAGTGAAAAAAAAAGTTACTAAAAAAAAGGTTGCTAAAATTAAGCAAAAAAAAAGAAAAAAAATAATTACCAAAAAAATTAAAAAAGTTTCAAAAAAAGTTCCTACAAAATCTATAAAACCAAAAACAAATAAAAAAACAGTTTCTACTCCAGCAGAAACAAAAGTTGACAACCTAAGAATCTCTAAAACTAACGAGGTAAAACCAGAGATAAAGAAAGTTAAAAAACAAGAAACTGAAAAAAGAGAATTCAAAATCAAAGATTATGTTGTTTATCCTAAACATGGTGTTGGACAAATTACAGAGTTTAAAAAAATTAACATAGGTGGAATAGACGTTGAAACTTATGTTATAAAATTTGAAAAAGATAAAGCAAATGGAATGGTGCCAGTTAATAAGCAGTCTCATTTAAGACCCTTGGCAACTATTAATCAGGTTAATAAATGTATTTCAATTCTTAAAAGTAAGCCAAAAATAAAAAGATCAATGTGGAGTAGACGGGCACAAGAATACGAAGCAAAAATTTCCTCTGGAAAAATTTATGAATTAGCCGAAGTGGTTAGAGATTTAAATAAAGGTGATGATTTAATGGTTGATCAATCTTATAGTGAAAGACAACTCTTTGAAAAAGCTTATGAAAGAATTTTATCCGAGTTTCAGATTATTTTGAATTTATCACTAGAGGATACTCAAAAAAAGTTAGATAAAGCCTTAAAAAGAAACATGGGTAGTCAAGCACAAGCTGCACCTGTAGCAACTAAAACAGCTGCAACAGAACTACCAGTAGACGAACCAATTTCAGATACTGACGAACCTATTGAGGAATAAAAAAAAACGCCTCTCACACAAATTGTAATGAGAAGCGTTTTTTGTAAAGATTACTAAGTTACTATCTTCTTCTTTTTTTTGCTTTTTTCTTAGCTTTTTTCTTAGCTTTTTTCTTAGTTTTCTTTGCCGCTTTTTTTCTTTTCTTAGGCATCTTTAGCTCCCTGTTTTAGTTAAACGAATCAAAATGATTCGCTATTACTATATTTTTATTTTTTTCTATAAGTTATGTCAAACCTTTAATTAAAACCTAAAATTTGAAAAATTATTTTTTATTTTTTATTTTTTATTTAAATTTTAATCTATTAATTAAGTTAATGTTTATGCGGTTAATAAACCATATTATAAAAATAAATTAATAAAGATTTTCTAAATGATTTTTATATTTCTGAATAATTTTATATCTTTTTAATTTTAATGTTGGAGTTACCAGTCCATTTTCAATTGTAAATTGATCTTTAATGACAATAAATTTTTTTATTTTTTCTATTTTTGATAAATTTTTATTTACTATTTCTAATTCTTTTAAAATTATCTCATCAGTTATGTTGGGTTTTTCTTTATTTAAAACTAATAACGCAACCAAATAAGGTTTATTATCACCATACACTAAAGTTTGCTCAACAAAATCGATTTTTAATAAATCATTTTCAATTTTTATTGGTGAAATATTTTCTCCCCCGGGAGTAATTAGAATATCTTTTTTTCTATCTGTAATTTTTAAGTATTTGTTTTCAAAATGACCTACATCACCAGTAGATAACCATCCATCATTTAAAACTTTTTTAGTTTCTTCCTCATTATTCCAATAGCCTAACATGACATTTTCACCCTTAACCAAGATCTCACCATCATCTGCTATTTTAACCTCATTTGCAGCAAAAGCAGGTCCAACAGTATCAATTCTTATATCATCTTTTGGATTACAACTAACCACTGGAGAGGTTTCTGTTAAGCCATATCCCTGTAATGTCGGTAATCCTATTGCATTTAAAAATACCCCCACATCTTTATCTAAAGCACCACCTCCAGAAATAAATAATTTCAGAGAACCGCCAAATTGTGCTTTAATTTTTTTTCTAACTAATTTTTCACAAATAAAATTTTGAACTTTTTCTAAATTAGACAATTTATTTTTAAAGAAAGCTTTTTCTCCAAGAGAAAGCATTTTGTTGATAAGATATTTTTTTAAGCCATTTGTTTTATTAAAAGATGCATTTATCTTTTGATACAAATTTTGATAAAATCTTGGGACAGCGGTCATTATATCAGGATTACATTCACCCATATTTTTTATCAGCTTTTCTATGCTTTCAGCATAAAACACCTTGGCCCCCAATGCTATCTGAACAAATTGAACAGTATGCTCATACGAGTGTGACAATGGTAACCAGGTTAAAAACCTAGCTTTTTTTGAAATAAAATCTTTGAGTAAAAATAAAGCTCCTTCACAATTACTTAATATTCCTCCATGACTTAACATTACACCTTTGGGGTTTCCTTGTGTGCCTGAGGTATAAATTATACAAGCAATATCTTTTCTAGAAATATCTAAATTAAGAAAATTTTTTTCCTGATATTTTTTTTTTTCAAAAATATTTTTGATGCACATAATATCATTTGCGTCTTTTATCTGTTCAAAAGATAATATTTTTTTTATGAAAGGTTTAGATTTAATTATTTTTTTAATTTTATCATATTGTATAGCATCTGAAACAATTACAACTGATGGGTTGCAATCATTAATTAAATATTCGTAATCTCTTTCTACATAGGTCGTATAAGCTGGAACAGTGATACCTTTTGATAACATTATTGCTAAATCAGAGATCATCCATTCAGGTCTATTCTCTGAAATTAACAAACAACGGTCTTTATTTTCTATAAATGAACTTAACTCTTGAGACAGTTTTAAAATATTTAAATACGTTTCTTTCCATGTGAATTCATTTTCAAAATTTTTTAATGATTTCAAAAAAATTTGATCAGGCTTTTCTTTTAAGTACTGTTGATAAAAAAGTTCTAAAAGATTATTTTGTTTCTTTATTTCCATATCTTTTGGTGGGCGAAGAGAGAATCGAACTCTCACTTCTTGCGAAACACGATTTTGAGTCGTGCGCGTCTACCAGTTCCGCCATTCGCCCGCTAATTTGCATTAAATTATATTTAAATAGTATAAGAACTAAAATTATATTAAAACCAAAAAATGTTTCAAACTCTTTACAGGAAATGTTTAGATTTAGCATCACATAAGAGCTCAAACTTTTATTTGGGATTAGTTTCGTTTATTGAAAGTTCATTTTTTCCCATACCTCCAGACGTAATGATTGTACCTATGGTCATTGCAAAGAAAAAAAATTACATAAAAATATTTTTGATAGCATCCATTTTTTCAGTTTTAGGAGGGGTTTTTGGGTACTTCTTGGGATCATTTTTTTATGATCTATCTTTTAGTGTGATCGAGTTTTATGGATATGAAAATAAAGTTGAAAAATTAAAATATAATCTATCTATTGGAGAGGGATTTCTAGCTTGGCTAAGTATACTCTTTTTAGCAGGTTTTACTCCTTTGCCTTATAAAGCTTTCACAATTGCTAGCGGACTAATTGGTTTTAATCTATTCATATTTATTCTTGTAAGTCTAATCTCTAGAAGCCTAAGGTTTTTTATTATTTCTTACTTGTCATATAAATTTGGACATTTATTTACTGATTTTATGAACAAGCATGGATCAAAATGGTTTACCATTTTGGGGATATTGCTTGTTATTATATTCTTAATAATATTTTTATTTTATAAATTTAATGTTTAACCTCAGCAAAAAAAATTTATTTACAGTTATATTTTTAATAAGCTTTATTGCTTTAGTATCAGCATATTTTATAGAATACATTCTTGGTCATCAGCCTTGTAATCTTTGTCTATATGAAAGGATTCCATATTTTTTGGCAATCTTAATTGTATTAATAAATTATAAATACAATAAACTAGAAAAGTATATAATTCTCTCATTGGCTATAATTTTTTTGATAGCAACAATATTGTCTTTATATCACTTAGGAATTGAACAAGGTTTTATACAAGAGTCTTTACTTTGCGATCTTGAAAAGGGAGCAAATATTCTTGATAAGGACGAAATATTAAAGCAATTACAACAAAAAAATATAAGTTGCAAAGATGTAACATTTAAAATTTTTGGATTATCGCTTACAAGCTACAATATAATAATTTCTATATTATTAACTATTACTTTAATAAGATTTTACTTTGGATATGAAAACAGTAGATAAAAAAAGAATTGAGGAGTTTATAAGGGTTGATCACGCTGGAGAAAGAGGTGCTGTTAAAATTTACGAAGGCCAATTACTTGCTTTAAATACATTTGTTAAAAATGACAAACTAAAGAAAACTATTGAGGAAATGAAAATTCATGAAAAAGAACATCGTGATTTTTTTGAAAAAGAAATAAAAAAAAGAAATATAGCTCCAACGAAATTTTTGCCTCTATGGGATTTGTTAGGTGTAGGTTTAGGCTTTGGGTCTACTTTGTTAGGTAAAAAAGCTGCCATGCTTTGCACTGCTTCTGTTGAAGAAGTTATTGATGAACATTACTTAAGTCAAATTAAACAACTTGATAATAGTGAAAAAATCTTGAAGAAAAAAATTATAAAATTTAGAGAAGATGAGTTAAATCATAAAGATATAGCTTATGAAAAAGGTGCAACCAAAAAAGGACCATACTCGATTTTAGATAAGTTAATAAAAACTGGTTCTAAAATTGCAATAAATATATCCGAAAAAATCTAAGCCTCTAATTCAACGTCCCAATATAAATAGTCCATCCAACTTTTGTGAAGAAAGTTTGGAGGAAAATTTTTTCCGTTTTTATGTAGATCTTCTGTTGAGGGTCTATAAGGATATTGGTGCAACTTCATCCCTGAATTTTTTAATAATTTTCCACCTTTTTTTACATTACATGCTGAACAGGCGGTAACTACATTGTCCCAGTTTGTTTCTCCTCCTTTTGATCTAGGTAACAAATGATCAAATGTTAGTTCATCAGCACTACCACAATACTGGCAAGAAAATTTATCTCTTAAGAATACATTAAATCTTGTAAAGCTAGGTTTTGAAAGTGGTACAATATAATCTTTTAAGGCAATAACACTTGGTAATTGCATGTTAAAGGAAGGACTTCTAATAACTCTATCATAGTTACTTACTATGATCACTCTATCTAAAAAAACAGATTTAACTGTGTCTTGCCATGACCACAATGATAAAGGGTAATAACTTAATGGTCTATAATCGGCATTTAAGACTAATGCTGGGCATTTTTCTAATGAAACATCTTGTTCAATAAAATTATTCATTAACTATTTTTAACTTAGTTAATCTACTTTATCAACATTAAGAGATATTAAAGTTTCTTTAAGATATAATTAAGTGCTGTACTAGAAGCTTGTATAGGAATGTGATGATCACAATTTTTAATTAAAAGTGTATCAACTTTTACATCGTTTCTAATTAAAAAGTCTTTTGCTTCTAGTAAATTGATTGATGGGACAATTTGATCCGTATCACCGTGGATAAGTAAAGTATCAGTTTTATTTTTGATTCTATTTTTTAAATTATCTTGATCAATAATTTTTCCAGAAAAACCAACAATACAAGAAAATCTCTCTTCTAATGTCAGACCAACATTTAAAGACATCATACAGCCTTGACTGAAACCAGATAAACATATTTGTTTATTTGATAAATTAAATTCTAATTTAATCTCCTCAATAAATTTTTTAATTATATTTTCTGCCTTAACTGATTGCTCTAAAATATAAATTGGATCATCTTTACTCAGATCAAACCATTGATATCCAGACGGATTCATGGCACATGGTTCGTGCCCATTCGGGCAAATAAAAACTGTATTTGGCATATGTCTTTTCCAATTTAATGAGAGCATGCTAATGTCTTTTCCATCACCACCATATCCATGCAGTAAAATAATTGCATTTTTTATTTCGCTTTCATTTTCAGGTCTGATAATTATAGAGTTAAGGCAAAATGTCATAGTTAATTTATTAAGTGTTTTATTTCTAAAAACAATCTACAATATAAACATGTTATCAGGAATAATAGTTAAAGTTTTGTCCATTGCACTTTTAATTGCTGTGGGTATCGTCTTAATTTTAGGCATAGGTACTCTTTTCAAGGGTGGAGAAACAAGTAAAAAATATTCAAATAAGTTAATGCAAATGAGAGTCATTTTACAATTTATTGCTATAATTGCTTTGGTAGGTTTTGCTTATTTTTTTAAAGATTAACTAAAATTTTTTAACCAGTTAATAAAGTTTTCATCATCAAAATTTATTGAACCAATAATTCTTGCAAACTCTTCTCCTTTGGAATTTAAAAGTATAGTTGTTGGAAGTCCTCTTAAAGAAAAAGTTTTTGCTAGAGTTGAAGGATGATCAAAATAAGGTTCTAAATTATCTATACCTAATTCAGCAAAAAAACTATTAACCTTATCTAGTCTTTCTTTGCCAATATTAATTGGGTATATTTTCAAATTCTTTAACTTTTTATTTACTTGCAGCCTATCTAGAGAAGGCATTTCCTCTCTGCAAGGTGCACACCAAGTTGCCCAAAAATTTAACATTATTAGCTGACTGTCCAAGTTTTGAATATTAATTTCTTTGTCTGCATTATCTAAAAAAATAACATTACTGTATGTTTTTGGGTTTTTATGAACTACAAGATTTTTAAGATCCGGCAATTCATTTGCAAGAGTACTAGTGATGAAAAAGGTAAATAATATTAAAATTCTCATATTAAATAGGTATAATTAAATATCATGGCAAAAAATAAAAACAACCAGGCAATATGGAACACACGCATTAAAAAAAATTCATCAAGTTTATTTCAAAAAGTTGGTAATTCCTTAGATGTCGACAAAAAACTTTATAAAGAAGATATCAAAGGATCCATTGCTCATGTTGAGATGCTTTTTAAGCAAAAAATAATCTCATTCAAAATTAAAAATAAGATTATTTATGGTCTGAATAAAATAGAGAGAGAAATTTCTAGTAAAAAATTTGAATTTAATAAAAAATATGAAGATATTCATATGAATATTGAAAAAAGACTTTTTCAAATTATTGGTGAAGAGGCAGGGTATGTCCATACAGCAAGATCAAGAAATGACCAGGTAATCACTGATTTTAAATTATGGTTAAAATCTGCAACTAATGAAATAAACAACAATTTAGATAAGGTCATTAAAACTTCAATAAAATTAGCTGAAAAAAATATTCAAACTATCATGCCTGGTTTTACTCATTTAAAGAATGCACAAGCAATTTCTTTCGCACATTATTTAATGTCTTATGTTGAAATTTTTAATCGAGATAAAAAAAGATTTTCTAATAATCTAGAAAGTTTAGATGAAAATCCACTTGGTGTCGCTGCTTTATCTGGTACCTCATTTAATATAGACAGAAATTATACAACCAAAAAACTTGGTTTTAAAAAACCTACAAACAATTCTATTGATACAGTTTCAGATAGAGATTTTGTAATTGATTTTCTTTATAGCGTATCAGTATGCTCTATGCATATTTCAAGAATAGCAGAAGAGTTGATTATATGGAATTCAGATGGATTTAATTTAATTAACTTGTCTGATAAAGTTGTAACTGGATCTTCGATAATGCCTCAAAAAAAAAATCCTGATCTTCTAGAATATTTAAGAGGTAAATCTGGAAGTACCTATGGAAATCTATTTTCTATGCTGACTATCTTAAAAGGTTTACCACTTTCTTATTTTAAAGATCTTCAAGATGACAAAGAGATTGTTTTTAATTCAAATGATACACTTGTAAATTGTCTAAAAATTTTTGATGAGGTGTTAAAAAATTGTAGTCCTAATAAAAAAAAAATGCTTGAGCTTGCAAATAAAGGATACATTACTGCAACAGACTTAGCTGACTATCTTGTGAAAAATCATTCAATGTCATTTAGAAACGCTTATCAAAAAACTTCCGCTATAGTTAATTTAGCAGAAAAAACAAAAAAAAATTTAAACGAACTTTCTTTAGACCAACTTAAAAAAATTGAGCCTAAACTTACCGCAGATGTTTTAAAAGTGTTTGATTTAAACAATTCTGTCAATTCAAAAAAATCTTTTGGGGGAACATCTTTTGATAATATTAAAAAGATGATAATGAAATATAAAAAATAAATATGATCAGAAAATTTGTCTTAGCTTTAATTTTGTGCTGCATATTAATCTCTTGTGGGAAAAAGGGTGATCCTGAATATAAAGAGTCTACAATTAAGAAAAATATGCAATTACTTTTAATTAATAAAGCTTAATGAAATATAACAATAAACAATTAACAATAGAAAATATCAATTTTAAAAATTTAGCACAAAAATATGGCACACCTGCTTATTGTTATTCTTACTCAAAGTTAAAAGAAAATATAAATAATTTTAAACAAAATTTTAAATCCTTTTCCCCATTAATCTGCTTTTCAGTAAAATCGAATACTAATTTAAATATAATTAAAGAAATTAAGAAATTTGGTTTAGGAGCTGACGTTGTCTCAAAAGGAGAACTAATGTTAGCTTTAAAAGCAGGAGTAAGTCCAAGCAAAATAGTATTTTCAGGAGTTGGTAAAACTAATGAAGAAATCAATTTTGCTATAGAGAAAAAAATACTACTTATTAATGCTGAGTCAAAAAGTGAAATTCAAGAGATTAATAAAATTGCAAAACAAAAAAGAAAAATAGTACAAGTTGGAATAAGGCTAAACCCAAATACTGACGCAAAAACACTTAAACAAATTTCTACTGGTAAAAGTGAAAATAAATTTGGGGTAAATAGTAAAACATTTTATGAACTTGTAAACTACTGCAAAAACTCAAAAAATATCAGTCTACAGTGTTTAAGTGTTCATATAGGTAGTCAAATATTAGACCACAAGCCGTATGAAAAAATGCTTAAAGCTGTAAGTAATATAATTAATAAAACCAATCACAAATTTAAATTTGTTGATTTGGGTGGAGGAATGGGAATTTCTTACAGTAATAAAATTAAAAAGCTTAATTATAAAAAATACAACTTAGCAATTAAAAATTTTTTAAAAAAGCATGATACAAAAATTATTTTTGAACCAGGTAGGTCAATAATCGGTAATACAGGAACTTTGATATCTAAAATAATTTATATTAAAGATGGTGGAGCCAAAAAATTTATTATTTTAGATGCTGCAATGAATGATCTTATGAGACCAGCTTTATATGGAGCAGTTCATAAAATCTTACCCGTTGATAAATCTAACAGTGTCTCAAGAAATGCTTATGAATTTGTAGGTCCTATTTGTGAGAGCACAGATAAATTTGTAACTTTAAAAAAATTTCAAAAACTAAAAGAAAAAGATTTGGTAGCTATATGTGATGTTGGTGCCTACGGTATGTCTCTAAGCTCTAATTATAACCTTAGGCCAAAAGCTGTTGAATTACTGATAAAAGGAAGAAAAATTAAAATTATTAAAAATAGGCAAAAGCATACAGATTTAATTTAGCTTTTGATAAAAATGATCAGAAATGCACTATTCTCAATATTTTTTTTTGTAGGAATAATTATTATTTCAATAATATTTTTACCTGCATTACTTTTGCCAAGGAAAATTACATTGCTTGGGGGAAAATTGATGGGTCATTGGGCTGGGTTTTGTTTAAGAGTTTTTCTATCGGTAAAAATTAGTATTAAAGGTAAAGAAAACATTATAACTGACCAAAAATTTTTTATTGCTGCCTCCCACCAGTCTATGTTTGAAACATTTTACCTACAAACTGTTTTCAATTCACCAGTATTTATTTTAAAAAAAGAGTTGCTACGAATTCCAATCTTTGGATGGTACTTAAAAAAAATTGGATCTATCTCTATAAATAGAAACAAGGTAAGTAGAGACAATTTAGGATTTTTTGAGGATATTTTAAGAACAGTAAATAGTAGCGATAGACCATTGATAATTTTTCCTCAAGGAACACGAGTTTTACCTGAAGAACGTCCTTCCTTTAAGAAAGGAGCAACCAGAATTTATCAGGAACTAAATATAGCCTGCCAACCCGTCGCTGTTAATTCTGGTTATGTATGGCCAAAAAAAGGTAAAAAAAATAGTCATAAAACAATAACTGTTTCTATTTTAACACCTATTAATGCTGGAATGGATAAAGAAAATTTTTTACAGATTTTAGAAAATAAAATTTATAATGAACTCAACTTATTAAGTTAGCCTTTCATTGGCATAACAACATAAATACTATCAAAATCCCCTGGATCTTTTATTAAAGCTGGAGAACCTGTATCGTTAAAAAATATCTCTACTTTTTCTCCATTTAATTGAGAAGCTACATCTATTAAGTATCTAGAGTTAAAACTAATTTCTAAGTCGTGATCAAATTTTGCGTTCAAGGTCTCTTTACCATCACCACTGTTAGCATTATTAACTGATAAATCTAATGTATCTTTAGATAAACTAAATTTTACTCCATCTTTTTTATCTAACGAAACTGATGCTACCCTATCAACAGAATTTAAAAATAATTTTAAATCTATTTCTAATTTTTTTTGATTATTTTTAGGAATTACCTGAATATAATTAGGAAATTTACCATCTATCAGTTTTGATATTAATATACTGTTATTTAATTCAAATTTAATTTTAGATTTAACATTTGAAATCTTTACATCACCATCATAGCTATCCAAAAGAGAACATAACTGAAATATTGTTTTTTTTGGTAATATTATTGGATCAAAATCAATTTTTTCATCTAATCTAATTTTAGAAATAGACATCCGATGACTGTCCGTTGCTACAGCTGTAAGATAATTTTTATCTTCTACTTCTGTTTGATGAAAATAAATTCCACTCAAGTAATGTCTTGTTTCATCATTAGAAACTGAAAATTTACATTTATTTAGTAATTTCAAAAGTTGTTTAGATTTAATAATAAATTCATTTTGATTAAAGTTTTCATCTGTAAGAGGGAACTCTGATGGACTGAGACAATTTAAGTTAAAAATAGATTTCTCAGACTCTAAATGAAGTTTACTTGTTTCATTTAAAGTTAAATTAATTTTTTTTCCAGAGGATAACTTTCTGACAATATCATATATGGTCGATGATACAGTTGTAGTTTTTCCCTCCTCTAATACCTCCACATTATTTATTTTGTGTATAAAAATTAAATCCAGATCTGTTGCAGTTATTATTAAGTTTGAATTGTTCGCGTCTATTAAAATATTAGATAAAATTGGTAAAGTACTTCTCTTTTCTATAACTCCCTGACAATAGTTGAGTGCTTGCTGAAGGTCTTGTTGATTAACGTTAAATTTCATTATCTTTATTGTTATATAATATTTGATTTTTTAATTTATTAATATTATCAACCATCTCAGGATCTTTTTCTTTAATTTTTTCAATAGTTTTAACAGAATGTATTATTGTTGTGTGGTCTCTATTTGAAAATTCTCTTCCAATTTCAGGTAATGATTTTGAAGTAAGAATTTTGGTTAAATATATTGCTGTTTGTCTAGGCCTAACTAGATACCTTGATCTTCTCGAAGACAACATCTCATTTTTACTTATCTTGAAAAACTTACACACCACTGTTTGAATTAAATCAATAGTAACCTTGTTTTCAGATAGATTTAATAAATCCTTCAGGACTACTTTTGTTTCGGATAAATTTGGGACTTTTTCGTAAATTCTTGAGAAAGAAACCACCCTATTTATTGCTCCAACTAGCTCTCTTATACTCCCCTTGATTTCAGTGCTTATAAAATCTTGTATGTCTTTTGAAATCTGTAATTGGTCTGAATATATACTATTTAGTTCTTCTGTTTTTTTTTGAACAATTTTTTTTCTTAATTCTAAATCTGGTTTTTGAATATCAACTACTAGTCCACCTGAAAATCTAGATTTAATTCTTTCTTGAATTCTTGATAATTTATTAGGAGGTCTATCAGCAGAGACGATTATCTGTGAACCTTTATCCAATAGAGCATTAAAGGTATGAAAAAATTCTTCTTGCATGGCCTCTTTACCACTTATGAATTGAATATCATCAATTAACAATATGTCAGTGTTTCTAAAGTATTCTTTGAACTTTACCATATCATTTGATTTGATTGATTTTACAAATTGATACATAAAACGTTCTGCCGAAATAAACATAACTTTATTATTTTTTTTTAACTCATAACCAATCGAATTTAACAAGTGTGTTTTGCCCATTCCAACACCACCATAAATATAAAGTGGGTTGTAATGCGAAATATTTTCTGAAACCTTTAGTGATGCCTCATAAGCCAGCTTATTACTTGATCCCGTGATAAAATTATCAAATCTTTTATTAGGATCAATTCGATTATATTGTAAATAAGAGTCTTTAATAAAGGAAACGTTCTCTTTTAAATCAACTTCTTCTAAAGCATCATTAGTTTTTCCAGAATGATCTGGTTCAACTATTCTAAATTCAATTCTGACAATATCTTTTTTATAAGTTTTTATAATTTGTAATATTTGATCTAAATATCTTGATGTTATCCAATCTCTAATAAATCTAGTTGGCACAGATAACAATATATAATTATTAAATTCTTCTATGAATGAAATTTTTTTTAACCAACTTTCATAAACTTCGGATCCTAATTTATCTTTCATATCAGCTTGAACCAGTCTCCAGTCAAAGCTGTTCGACTTAAAATTATCTATATTTTGATTGTTTGTAAGTTTATTCATAAGTTTGGAAGAGACCTAGTTAGAACTGATTTAAAATAATTTGCAACAAGTTAATAAAAAATTTAAAAAAAAAATAAAATCTAGGATTGTGGATTTAGATGTCACAGAGTTAAAGTTGAATTTTATTTTTATTTCAAACAATTAAAAATTGAAATTCTAAATTGAATCAAACCATGATTGAATCGAATGTAGATTGAATTTATATAAGGTAAAAATTTACTAAATCTAAATATAGTGAAACAAGATGATATTTAAATAGATTATGTACTTACTAAGAGTTGTTTAATTAAATAAGATTTTTTTTAACGCTTAGATTGTAGAAATCTTCTTTGTGATCCTAGAAACATTTCTAGAAGCGTTTTGTTTCTTGATAATTCCCGTCTTAGCAATCTTCATTAGCTCTGAATTGAGCTTGGGCAAAAATTTTAAAGCTTCATCTTTCTTTTTTTCATCAATTAAAAGGTTCATTTTTTTTAAAGCGTTACGAAATCTACTTTTTCTAGCCTTATTGACTACTGTTTGCTTAGAAATTCTTCGGATTCTCTTAATTGCTGATTTTGTGTTTGCCATCTGCGCAGGGGTATAACTTGAGAATTTATAGTGGTCAACAAAATATTTTACTATATTTGGCAGGAATCACAAAAAAAAGTTGATCTATTTGATGCAATTTTTTTTTTTATAATACCTAAACATCCAATTGCTTTGCATCTGTTTCCTTCTTGCTGATAAACCTTAAACTCTTTTTGATAACCTCCCAATGTTCCAGATATATCTTGAAAATTTCTAATACTTGATCCTCCTTTAATTATTGCTCTATTTAAAACTTTTTTAGAATTCAAAATAATTTTTTTACATTCGTTTCTAGTCAATAATTTTGCCTGTTTAAATGGATCAATTTTGGATAAAAATAATATTTCACTAGCATATATGTTACCTATTCCCGAAACAAATCTTTGATCTAATAAAAAACTTTTAATATCTTTATTTTTATCTTTAAAAAAACCTATCACATAATTTAAATTAAATTTTTTATCAAATGGTTCTGGGCCCAAATGTTTAAGTCTTTCATTTAACGCACTTTTATTTTTAAATAATTGAAAAAAACCAAAACGTCTTGGATCATTATAAATTACATTAAAATTATCAAATTCAAATACAACATGATTATGTTTTTTGGGAAGTGTTGGTGAGTGATAAAAACTAGTGTTTGTAAATTTTGATATTTTAAATCTATCAACAATATGGATTGTTCCTGACATACCTAGATGAACTAAACAATAATCCCCTTCTAAAAAATGTATTATTAAATATTTTGAAAATCGATCTACTTTAATTATTTTTTTATTTTTAATATAACTTTTAAAATTATTTGGTATTAAAAATCTTAAATTTCTATTTCTTATTATTACTTTTTTCACCCTTTTTTGATTAATTTTTTTGTTTAAGGATTGTCTAACAATTTCTACTTCTGGTAATTCTGGCATTACACACTATATTCAATATATAATTTTTTATGCAACAATATCTTCAAAATAAAAAAGGACTAGTAGAGGGTGTATTCGACCAAGTCTATGACCGTTATGATTTGATGAATGACTTTATGTCACTTGGCATACATAGACTTTGGAAAAAAAGTTTGATTAACATGATGAACCCGTCTAATAACAAAAAATTAGTGGATGTTGCTTGTGGCACTGGTGATATTGGTAAACTTTTTTTAGACAAAACTCATAAAAAATCTAACGTAACATCTGTAGATCCTAACAAAAAAATGATTAGTCAAGGGAGAAGTAAACTATCTGAATATGAAAATATTGAGTGGATTACAGCTCCAGCTGAGGAATTGCCATTAGCTGATAACTCTTTTGACTACTATACAATCAGTTTTGGTTTGAGAAATACAAAAAATTTAGATCTGGCACTTTCTGAAGCTTATAGAGTTTTAAAGCCTGGTGGCCGGTATCTTTGCTTAGAATTCTCTAAAATCCAAAACACAAATCTGGATTTAATTTACAAAAATTACTCAAAGTTAATCCCTATAATTGGTCAATTTATAGTAGGAGAAAAAGAGCCCTATGAATATTTAGTAAAAAGTATTGAACAGTTTATTAATCAAGAAGAACTAATCGATTTGATGCAAAAACACAAATTTCAAAAATGCTCTTATAGGAATTTTTCTAACGGTATTGTTTCAATTCATAGCGGGTGGAAAGTTTAATGATAAAAAAGTTAATTACCTTGTTTAAATTAGGAAGAAAAATTGCAAAATCAGACATACTTTCAATTGCATCAAAATTTAAAAAACCTCCACTGGCTTTAATTATTTTATTCAAAATATTATCTTTTTCATTTCAAAAAAAAGAGGGGCGTGATTTGGATAAAGATGAGGGACAAAGACTCTCTAGATCCCTAGAGTCAATGGGTACTACTTTTATAAAACTAGGACAATTTCTAGCCACTAGACCTGATATTATTGGTGAAGAGCTATCACAAAAACTTGAGAATCTTCAAGATCGTTTACCACCATTTTCTATAAATGAAGCAAAAAAAATTATTAAAAGTGATCTTGGAGAAGAAACTTTTAATTCTATAATAGATTTAAGTGAGCCAGTTGCAGCAGCATCAATCGCTCAAGTACATAAAGCAAAAATTAATGACAACGGAACAATTAAAGATGTTGCCATAAAGATTTTAAGACCAGATATAAAAAAAATATTTAATGAAGAAATTGATGCAATGATGTTATTTGCATTTATTGTTGAGTCTTTCGTAAAAAAAACAAAAAGATTAAAACTGATAGAAGTTGTTTTTTTATTAAAAGAAATAACAAATCTTGAGATGGATTTAAGGTTTGAGGCTGCAGCTGCTAATGAATATGCAGAGAATACAAAGAATGATGCCGGATTTAAAGTTCCTGAAATTTATTGGAATTTTACCAGTGAAAATGTAATGACTCTAGATTGGATCGATGGTGTTTCAATAAGAGAAACTGAAGAATTAAAAAGGAGAAATTTAGACACTCGTAAATTAGCAGAGGATATTATTCAGCATTTTTTAAGACATGCTGTAAGAGACGGTTTTTTTCATGCAGATATGCATCAAGGTAATATTTTCATTGATAATAGTGGTCAAATCGCACCTATCGATTTTGGTATAATGGGTAGACTAGATAAAGTAAGTAAGAGATTTCTGGCAGAAATTTTATTTGGTTTTATTCAAAGGGATTACCGTAAGGTTGCTGAAGTACACTTAACGGCTGGGTTAGTTCCAAAAGATGTTCCAATAGATGACTTAGCTCAAGCTTTAAGATCAATAGGAGAACCAATTTTTGGTCAAGAAGTAAAAGACATCTCAGGTGGAAGATTATTAAAACAACTCTTTGATGTTACAGAAAAATTCAATATGCAAACCCAACCACAGTTATTAATGTTACAAAAAACAATGGTGGTTGTTGAGGGGGTTGCAAGAAAATTAAATCCAAATACAAATATATGGACCACATCTAAGCCAGTGCTAGAAGGTTGGTTAAGAGAAACAAAAGATCCAATAACCAATTTAAATGAAACTTTAAAAAGTACTTCTGAAGTAATTAAACGACTGCCAGAATTTCCTGAAATTATGGACAAAGCAAATCAAGCTTTAACTTTTTTAGCTAGTGGACAAATTCCTCAGAATTCAAACTCCTATACAGCTTTAAATGATAAAAAAGCAGAAATGAACACTTTTAAAAACCAATCTATTATTGGTTTATTACTTCTTGTAATTTTTGGACTTATAGTATTTTAATTCTGCAAATGAAAAATCTGTTA
>OZSS01000083.1_pt1 | contig 38638 bp, 32 predicted proteins | sample 1779911 | NCBI WGS metagenome assembly OZSS01 (sample SAMEA2603589, study PRJEB24840) | metagenome | biome: Water; feature: Photic zone; material: Seawater sample | place: Mediterranean Sea | collected 2013-11-12 | depth 10 m
AATATTATTTTAACTGTCTCCATTTGCTTATAGTCAGGGTTTGTAAAGAATACTCCCCAAACTAAGCCCGGTATAATTGCTAAAATAGCTATTATACCTGCTAACGGCGAAATCAAGCCTGATAGCTTTTTGAAAAGTACGGGGTTAGAAAACTTCCAAAACTTATTTGACATACTGTTTTCCATTTTAAGAATAATTTAATTTGATCGCATAGGCCGATATATAGGGGCTGATTACTATAGTAAATAGTGTATTTGCATAAAGGAGCAAATACTCAAAGGCAATTAAGTTGTTATTGGTTGAAGCACAACAAAATATACCTAAAAGAAGGGTTGGAAAATAAAATGGTATGGTTATCGTAGTCAGTAGTAAACTACTGCGGTTTGCTAAGGTAAGGCAAGAGATCATCATGCCTATGAAGCTAAGTGAAGGAGAACCAAGTAGTAATATAAAGACCACTTTTGCAACATTATCAGAGCTGATTTGAAATGTGATTAAGACTAGTGGTGTGACAATTAAAAGAGGTATAACTACCGAAACCCAGTGAACGAGCGTTTTACAAAAAAGCGTTACTTCTATGGGGATATCAGAAATTAACAGATACTCCAAAACCCCACTTTTAAAATCTTCATGTATGATTTTATTAAGAGTAAGCAAGATTGACATTAGAAGACTCAACCATACCGCAGTTAGGCCTAATCCGCTTAAGAAAGAACTATTCCCTAATGATGAAAGAGCAAATAGAAGCATAAAGAATAGAAAGAAGGAAAAAGCTAAACCAATGTGTGAGCCAGACCTTAGCACTATCAGAAACTCTAATTTAAGAATGTTTAGCATTACAATTAATTAATCCTGTGTTTGTCCAAATTAATCATTTTGTTTTTATTAAATTGGGAAGGTTCATGAGTAGTAATTACTGATAAGCCTCCCGATTTAAGGTGTGAGGCATGCAATTCCAGAAACTTTTCCTTGCCTTCTAAATCGAGATTGGTAGTCGGTTCATCTAGCAACCAAATATTTCTTTGCATCATTGAAAGCCTTGCTAATCCTATCCTTTTCCGCTGACCTTCAGAACAGTTTTCGACGGTGTTATTTGGTAACCCCCAGAATTTCACCAAATCCATAGCAACAGCATCTGAATTATAATACGCCTTCCAGTACTTTATTATCTCCAAAGGAGTCAAACCAGCTTGGAGAGATGCTCTGTGCCCGTAGTACCCAATCTGTTCCTGTCTATCGTCAGGGTCTTCAGAAAAGTCAACTTCATTTATTAATATGTGACCCTTGAAACTGGATTTAAAACCTAAAATTACATGAAGGAGCAACGTCTTGCCAACTCCGTTTGGGCCGGTGATAGTAATTGATTGCCCGGAAGTTAAACTGAAATTAATATCCTCAAGCACTAATTTGCCGTCAACTGCACAAGATAATGAATGTATTGAAATAGAAATTTGCTTTTTGATCATCATATTTTTATGAGGCAATTTAAAAGTGTTGAATAGCAGTTTTTTAGAACATTATAAATAAGTACCAATAACACAAAGGGGATAATATGAAAAAGAGATTTACAGCGATAAGAACAGTTGCTGATGAAAACAGCTAGAAAAAAAATCTTATATGGAAAACGCTAAAGCCCTTGAAAAATTTTAACCTGCGTGCAATCTGTCAGTACGGAATTAAAATTTTAATCTACAGGTCATTACTTTTTCGTCTGAAACAGATTTTTCTTTAGTCATAAAATATGAGAATGTCAAAATCATTTACCCGAATAAGCAATTGGATTGTTTTCTACAGTGTCTTACTCCTGGCGTGGATCGTAATCGTGGTAATGGCTCTAGAGCGCTTTTTGCCAACCAATGCAAATATTATGAAAATAATAGTTGAGATTTGTAGTAGTTCGGTTTCAGATTTGAATTTAATTGGAGTTTTTTTCATGTGGCTCTTGATGAGCATTGCAATGATGTCGCCAACCATAATTCCGACCCTAAAGACATATGAAGATATATTAGAAAGCGGTGGAAAAAAGGAAAATAGTTTCTTGTGGTTTATCGCAGGTTTTTCAATCGTATGGACAATTTTTTCCATTTCAATGTCGCTTGTACAAGTATTTCTTGGGAATCTTTACCTGCTAAATGAGCAGGGAGCGTTCGTAAGTTCGATACTCAGTTCCTCCTTTCTAGTGATCGCTGGCTTATATCAACTCAGTTCATTCAAGGAAGCATGCCTCAGCAAATGCCAAACACCTTTTACCTTTTTTCTTCAAAATTGGAAAAGCGGTTATTTCGGATCTTTCAGTATGGGCGTGTCGATTGGATTATATTGTCTTGGCTGCTGTTGGGCACTCATGACACTTGCTTTCGTTGGAGGAGTTATGAATTTATTGTTTATGGTTGTTATGACTCTTTTCATGGTGTTGGAGAAAATACCCGATTACGGAAAATATATTTCAAAACCACTATCTTTAATCTTGATTGGTACGGGAACCGTGCTAGTTTGGTTTTGAATATTTAGGAGAATAAAATATGGGTTCGGAGAAAATAGATTGGGCCATAAACGGTGAGCTCGCACTTAATTGTAATTGTACTGTTTTTTGCCCTTGTGCTGTAAGTCTTGGGGATCATCCTCCGACTGAGGGTTACTGCCAAACATGGTTAGCAGTGAGGATAGACAATGGGCATTTTAGGGATGTGGATCTTTCTGGACTTAATGTAGGTATGCTGATGGAAATCCCAGGAAAAATGGCAAGAGGAAATTGGACCATCGGAGCTTTTATAGATGACACTGCTGGAGAAGAGGCTTTCGACGCTCTCGATAAAATATTTTCTGGAAAAGTTGGTGGTACTACCGGACTTTTTTCAATTTTGACAGGAACCTACCTAGGAAGTGAAAGATCTTCTGTTGAGTATAAAACAGAGGGTGAAAAACGGATAGTGAATGTCGGGAAAAAAATTCAAGGAGTAATAAAGCCCATTGAAGGTTTGGAGAAAGGGAAGCCAGTAACTTTCCAAAACTCGACTTATTGGATGGGTCCAGAGGTGATTATTTCAACGGCTGAACAAGGTCGCGTTCGAGCATTCGGTCGTGTATGGGATTTTGAAGGTAGAAGTGCAGAATTGTGCAAAATAAAATGGGGAACACACTAGTTTTTTCAATTTAATTAATGGAGAGTAATGTGAGCGTAAAAGAATTATATGATTTAGGTGACCAACCACCGCTTGGAGAGGTTCCTCCAAAAATGCATGCGTTTATGGTTAGGCAGGACAGATTTGGCAAACCAATCGATGCATGGAAAAGCGAGGTTATTGATGTGCCTGAGATTGGCGCTAAGGATGTCTTGGTTTATGTTATGGCTACAGGAATTAATTACAATAACGTTTGGGCAGCTCTTGGCTACCCTGTAGATGTTATAGCAACGCGTCAAAAGAAAGGCGAACCTGAGACCTTCCATGCAGGCGGTTCTGATGCCTCAGGTATCGTTTATAAAGTAGGAGACCAGGTTTCAAATGTTCAGGTTGGTGATGAAGTAGTGATACACTCAGGTACCTGGCAAGATAATGACCCTTGGGTTTTATCAGGTAAGGACCCAATGCTGGCTCCTTCAGCAAAGGTGTGGGGCTATGAAACCAACTATGGTTCATATTGTCAGTTCGCTAAAGCCCAATCGCATCAGATTTTAAAAAAACCAAGTCATCTTACTTGGGAAGAGTCAGCCTGTTATATGCTTTGTGCGTCAACTGCTTACAGGCAACTTATGGGCTGGGCCCCTCATACTGTAGAAAAAGATGATGTTGTCCTTGTTTGGGGAGCTGCAGGTGGCCTTGGTGCAATGGCATTACAAATAGTCTCTGCTTTAGGTGGAAAGCCGATAGCTGTAATCTCTGATGAAAGCAAAAGACAGTTTTGTATGGATAAGGGAGCTGTAGGTGTAATAAATAGAAATGATTTTAGCCATTGGGGTCCACTTCCCGATACGGATGACCCGAGTTTCAATGACTGGATGGCGGGTGCCAGAGCCTTTGGTAAAGCGATATGGGATATATTAGGAGAGAGAACAAACCCAAAAATTGTGTTTGAGCATCCAGGAGAGGCTACTCTACCTACGTCTGGGTTTGTATGCGCCCTTGGTGGTATGGTCGTCGTTTGTGCAGGTACAACCGGCTATAATGTAACTCTTGATTTAAGGTATCATTGGATGCACCAAAAACGATTGCAGGGATCACATGTTGCAAATGATGATGAGGCAAGCGCAGTTAATGAGTTGGTTATACAAAAAAAGGTAGACCCTTGCTTGTCAGAGACATATGAGTTCGAGCAAATTGGTCATGCGCACCAGCTAATGCATGAGAACAAGCATCCAAGTGGCAATATGGCATGTCTTGTTAATGCAACGTCTAGAGGTCAAGGATCCAAGTAAATAATCCTTTTGAAATGAAAGATTTAGACCTAAATTTTGTGAGATCGCAGTTTTATGCGTTCGATGCTGGCAATCCTCTTTGCCAAAAGGCGTTCTTTGAAAATGCTGGGGGGAGTTTCCCGTGCAAGTTCGTTGTTGACAAGTTAACAAAGTTTTATGAGACGACAAAAGTGCAGCCCTACGGACACTTTAATGGGTCTATTGAGGCTGGTGAAGAGATGGATAAGAGTATCGTAAAGCTAGCAAAGCTACTTAGAATCCCAACAAACAATCTTCATGTGGGCCCTTCAACTTCTCAAAATACTTATGTCCTAGCTAATGCACTTCGTTTATCTAAAACAAAAAAAAATGTCATTATAGTCTCTAACCAGGATCATGAGTCTAACACCGGCGTATGGCGAAATTTAGCAAGTCAAGGGTTTAAAATTAGAGAGTGGGGAGTTAGGTCAAACGGTAGTTTGTATTTAGACGATTTAAAAAACCTAGTTGATAGCGCCGTTTGCATGATAGCGTTCCCACATGTTTCTAACATAATAGGCCAAGTAAATCCTGTTAAAGAAATTTGTGCTTTTGCGGAAGAAGTAGGAGCTTTCACCTGTGTTGACGGGGTAAGTTACGCGCCTCACGGAATACCTCAAATAAATGATTTCAACCCAGACATATATCTGTTTTCATCCTATAAAACTTTTGGGCCGCATCTTGGGGTCATGTATGTGTCGGATGAATTGGCTTTAGAACTAGAAAGCCAGTGCCACTATTTTAATAAGGAATACCCTAATAAGAGGTTTACCCCTTCCGGACCTGATCATGCCCAGGTTTCAGCTTTGGGAGGAATATATGATTACTATGAAGCTCTCAGTAACCATCACTTAAATCGTGAATTATCATTAGACTCATCTATCAATGAGGTAAATGGTTTAATTGCTAAACAAGAAAAAAAAATACTCAGGCCTCTGCTCGAGTTTTTGAAAACCAAAAGAGACGTAAGATTATTAGGTTCTTATGAAACAGAAGACAGAGTGCCGACCGTGGCTATAGTAACTAAAAAGTCAAATGTTGGACTTGCAAAACAATTAAATGAACTAGATATCTCAGTAGGTGTAGGTGACTTCTATGCAGTACGTCTTCTTGAAGCTCTGGGTGTGGATATTAATGAGGGTGTTACTCGGTTAAGCTGCGTACATTACACCTCAGGCGGTGATGTTGAGAAATTGATAAGCGGTCTTGATCGATACCTTTAACTAATCAGGTTTATAATGAGTGTAAATATAGTTTGGTTTCGTAGAGACCTACGTTTGAGTGATAACCCGGCTCTCTACAGCGCTACACAGAATGGCAAACCAATAATCCCACTCTTTATATTAGACGAAAACACGAATAGTGCCGGGGCTGCATTTAAGTGGAGGTTGGGGCTGTCTTTAGAGAGTCTCTCTTTAGATTTGCAACGATATAACTCAAAGCTGATCTTAAGGAAGGGTCCCCCACTAAACGTATTGAAAGAATTGAAATCAATACTTGGCGATATAAACATTTTTTGGAATAGGCTATATGATGAAGCTTCTATTAATAGAGATACTGAAATTAAGTCCTATTTTCAGTCGCGAGAAGTAAGTGTTACCTCTACAGAAGGAATGCTTTTGCACTCTCCTTGGAAAACTCAAACCAATTCTGGAACACACTACAAGGTTTTTACTCCTTTTTGGAGGGCCATTTCAAAGCAAGAAGTCAAGCAGGCACTTCCGAAACCAGATAAATTGGTGAAACCTTCGAAATGGCCAGACAGTGATGATCTTAAAGATTGGAACTTAGAAAAAGAGATTGGTCGAGGAAAGGAATATTTAATTGAAAAAGTCAATGTTGGTGAGAAAGGTGCAAGAGTAGGTCTTGAAACTTTCCTAGGAAAGAGACTTGGAAATTACGCACAAGCGAGAGACAGAGTTGATTTAACAGAAAGTTCAAATCTTTCTGAGAATCTTGCCTACGGTGAAATTTCGGCGAGAGAAATATGGCATTCTGTCATAGACCAGAAAGATGTTGAGTTCAATGATAAAGAAATGTTTATCAGGCAATTAGCATGGCGTGACTTTGCATGGTACCTGTCTTATTTTAGCCCACATATTATTCACTCAAACTGGAAAGCGGAATGGGATAATTTTCCTTGGAGAGAGAATGAAGATGAACTGAAGAGTTGGAAAAGAGGCTTAACAGGACAACCTATTGTCGATGCAGGAATGAGAGAGATGTATATAACAGGCAGAATGCACAACAGGGTTAGAATGATTGCAGCATCGTATTTGACTAAACATCTACTCATGAATTGGAGACTTGGCCTCAAATGGTTTGAAGAATGTTTAATCGATTGGGACCCAGCATCAAATGCTATGGGTTGGCAATGGGTGGCGGGTTCAGGCCCAGATGCGAGTCCTTTTTTCCGAGTATTTAATCCTGAATTGCAAGCAAAAAAATTTGATCCAGAAGGTAAATACCAAATGAAATACCTAGGGCCAAGTAGCTTGGACACACACGATAGTAAGATCTTTTACAAGATGGCTCCCAAAAGTTGGAATATTAATGAAAAAAGTCGTCCTTCAACTTCTATTGTTGATTTAAAGTTTGGACGTGATAGAGCTCTCAACTCTTATTCTAAATTTAAGAAAATTATAGCGGATCTATAAAATGAAAATTGCAGTGGTAGGGTCAGGGATATCTGGGCTTGGGGCAGCCTTAGCTCTATCTGAAAAACACGAGGTATTCTTATTTGAAAAAAATAGCTACTTTGGGGGACACTCAAACACAGTGAAAATAGAGCTTAAGGAAGAAACAACTTATGTGGACACGGGGTTTATTGTTTTTAATGAAAAAAATTATCCCAACCTTGTAGGATTATTTAATGAATTAGCAGTTGTTACAAAATGCTCAAATATGTCTTTTGGGTTCTCTCTTGATGATGGGCGATTAGAGTACGGAGGTAAAAATTTTAATTCTTTTTTTGCGCAACGTAAAAACCTGATGAGCATAAAACATTTAAGAGGTCTTTACGATATTTTTCGTTTTAAAAAAATAGCAGAAAAATTTATGCTCAGCAGCAAATTTCAGCATTTTAATATGCGTCAATTTCTTAAACAAAACCATTTTGGTAAGTGGTTCTCAGAAATGTTTATTGTTCCCATGGGTGCAGCCATATGGTCTGTTCCAACGGGCAATATATTAGATTTTCCAGCAAGTAGTTATTTAAAATTCTTTCAAAACCATAGCCTACTTGATCTTATTACTACACAAATTGAATGGAGAACTGTCGACGGCGGTTCAAAGCAATATGTGGATAAAATCATAGAAAAACTGGGAAAAAGCCTTTTTTTAGAAACACCTGTTAAAGCAATTACAAGAAAGGACAAAAAATGCCTTCTGCATGCAGGAAATGGCTTTGGCGAGATGATTTTTGATAAAGTCGTTTTAGCTTGTGATGGGCCACAGACACGAGAGTTAATTGCAGATATCACTAAAGAAGAAGAAGATATTTTAAAAATGTTTAAAGTATCAGAGAACAGAGTGGTTCTTCACTCTGATGAGACCCACATGCCAAAGATGAGAAGAGTATGGTCTAGTTGGAATTTTATTACAGATAACATCACAAGCTCTATAAAGAAACCTATCGAGGTTACCTATTGGATGAACAAGTTGCAGAATATAAATAGCAAGAACCAGTATTTTGTTTCGCTTAACCCCAGCAAAAAAATTGATCCCAATTTAAGCTACTACGAAACCTCATACGCTCATCCAATCTATGACTCAAATACATTGAATGCACAAAAAAAACTAAATGCTATTCAAGGTAATAACGGATTGTACTTTGCGGGAGCAAAAATGGGTTTTGGTTTTCATGAAGATGGCTTAAACTCAGGACTAAAAGTGGCAAAGTTACTAGGTTGCGCGCCTAGTTGGTCCGAAAGAAAGATATAAAGTTCATGGTAAAATCGTGTGTTTATTTTGGCTCCGTTATGCACATGCGATTAAAACCTAAAAGACACCTCTTCCGATATAAAGTTTTTAGTTTGTTTTTAGACATTGATAAATTAGCCGAATTTGATAAAACCTCTCGGTTTTTTAGACTAAACAAATGGGGAATGATCTCTCTCTATGAAAAAGACCATGGAGATAGGAGCACCTTACGATTAAGAGATTGGGTAAACAAAAAACTTCATTCAGCGGGATTTATAAAACCGGATAAGGTCTATTTGCTGAGTTTTCCAAGAGTATTAGGGTTTGGTTTTAGTCCATTATCCATATTTTTCTGCTATTCCAAAGACAAGCTAAATTCTGTTATTTATGAGGTGAAAAATACATTTGGAGATCAAATTGAATATATAGTAGAAAGCCAACCTGATGCCGATGGAAGAGTTAGGCACTCACATGGAAAAGACATGTATGTATCGCCATTTATCGATATGGCCCAGACCTACCATTTTACAATTTTACCTCCAGATGAAAAACTTTTTGTTAGAATTAACGAAAGAGATAAAAATGGTCTCCTGCTAATTGCTACTCAAACCGCTAGATCGCGAGAATTTAATGACTGGACGCTGACCAAAGCATTTTTTTGCTATCCTTTAATGCTAGCAAAAGTATTGATTTTAATTCATTGGAATGCTTTAATTTTGTACTTGAAAAGGGTTAAGATCGTCCCTTACAGTGGTGTCAGGTTTAGGGGGGGGAAGAAATATGAATGACCAGTTTATAAGAGATTTGAAAGGACAATCCAAGCTTCCTCGATGGTTTTCTTCAGTGTTCAAAATGATAAAGAATCCGCAATCAGGAAGCTTAGTCATTCAGCTGACAGACGGACGAAAATTTTATTTGGAAAGTCAAAAACCTGGAGCCAATGCCTTTATTATCGTTAGGAATGAAAATTTGTTCTCAAGACTTGTGCGCGAAGGACAAAACGGATTTTCAGAAGCATACATGGACGGGTGGTGGGACACCCCAGATCTACAAGCAGTCTTGGATTTTTTTCTTTTAGCAGGCGATGATCTTTATAATGATTTGATTGGCACTAACGTTGTAAGGGCGTACGAAAGACTTAATCATTGGTTGCGGTCAAACTGGAAATTTCAGGCAAAGAAAAATATTTCTTACCATTATGATTTAGGTAATCAATTTTATAAAGAATGGTTAGATAAAACTATGACTTATTCGTCTGCGCTTTTTAAAAACAAAAAAGAGGTATTGTCTTCCGCTCAGACAAATAAATATGAGTCGATTTGTAGAAGTTTAAATTTAAAAGAGGGTGATAACGTCTTAGAGATTGGCTGTGGCTGGGGAGGCTTTGCCGAGCATGCCATTAAGACCCGAGGTATTAATCTTACGGGCCTTACTTTGTCTAAGGAGCAGTTAAACTATTCTAAAAAAAGAATGTTTGAATTAGGCATGGCAGATAAAAGCTCATTTTTATTGCAAGATTATAGAGATGAAAAGGGTCTTTATGATGGTGTTGTTTCAATAGAAATGTTTGAAGCTGTTGGAGAAAAATATTGGCCGGTATATTTCAATACCGTTAAAAAATCACTTAAGAGTGGTGGACTGGGATGTCTACAAGTTATTACGATTGACGACAAGTATTTTCCCCATTACCGGAAAAGTGTTGATTTCCTACAAAAGTATATTTTTCCTGGAGGTATGCTCCCAAGCTATTCAGCTCTAATTCAACAAATTCGTAATGCTGACCTTGAATTTATAAAAAGTAAGGAATTTGGACAAAGTTATTCGAAGACGCTACGCATTTGGTCCCAGAGCTTTAACAAAAAATGGGACAATATTTCTCAGCTAGGATTTGATGATAGGTTTAGGCGAATGTGGAATTTTTATTTAACGTCATGCGCATCTTTCTTTTTTTCTGGTGCCGGAGATGTAACACAAGTAACTCTCAAGAAAAATTAATCTCTTTTGCGTTACAGTTATCTATTACCCTTTATTTATTCTTCCAATGCGCTCTCTTTAGCATTGATTATATTCCCACTGTTTGTTTTTGTAGGAGAACACTATGCCAGCCAATTTGGCATCTCGCTTCTAGGTATTGGGTTAATATTTTTACTTGTTAGGTTATTAGACGGGTTTTTGGATCCCCTAGTTGGTTTGGCGAGTGACAACTTGAATGTTCCCATTGGAAAAAGAAAATTCTGGTTATTGATATCTCTACCATTCACTTTGCTAGGGGTATGGGGTCTTTTTGGATCTAACATGGAAAGCACATTTGCCTTTCAATACTTTGTATTTAACATCATTTTGTTAACAATAGGCTTGTCACTTTTCACTCCTCCTTTTTATAGCTTAGGGGCTGAATTGAGTGAAAATTATGTTGAGAGATCTCGAATAACGTTTTTCCGAGAAGGTTTTTTCCTTCTCGGAACTATTCTAGCGGCTTTGCTATATGCGGTAGCCGATGGGTCTACGGAAGCTTTAAAAAATATAGCGATAGTTATTTGTATCTGCCATCCCTTAACGATTTTGGTATCTATTTTCCTGATAAAGGAAAAGGATACGGTACACCAACACAAAATAAGGATATTTGGTGTGTTGGCAACCATCCTAATAGATAAAAAACTAAGAAATTTTTTTCTAAGTCAGTTCTTTAATGCCGCGGCGAACGGCATACCGGGAGCGCTATTTGCCTTTTTTGTGATCCATAAACTGGAAAGAGAGGACTTAGTCGGAGTGCTAATGCTTATTTATTTAGTATCGGGAGTATTAGCGGTGCCATTATGGATTTATGTAAGTAAGTTTTTTAAAAAAAGTGATCTATGGTGCTTTTCGATGTCTTTGTCCATGTCTGTTTTTTTATTAGTATTCTTTTTAGACACAGAAAGTATTCTTCTCTTCTCCTTTATATGTATCGTCACCGGGTTTTGTGTAAGTGCTGATTCCGCTCTTCCAACATCCATCCAAGCGGATTTGTTAGATGAAGATTTTATGAGAGTGAAGAGTGACCGATCAGGAACCTTTTTTTCAATTTTGTCTGTCATTAATAAATCCGCTGCGGCATTTTCAGGCGGATTTGTTTTATTATTTCTGTATGCGGTAAATTTTGATCCTTTGGGAGGCAATTCAGAAGAGGTACTATTTTGGTTGGCTTGTCTGTATGCCATAGCACCAGTTGCTCTCAAGGTTTTACCATTATTACTTATGTTCGGATATCCAGAAACAAAGTCCTATAAACCTACTTCATAAGAAGAAAGTATTTTCCTAGCATTTTATCTACCAATTTTTTTGGCAAAGTGCGGGTCAGGTAAAATTGTAGCCCCGATGGTCCCATTGAGTATTTGACTCTAGGCTTTTTCAGACTTGATATTTTGTAAATTTTTCGTGCTAAAACCTGAACGTCTCGTCCTTGTTCTGATAATTCATTGATATAATTTGTAAATTTATCGAAAGCTTGATTATATACCGTCTTTCTATAACCAACAGCTCTTCCGTCTACATTTGATTTATCCCAGATTGCAGTTTTAAAAGCTCTTGGTGCCACAATTATTACTTTGATACCGTGAATTAATAGTTCTCGACGAAGAGACTCGGAAAACCCTTCAAGAGCGTGTTTACTTGAACAATAGGATGCCATAAAGGGGCTCCCAATAGATCCTCCACCGGAGCTTATATTTATAACTTTACCAGGAGAACATTTGTTTTTTGTTCCAAGCAATGGCAGAAATATTTGAACACAGTTAAAAGCTCCCAAAACCATCGTCTTGAGGTGAAGATCAAATTCTTCACTAGAAATATGTTCAACAGGCCCTAATTTTGCAATTCCGGCATTATTAATCAAAATGCCTAGGTTAGCCCCTTTTAAAGTTAATTTGACTTTTTTGTATGCTTTGGAGATCTGTTTATAGTTGGTTACATCAAAAACTAGAGGGATGAAATTATCACCATATTTCTTCTTTAGAGGTCTTTCCATTTTTTTATCCCTTATTGAACCAAATACCAAGAAGTCTTGTTTCAGAAACTCAGAGACAAGGGCTGCACCAATACCTGATGAACAGCCCGTGACCAAAATTGATTTGTTTAATTTGTTTTCCATATTTTGTGGATATTATTTCTTCTATTATTAAGGGTAAATTTAGCCGGATAGTTTCCAACAGTAAAACTGCTTCCTACCCAGTTATTGTTTTCATCATATTGAAGGGTCAAATCCAAATCACCGGATATTTCCCATTCCTTGACAGAATAAGTTTTATCATTAAAGGTCACTTTTTTGTTTTTTAGCTTTCGAGCTTTTATCTCTAGAGGTGTGCCATCCTGTGTACTAATCCAAGTTTTTCGTTTTAAAAAATCTGGAGTAAAGTAACTCGTAGTGGCAAAGTTGTTCTTTATTACTCCTGAGAAAGCAGAGCCCTCAATTCTAAAACCACCTTTTTCTTGTTGACCTTTCACAAAATACTTTTTCCCAAACCAAGATGAATTAGCATCAAGGGATATGAGCTTTTGCTTTTTCCAAACCTCACGGTTTTTTAGGGTATATTTCATGAAATTGAGTCCTAAAAATTTTGGCTTTATCTCAACATCAACCACTACTTCCAAACCATTTTTAAGCTTTTTATGTGTTAGATTAGAAAAGCCAACTGTTTCATCATTTAATAGTACATCAAAGCCCACAGTAGGTGCTGAGGTTGAACTGTAGGCTTTTTGTGAAATCAAGCCAAGTGACAAGAAACTTGAAATAAGAAAATATCTTCTTTTCATGTTGTTAAAAATTTTGTCTGAAAATAATAATCATGTTGAGTTAGTAATACTACATTATCGCAATCGCTTCAATTTGCATGTCAATTGTTAATGTTAAATAAATTAAAATCAAAGAGTATTGGAATAGCTTGTATGAAAATGATCGGTTTAGCTATGTAAAGTAATTATTGTTAATGCTCTTTAAGATAGGTAAGTTCAAATTATGGTCAAATTACAAAAGTTATTTGTTTCTTTTTTTGCAGTACTGCTTATTTGCATAAGCTCGCTTAGCGTTAATGGGGAGACTCTTGAGAATGTTTTTTATGGTTTTAATAAGAATGCTGATAGAGCCATTGAAATCCTCCTTAAGCGAGAGGCATCTAATGAGTCGCTGAGCTACCTTAGGGCTGATTTATTTCAAGATAGAAATAGAGCACTAATGCTAAAAAGGAAGATTAATGAAAAATATTTAATACAAAAAGATGAGCTTAAGTTGATCGATGATTTGATCACCGAGAGTTCCACAGAAGGAACCTCTATTGCATTGAAGCGACAAAAGCTAGTTAGCATTTTAGAACAAACTACATTTGAGTTGGCAAATACTAAGCTGGCTTTAAAAAGAGCAGAAAGACTAATTAAAGAAATTGATGAGTTAAAAAAAGTAAGATTCAATGAGAGGTTTTTTTCATTTAATCAACTTGTTCTGTTTCCAATAACATATGTCCAGGGGACATCTGATTTTTTAGGATTAATTGGAAATTTTGGAGTTGATTTTTATCAAAACTTCAACTCTCAGGCAAAGTGGATGAGGATGTTTTCAGTTTCATTTCTTCCAGCTACATTTTTTTTCATAGGACTATTAATAATTATTTTTCAAGACAAAATAACCCTACTTGGAAATAGTGTTATCTCACAAAAAATAAAAAACAAAAATACACTAATTTTTATTAACCCTCTTGTTCGATTAATTACTCATTTGATCAGTGCAGCGCTTATAATCAATTTCTTACAAATTTTGACAGGGAATTATGGACTTCCAATATTAATTGATGCATTGCCCAAAGCAGTGCTGATTTTTCTGCTTGGCTATTTTGTAAAAACTGTAATCGGCGAGGCAAAAGAGCAATTATCAGATGATACAAATGGTTACGTCGTGGATCTCTCACGATTGCAGGCCACGAGTTTCTTCATTGCAATCACTTTGGGGTTATTCACTGTAATAAGTTTCTTGACGGAGAGGTCATATCTTTCCGTTGAATCTGAGGTAACTTTAAACGCTGTAGGTTTATTCATAATTGCTAGTTTATTGATTTACGGTTTGAAAAGTATACAAACTCTCATTTTCTCGTTAGCAAATCTTTTGCCAGATATGGAACGAGGCTTAAGCTTTATATCATTGAGTTTTATTACCAAGGGAGTCTCTGCTCTGACTTGGGTTTTATTAATAGGCGGTATTTTTGGCTATCTTCTCATAGCTTTTGAAATAGTTAAAGTCGTGAGTTATATCGCAGGCGTAATAATCCTCTTCGTTTTGATTGACTTTTTTTTACGGGGATTTTTCCTGTCAAAAAATAAAAAGAAGGATAACAACTCCAATCCATTTTTTCTCTTTTTTGGCTTGCTTAATTGCATTGGTAGTCTTTTGCTGCTGGGTCTAGCTGTGGGGATTGAATTTTCACAATATGTGGAAATATGGGTGAGATTCAACGAAGGATTAACTTTAGGAGATGTAAACCTAACTCCTGCATCTATTTTAAATTTTGGTGTAATTTTCGGTCTAGGTTATGTGGCAACAACTATAATTCAAAAAATTGTAAAGGGTACTGTTCTACCCAAAACAAAAATGGATAAGGGCAGTCAAAATGCATTAGTGTCTGGTATAGGGTATATTGGATATACATTAGCTGCCGTTATAGCTCTATCTTCAATAGGATTTAACCTATCAAGTATTGCTATTGTTGCTGGGGCTTTAAGTGTAGGGATAGGTTTTGGTCTACAAACTATCGTATCCAATTTTGTTTCGGGTATTATTCTGCTTGTTGAGAGACCAATAAAGGAGGGCGACTGGATTGAAGCATCAGGATTTTCAGGCACTGTTAAAAAGATATCCGTACGTTCAACGCAAATCGAAACGTTCGACCGTGCTATGGTTGTGGTCCCAAATTCTGAATTAATTGCAGGATCTGTTCTGAACTGGACACATAGTAACGAGACGGGAAGGGTACGCGTATCTGTAGGCGTGTCCTATGATACTGATCCAAAGAGGGTAGAAAGGTTATTGCTAAAAGTTGGTAAATCTCATGAGATGGCGCTTGCAAGTCCAGAACCATTTGTGAGATTTCAGCGATTTGGTGATAGTTCATTAGATTTTGATTTAATTATTTATGTGAAAGACAAAAATTATATGTTTCAAGTCAGATCTGAACTCCATTATTCAATTTTTGAATTATTTAAAAAGGAAGGAATCGAAATCCCATTTCCTCAGAGAGATTTAAATATCAAGGAAGATCCGAGTTTAAATACTAACAAAAGAGTGTTGATAAAGAAAGGTGGTGCAAATGAGTGATCAAAAATTTCTTTACAATGCTACCCCATATAAAAAAAAGCATGATGCAAGAATTATTGGTAAATCTGCTGAGTTTGGCCTCAAAATTGATGAGCCGATTTTTTATCCCAGAGGAGGGGGACAGCCTGGAGATTCTGGAACCCTTTTAGTCAATGGGCATCATTTAAAAGTAAATGAAACAGTCAAAGACCCTGAAGGCCAGGTATATCTGAAAATTGACGATGCTGATGGTATTACAAGTTTTGAAGATCAAACACCAGTAACCCAAATTTTGGACTGGGATATGAGGTACAAATATATGAGAACACACACTGCTCTTCACTTATTGTCTGTATGTCTTCCTTTTCCGGTCACAGGCGGACAAATTACCTCAGAAAAAGGTCGAATAGATTTTGATATGCCCGAGTCTCCGGATAAGGATGAGATCACAGCTAGATTGAATACTATGGTAGAAGCAGACTACGCGGTAACTTTTGATCAAATCTCACAAGAGGATTTACAAAAAAGGCCGCAGCTTATAAAAACAATGTCAGTGAAGCCTCCACAAAATGCCGAATTTGTTCGACTTGTAAGAATAGGAGATGACGACAGAGTTATTGACTTACAACCCTGTGGGGGCACTCATGTTCAGTCAACTGCAGAGATTGGCAAACTATTTATTTCAAAAATTGAAAAAAAAGGTCGAGTGAACAGACGTGTTTCAGTTGTCTTGCAAGATTTATAAAAATACGTAGAATAACAAAAAAATGGGAGAGGTGGCCGAGTGGTCGAAGGCGCACGCCTGGAAAGTGTGTAGGCGGGAAACCGTCTCCAGGGTTCGAATCCCTGTCTCTCCGCCAAACCCTTAAAAATATATAAGATATTGATTTAATTAAATAAAAATATTAAAAAGCTCAATATTGCACACTATTTTTCCCATTATCACTTTCTTGATTATTGACATTTAAATCAAGGATCACTTAATGTTCATCGAAATGAACATACAGAGATTGAAAAAATGAAATACCTCAACCAATTTAATATTTTTATTATGATAGTTATTTTCTCAGTAACGGCGTCTTTCGGTCAAGGTTGGAAAATACTTACTACCCAAGAGTTTACTAATATCATAGGAAAAAAGATAAAGAACAATGAGTGTAGTTTTAAGTTTGAAAAAGGCGGTATACAAAAAGGCATATGTACATCAGCTAAATATGGAACGGCAACGTTTATTGGGACTTACAGCTTCCTAAATAATAAATATTGTAGATCTACAACAATAACCATGAGTAATGGTAAAACTAGAGATAGTGGTTATAAGTGCTCAACGATATACATTTCGGGTAATAAACTTAAATTTGGAGATGATGTTTACTCATTTGAAAATAAGACAACAAAAATATCACGTAATGAATTAAAAGTTGCATTCAATAATTTATCCTCCGAAGTAAGAAAAAAAATCCAATTGGGTCTGCAGGATCAGGGATACTATAAATCAGGTATTGATGGTTCATATGGTAAAGGTACTGAAAAGGCATTAAAAGATTATAACTCTGATGCGTTAGGCGGATCTGATCTTAAGAAATCTAGTAACGTGGCTATATTGCTATCCAAATTGAGTAGTCTTAAGACCTCCGAAAAATATAAAGTTATTGAGAAAGAAGATGAGAAGAAAACCCAAGATGAGGCTATTCCAAACGTTAACAAGTCAATAAGTAGTGAATGGGAAGCCCTTGCAGAGGAGGGAAGTGCAAAAGCACAATACAAACTTGCTTTGATGTATGAAAAAGGTGAAGGGTTCCTACAAGATTTTGTTTATGCTCACATGTGGGCGAACCTATCTGTCAACAATGGATATACTGACGCAAAATCTTTAAGGGATGAACTGGCAAATAAGATGACACCCTCGCAAATGGAAAAAGCACAAGATTTAGCAAGAGAGTGTTTGAAGAAAAACTATCAGGGTTGTTAAACATCTAGCGATCATTTTACTCAAGAGATGCACACTAAATTGGCACACTAAACTACTCATGTTTTGATACTTGACACAAATATCTTAGTCCAGCTAACCTACTGTAAAATATAAACTTTCAGGAGATTAAAATGAAAAAACATAAGGCATTGCATATAATCCCTGTCTCTCCGCCAACCCCTTTAAAATATATAAGTTATTGATTTTATTGAAAAAATATTGATGAGGTCATTATACAGGTCATTACTTGGGTGACTATTTTTACTTTTTTATAAATAAATCACAAAACTTTTGGGGCAATTCACTATTACAAAAAGATACAAGATTAAAGGAAAAATTTTGTTGAGTTGGGTATCCCGAATGTAGCATTAATAGTTATAACTTTGGAACATCAGGGTCGTGGTGGTAACTTGTAGGCTTAAAACACCCCATCTGCTGCACACTCCAAGAACATACTTCATGCACACCCCATATATCCCATGCGTTGTGGGGTAGACCAAATCGTAGACCAAATTCGTTTAGTTGATGCGTAAATCTATGTTAAGGTTCAGGACATGTAGCTAAGAAAAGCTAATCATAGTTGGTAGAGCAACTGATTGGGCGAATCTCTCAGAGGGCAACATCCAGACGCAGTGTTAGCTTTATTTACATGATAGTGGTGCTCTTAGAAAGCATCGATTAATTTAATTGAGGGTTGATTAACTAGTATGATCTAGGGTGTTAAGATCTCTCCTCATGATTTTTCCAGTACTTGTTTTAGGTACATCCTTTACAAACTGCACTTTTCTTGGACATTTATAAGCTGCCAGCTCCTCACGACAAAACGCAATAATTTCGTCCTCGGTAGCATTTTCGCCTTCTTTCAAAACAATGTAAGCTTTCGCAATCTCTCCCTTTAACTCATCATTTTGTTTTCCAACAGCTGCAAGTGCTACTTTTGAATTAGCTGCTAAAACCCTCTCGATTTCTGCGGGATAAACGTTATAGCCTCCTGTTATTATCATATCTTTTTTTCTATCAACTATATACACACAACCGTCTTGATCAATCTTCGCTAGATCACCAGAATGTAGCCATCCATCAGGTTCTAAAGTTTCTTTAGTTTTGTCTTCATCACCAAAATACCCCATCATAGTTATAGGGCCTTTGACCATTAACTCTCCTACCTCTCCAGTATTCATTTGCTTTGAACAATCATCTACATCCACAATTTTTAACTCACAATATGGAATCGCACATCCAATTGATCCATGTTTATTTGGACCAAAAAGAGGAAATGTTGCTCCCAATCCTGCTATTTCAGTCATTCCCCAAAGTTCTATTAAAGGAACTTTAAACTCTTTTTCCACCGCAGCCATCGTAGCTACGGGCATTGTTTGACCGCCTACATAGCAACGTTTTAAACTAGACAAGTTCGAACTTTTTAAATTAGGGCTATTTAACATAAACATATACATGGTTGGCACACCATCAAATATGGTTGCCTTATGAATTTTTATAGCTTCAAAAATTTGCTCTACCTCAAATGTTTTATGTAAAACTAATTTTGTTCCGAACATCATCATTCCGGTCATTAAAACATTTGCATAGACGTGTGGGCATGGGAGAGCACTTACAACTGTGTCATCTGGCCCTCTCATATGAAGTTGACTCATCATGCTTCCATTAAGTATAACAGCCTCATGTGATTGCATTGCGCCTTTAGGATGACCTGTGGTTCCCGAAGTATACGCTATTGTAGATAGGTCTTTAGGTAATACATTTGGGTTCCTTTCAATCAAAAAATTTTCAGCTAACAAGGAGTGAAATGATTGAATTCCATTATCCTTCTTACCAAAAGATATGATATTCTCAATTTGACTATGTTCTCGTATGTTATCAAGAGCTTGAATTTTGTCTTCTGAAGAAATTATTGTTTTCGCTCCACAATCATTGACAACATAAATTATCTCTGCAGAAGTCAACATGGTATTAACCGGATTGATTACTGCTCCAATCCTAGCGATAGCGAAATAGCTGACGATCCATTCCCAACCATTTGATGCGTAGAGAGTTACTACCTCTTTCTCCTTTACGCCTAAAGATATTAACCCTGCACCAAATTTTTCGATCATTTCGTGTAACTCTCGAAATGAAAAACTTTGTTGATCAAAATAAAGTGCTTCCTTATCGCCAAACTTTTTAGCAGCAAACTCCGAAACTAACCCTAAGTGTTCCAACATCTTGTTCTCTCCTTTAGACAAACAATCCATTTTTATGTTAATAAAATTTTAACATAGCAGTGCCAGGTGTGCTAACCAAAAACAAATGCTGCTTGCATGTTTCCTAACTTAACAGTATCCCATCTGCTGCACACTCCAAGAACATACTACAAGCATACCCCTCAGTGCCCAACCCTTTAGTTCAGCTTGCCTAGGTCCTTACTTTGGGTCATTACTTCACAGTTTCTTGGACCTTGACATTTGGTCTCAGCAAAAGTTAACGTATTGATAAATAATATTTTTTAGGAGTTAAAAATGAAGAAGAAAGATACTCGTCTTATTTTCCCTGTCTCTCCGCCAAAACTTCAATCCACTCAAAACATTGGTTAATAGTGTCTTTTATACTAAGTGTTTAAAAATATGCACACAACGAAAATAGCTCACCTTTATGATATGTCTAAATCAAATTTCTAAAAAACTCAAAATCATAAGGCTTTAACCTCATGAGTTCTTTTCTCAGTTTATAGTTCCTCAAAAGGGTCCGCTTTAATAAAGCTTCATGTATTAAAGGCTGAGAAAAACTTTTTTTTGATATTTCAAATGACCAATTCTCATCAAATGGAAATTTTTTAAATTTTATTATATCACCCGAAGTTTTTTTCTTATACCGGTTAACACAATAAAATATTCCGCTTTTATTTATTAATCTATGTATTTGTGAAAAATAAAAGTTTACGGTCTCAATATTCATTTCCATAAATGATCTTGTGTTAACAAAAACATCAACAGTGTTACTTGCTAGTTGTTTTATTAGATACCCTGGCAAGATTATGTAATCATACTTGATAAGATCAATTTTTTTTATTTTTAAGATATCAAGTGACTTTACATTTTTGAGCTTCATAAGATTATCCAAATCAAGCACCTTAGCCGCAGGATTCAATTTTTTTAGATAGTAATTCGAGATATAATTTTGCTCTGGAAGATCAAAAAGTAAGCAAACTGCATTGGGAAAGTTTTTTTTAATGCGGTGGGCGAGTGCACCGTAACCGCCTCCAATATCACATACAAAAAATTTTTTCTTTTTGTTTTTTTCGGATAGAAACGGAAATAAAGCGTGAAGAAAATAAATAATGAATAAGTCATGATAATCATAGGGCTTGTTATTAATCGTGAGAGTTTGTGGATTGCCAACAAGTATTTCTTTATTTTGCTCTATAAAATCTTTCCCGGTAATTTCACTCAACCGGCTTAGAACTCTTTTTGTTCTTGATAGTATTGCTTTTTCCAAAGAGTCATTAAACTTAAAACTGAGTTCGTTTCTCCTAAAGTTTGCTAATTTGTCTTCGTTAAATAAGACCTTATGAAAATTCGAGGGATAAATGTCCCAATGTTTGCTAATAAGGTTTTTGGGAAATAAGGACTTCGCTAATTTATAAGAATTTTTCATTGGATTACCGTATGCTCTTTTTGGATAGTAAAAATAAACCCTATATGCTTAGGCTCTTTGAAAAAAAACAGAGTAGTTGTTTCATCATTCCTAATCTGTAAGCGTGTTACAGTTTCATTAAATTCTCTAAAGTTATTTATCATCTGAATTTCAATAAGTGTAGCGAAATCTTGTTCTTAATGGAGTACTAGTTTAAGATAAAGAGGTTTTCCCTATTATCGGAGTAAACGGTTGTGAATTGGCGCAACAGTAAAGCAGCCTCTTATCAAACGGCTTGAGTAGGGTTGAGATTTTTAGTAGTGTCGTCCTGTCTAATGCTAAAGATTGGTATCAAAAAATTGTTAAATCTTTATAAGTTGTTCTGTCATTTGAATTACCCTCTTTGGGTTCTCATTTTGGAACTAAGGAGAATGAAAGGAAAGGAGCACAAAGAGCGGTATAAAGAGAAGCTAGGATATTGTCAGAACAACCGGCCAAAAAAAGACGTAATTTGGGTTAACGCATTAGGCTTAGGAGAGACTCTTTCTCTAACGTTATTTTTAAAAGAGTTATCAAAAGTATTTTCGGATCATATAATCCTACTTACAAGTTCAACATTACAATCTAAGTTAGCACTAGAACACATCCCATTACCTAAAAATATAATTCATCAATTCGCACCCGTAGATAATTATTATGTTCTAGGTAGCTTTTTGGACTACTGGAAACCAAAGATGGCCTTGTTTTCAGAACTAGATATTTGGCCTTTGAGAACCAGCAAAGTGAAAGAAAGAAAAATCCCACTTTTGTTAATCAATACCAGAATGGATGAAAAGAAAAAAGCTTCAAGAAAGCGTTTAGGGAAGCTATTTTCAGCACCGCTAAAACAGTTTGATCATATTTTCTTACAAGATCAATTATCAAAATCACATCTTATGGAGTTTGGTGTCGATGAAGGGAAGACTACTGTCAATGGACCACTCAAGTTGGCGGGAACAATGTTTCCAGACACAAGGGATGTTGAAAAAAAATTAAATATTTTGTTTAAAGATAAATTGATATGGGCTGCGGCATCTTTACATGATAGTGAGGAAAACGAAATTTTAGAGGCCTACAAAATAGCAAAGCAGCATATTCCAAACTTAGTTTTGATAATTATACCACGAGCTATAGAACTCAGTGAGAATACTATGAAAAAAGCGTTGCGTTATTCCAAGTATGTTTTGAAAAGAAGTGAGTATAATGATCTACCAAAAAAAGAGACTGAGATTTTAGTTGTAAATCGAATTGGGGAGCTTGGATTATGGTACAAGCTAGCGTTTATCTCATTTATAGGTAACTCTCTTAATTTTAAAGAAATAAAAACGGGTAAAAATCCATTTGAGGCTTTGCAGGCAAGTTCTGTAGTTATTCACGGCCCTAAAATGAATGAACCCGGTTATGAAAAACCGGCGTTATTAGGCATTTCGGACATTGTAGAAAATAAAAATGATATTTCAAGAGCCGTCGTAAAATACTCTATTGCTGATCGCCGAAAAGAAAAAATAAAAAGAGGACAAGAACTTATTCAAGGTAATAAGGCAATAACTCAAAATCTGATCGCATATATTTCGGAAATATACAAGACAAGAGTGTTCAAGTAGTTCCCTACGAAAACTAATAAATTAAATTTTTAGGAGATTTTCTTGTCATACCTTTGAAGTTGTAACCAATATAAATACTTCTTTGCTAAACAATTACTCGGATTAACTGTCAACACTTTCTAAATGCATCGAATATTTTATAAACTACTTTTATATTATTTTATCAAGACAATCTTGATGGTAGGCTTTAATTTTGAAACCTAATAGAATTGGATGTAACCTATTTTTATGAAATATTTCTTTCAACTAACGATTATACTAGCTTCTTTATTTGTTTTTCATTTTCCTCCGTCTTCAAATGCTTCTGAGGTCAATAAAATAATTGATGATTTTACTGAGAACCCAGAAGAGCGGTGGCAATTTTACACTGATCAAGTGATGGGTGGGGTTTCAGAAGGAGGTGCTAGTGTAAGATTAGATGCTGAAGGGCCATACGTAAGGTTAGAAGGTTCAGTTAGTACAGCTAATAATGGCGGATTTATTCAAATTAGAAGAAATGTAAGTGAGCAATCGAAAGACGCAAAAGGAATTCTACTGAAAGTTAGAGGTAACGGAGAAAATTACTATATACATGTGAATACAAATGAAACTATTTTTTTGCCACAGCAATATCGATTTTATTATCAGGCATCTTTTCCCACATCAAAAAATTGGAGTGAGGTCAAAATACCTTTCTCAACATTTAAGAGATCCAGTCCACAAATTAGCAAATACTTTAATGGAAAAAATCTTAAAACGATTGGGCTTTTAGCTTATGGCAGGAACCACATTGCTCTTTTAGAAATAAAATATTTGTCATTCTATTAGGCTTTATAAAAGAATATGGTAGATAGGGAAAAGATAATATGGAGTGTCAATAATCCTATTTTATTTATTTTATTAGCAGTATTTTTATTTTGTCTTGGGAGTGTTCTAAGTAAAAAAGTTGGTTATGCTTACGCTAGTGATAGTGTACACCCTTTGCAAATTGTTTATGCTAGGTTCTTCTTTGCTCTCATAATTATTGGTGGTCTATTTATTAGCCTGAAGATCAATTTTAAGGCTGTCAAATAAAGGATTTATCTCTTTAAAATCAATTAGTACATTAAATCTCAGATATTATTTAGTATCCTCCAATCAGAAATGAACCGATAGTGTATCTAGAGATTTCTCTAGTGGAGGTTTGAATTTTGTTAGATCAATATCTTGAACTGCATCCTTATATTCTTCTAAGGTAGGAGTTCGTCCTAAAATTGCTGAAAGGACCACAACGGGAGTTGAAGCAAGAAGCGACTCTCCCTTCTTTTCATTTGAGTCTTCTACCACTCTGCCTTTAAAAAGACGCGTTGATGTGGCAAGAACAGTATCACCTTTTTCCGCCTTCTCTTGGTTCCCCATGCACAGGTTGCAGCCTGGTCTTTCTAGGTACAAGACATTTTCATACTCGGTCCTTGCAGTCTGTTTAGGATTTTTATCATTGAATTGGAACCCAGCATACCTTTCTAAAATTTCCCAATCTCCTTCACTCTTAGTTCATCTATTATGTTGTATGTTGGAGCTGCTACCACTAATGGAGCTTTAAACTTTACTTCACCTAATTTTTTTTCAAGATTACGTAACATCTGAGCAACGATTTTCATATCTCCTTTATGAACCATGCATGATCCAACAAATCCTAAGTCTACAGATTTCTCCGCCTTGTAGTAGGATATTGGCCTAATAGTATCATGAGTGTATCGCTTTGAAATGTCGATATTTCTTACATCTGGGTCAGCGATCATAGGTTCATTGATTTCATCCAAATTAACTACTACTTCGGCAAAATACTTAGCGTTTTTATCTGGTTTTAACGCTGGTCTCGTTCCTGATTTTATTTCTGCTATTCTTGCAGAAGCCTTTTCTACCAAACCTTTTAAAGTATGGTTCTTATTATCCATTCCCTTTTCAATCATTTTCTCTATTCGGCATTTTGATATTTCTAATGACTCAATTAAAACGTCATCATTAGAAATACACACTGACGCCTTAGCCTTCATTTCTGCAGTCCAATCGGTAAAAGTAAATGCTTGGTCTGACATTAAAGTTCCTAGGTGAACTTCAATAACTCTTCCTTGGAAAACATTCTCGCCAAATTGCTTAAGCATTTGTGCTTGAGTGGAATGGACTACATCTCTGAAATCAACATGACCATGCAAATTACCTTCAAAAGTCACTTTTACTGACTCAGGAATTGGCATTGTAGCCTCACCAGTAGCAAGAGCTAGTGCCACCGTACCGGAGTCTGCTCCAAACGCTATTCCTTTTGACATTCTAGTGTGTGAGTCACCTCCAATAATGATCGCCCAATCGTCAATGGTTAGGTCATTAAGCACTTTATGAATCACGTCCGTCATCGAGTGATAAACTCCTTTCGGATCTCTGGCCGTTATAAGACCAAACTCATGCATAAACTTCATTAACCTCGGAATATTATTTTGGGCTTTTATGTCCCAAACAGAAGCTGTATGGCATCCAGACTGATAGGCTCCGTCAAGTGTTGGTGATATCACTGTAGCCGCCATTGCCTCTAGCTCTTGTGAGGTCATTAGGCCGGTAGTGTCCTGAGAGCCAACAATATTTACCTTTACTCGTACATCAGAGCCAGCAAAGAGATTATTATCGCTGGAAAGCCCAACGGCATTCTTATTGAATATCTTTTCGACTGCTGTAAGTCCTTGATTGTCATGATGGATTTCTCTAGGTGAGGCGAAGACGGCGACAGGATTTTTCTTTAAAACACGACTTGCAAAATTCTGAAGTTTTTTCCCAAAAACAATAGAATAGGAACCTCCGGCTTTCATAAACTCGACTTTTTGTTCTGTGAATGATGAGCTTATATCCGCTAACTCTTTATTTTCGTCACTATTATACAGCTTCCTTTTTTTTGTATTGATAGTAAATACTGTTCCCGTTTCAACGGAGTACGCTTGTTCTAAAATGGGTTCGCCATCATTATTTAGAATTACATTCCCATCAGAATCTTTCTTTTTTACCCAATTTTTTAGATCTATTCCGATACCTCCTGTAACCCCAACGGTAGTGAGGAATATAGGTGATATGCCGTTTGTGCCTGCAACGATGGGGGCTATATTTACATAAGGTATGTAAGGGCTAGCTTTTTTACCTGTCCAAAGAGCAACATTATTTACACCTGACATTCGTGAAGAGCCAACTCCCATAGTACCCTTTTCAGCGACAAGCATGATGCTTTTATCGGGATGATCCGATTTGAGTTTCGAGATTTCATTCTGCGCTTGTTTGGAAATAAAACATTGACCATGAAGTTCTCTATCGGAGCGAGAGTGTGCTTGATTGCCGGGTGACAGTAAGTCAGTAGAAATATCGCCCTCAGCGGCAACGTAGGTAACGACTTTTATCTTTTCTGGAATAGCTTTTAGTTTGGTAAAAAATTCTGCTTTCAAGTAGCTTTCTAAAATATCTTGAGCTACTGGGTTACCTGCATTGAATTCTTTTTCAAGCCGACTTGTATCAGCTTCATAGAGAAAGACCTGAGTTTTTAGTACCCCAGCGGCCTGCTTTGCAATCTTAGCATCTTTATCAAAGGCAAGGTCTAATAAAACCTCTACCGACGGTCCACCTTTCATATGAGAAAGCAGCTCAAATGCAAGATTTCGGTCAATTTCTTCTATGGTGTCATGCTCTAGAATTAAATTTTTCAGAAACTTAGCTTTTACTGAAGCGGCATCTGTTGTGCCTGGAAGTGTGTTGTATATGAAATGCTTTAGAGCATCATCTCTATTGGACGACTTGGGACCTAAAATTATATCTATAATCTCAACAACTAGATCTGCCTTATCAATGGGCTTTGGCCCAAGCTCTATTTTCGAGCGATCTATAATTTCCTTCAAATAAGCTTCATATAACTTCAAAAAAAATCCCCCTTAGTTCCCATTTGAAGCGCTGATATGTTATATAAAAACGCATTAAGATCCTATACTTTTAAGAGTAAACATGCAAGTTTTTGGAGAAAAAGTTAGCTCAAAACTTATGAGTTTAAAGAACCTAATTGTTGTAAGAATTTATATGTGCACTTTTTCTCTTTTTATGCAAAAATATTGATGCTTAAGTATGGGAGAAGTATTATGAATGAGAACTTACCAACGCTTGTAAAAAATGGGTCAATTACAATAGAGGAATGGAATACTCGAGTAGATCTTGCTGCTTGCTATAGGCTTATGGCTCACTTTGGCATGGATGACTTGATCTATAATCATATTTCCGCGAGGGTCCCAGGTCCGGATGAGCACTTTCTTCTGAATCCATTTGGGTTACTCTATGAGGAAATAACCGCTTCAAATCTTGTGAAAGTTGACTTAGATGGAAAGATAATCTCAAAGACAGAAGATAAAATTAACCCAGCGGGATTCGTTATACATTCATGTATCCATAGAGAAAGACCAGATATGCACTGTGTAATTCACACTCACACACCTGCTGGTGTTGGTGTATCATGTCAAGAAGAAGGACTATTGCCTTTGAGCCAAACAGGGCTCCTGTATAAAGATTTGATTGGATATCATGAATACGAGGGATTGGCCTTAAATATAGACGAACAGCAAAGATTGGTTGCAGATCTAGGAGAAAAGAAACAACTCCTTATTTTAAAAAATCATGGCCTGCTCACGTGTGGGCGAACAATACCTGAAGCCTTTATTATGATGTACTATTTAGAGCAAGCATGTAAAATCCAGATAGCTGCACAGGCAGGAAATAAAGTCAGTTTACCTAAACCAGAGGTGCAAGACTTGGTACACCAGCAAGCAATGAAAGGTTTTGGATCTAAGCTAGGAGAAATGGAGTTCAAAGCTTTGAAGCGACGATTGTCACGAAACGGTTCAGATCACGCTACTTAGGAAAAGAACACTCTCAATTAAGAAAGGTCGTAAACTCATCTAAGGGTACACGGTCACTGACTAATGTGTTTTCAGGAGCTTCAGCTGCATAACCCATAGACATACCTGATATTATAATTTCTTCGTCAGGAATATTAAGCACCTTATGTACAATAGGCCCAAACTCGCACCACGCTTGTTGAGGGCATGTCTCAAGCCCCTTTCCTCTCGCAAGAATCATGATATTTTGCATGAACATTCCAACGTCTAACCAAGAACCGTAAGAGAGTTCGCGATCCATTCGAAAAAAAAGTCCAACTGGAGCACCAAAAAATTCGAAGTTGCGTAATCCGGCTGCTTTTCTTCCAGGGTAATCATCTCTTTTTATTCCATAAAGTTCATAGAGCGCATAACCGACCGCTCTCTTTCTGGATATATAAGGCTCTTTAAGTTGAGCAGGCATATATTCATACTCTGACTTAGCATCGCCTCTCTGTGCAGCATCCAAAACAGCAGTTGTAAGTTTTTTCTTTGTTTCTCCAGTCACACACGTCACTTTCCACGGTTGAGTATTTGTTCCGGAAGGTGCTCTTGACGCGTCTCTGATTATATCCTTTACAGTGTCAATATCTACTGCATCTGGGAGGAAATTTCTTTTTGAGGATCTCTCTGATATAAGTTTACTTATCACTTGATCTAAATTGGTAGAGGCGTTTATTTTATCCATTATTTTTCATTCCTTAAAATCTCATTTTTGCGCTGCTCCCTAAGCACAAAGCGTTGAATTTTTCCACTAGGCGTCTTGGGTAGTTCTTTAACGTAGGTTATGTGCCTTGGATAGGCATGCGCCGCAAAATTTGTTTTTACCCACTGTTGAAGATCTTTGGTAATACCTTCATCTTTGTTTATTCCAGGCATCAAAACCACAAAAGCCTCAATCACCTCACCTCTAACTTTATCAGGTGTGGCGATCACCGCGCACTCTGCAACTGCTGAATGAGTACTAAGAGCAGACTCAACTTCGAATGGCCCAATCCTATATCCGGCCATAATAATTACATCATCATCCCTAGTTGAGAAGTAGAAATAGCCATCCTTATCAATTGAGCCCGTATCTCCGGTTAAATAGTATTTCCCATCTTGGGAATATTTTTCAGCACTTTTTTGAGGGTTACCAATATAACCCGTAAACCAGGAGAAGGGGCTTTCATCAACAATAAAGGCAACGCGCCCTGGGACTCCAGGGTCCTCAGGATAATCCTCATTATTTTTTAAAACGGTAGCCGACCAACCTGGCATTACTTTACCCATAGAACCATTGCGCAAAGTTGCTTTAATTTCTGGATGATGATGATTATTTATAACCATACTTGTTTCTGTTTGACCATAATGGTCATGTACGGAAAGACCAAAGAAAGACTTTGCCCACTCGTTAATTTCAGGTGTTAAGGGTTCACCTGCACTAGACAAACACCGGAGCTTGTGTTCTTTTGAAATCTCTATTCCCTCAGCTCGGAGTGACCGATAGACTGTTGGCGCAGCAGCGAAATTGGTAATCTTTTGTTTCTCTATTATGTTAATGGTTGCTTGGGCGCTAAAGCCACCCTCAAATAAAATAGCTGGAGTACCGGTAGTCAAAGTCGCAAGAATGCCGCAGTAAAGCCCATACGCCCAACCAGGATCTGCAGCATTCCAAAAGACATCCGTCTGTCTTAAATCAAAAGCAAATTCGGCGTATGCCTCTATGCATGCAAGAGCTTTCACGGGCAGACTAACACCTTTAGGTTCACCTGTCGTTCCAGATGTGAAAATGTGAATAATGGGTGCATCAGGATCTAAGCTCAAGCCTTCATTTATAGAAGTATCTGTTGTTAACAAGTCTTCCCACCTGTCGGCCCAATTGGGAGTTTGCTCAAAGCTTGCAGTTGTTATTACGTCAAGTTTATTATGCAATGTAAACTCATTTGACGGTTTGAGTTTTATCTGCTGTTTCTGATCACAGAAGATTAATTTAGAATTGCTTCCATTTACTCTGAGCGTTATTGCTGGTGTGGAAAAGGCAGTAAATAAAGGAACATGTACAGCGCCTATTCTCCATATCGCTAGAAGTGTAATAATGTACTCTTTACTTTTCCCCATCAAAGTCGCAATTCTATCGCCTTTCTTAATACCTCTTTTTTGTAATCCATGTGCTAAGAGGGTAGACTGGGTTTTAAGCTCTCCATATGAAAGAATATACTCCTCCATATTTTCATTTATTATTTTATACGCCAGTTTATTTGACGGGTATTGGTCACAGAGAAGTTGCTCAACACTATTTGAGGGGTTTGAATATTTATCAATCAACTCATTAACTCGGAGGTTGATTTTTTCACTAGTAGTCATTTTTTTTAACCTATTAATGATTCAGAGAAACACTAAACACATGATATATAAAATGATTTTATAATGAAAGAAAAACGCAGGCTAACCTTGGCCTGCACGAGCTTATTTAGGAGCTAACCTTTTGACGTAAGAGGAAATACGTACTATTAACAATAATTAGATGAGCAAAAATCGTGCCTAATATTATATAAAGAGAACATTTTTTTATGAGGGTAATAAGTAAATATTTATACATTGAACTTCTTAAACCATTTCTGATTTTTTCATTCACGTTTATAGGTATACTTTGGTTGGTTCAAATTCTTCCAAAACTTGAAACTCTAGTTTTAAATAAGCAGCCGATGCATATATTTTTAAACGTGGCAATACACACCATTCCACAGGTTGCCTATTTTGTAATTCCAATTGCCGCTTTTTTTTCAACTATCTATGCTATAAATAAATTGGTGTCAGAGGCTGAAATTGTAGCTCTTTCTAGTTCAGGCGTTTCATTTTTTTCTTTCACTAAAGTAATATTTATATTCGGGGTCACAGTCAGTTGTATCTTGTTACTAATTACTTTTTTTGTGTTACCAAAAAGTACATTTAAACTTCAGTCTATTTTTTTTGATATTGAGCAAAGTTTTGCGACAAAACTCATTGATAGCAGAAAGTTTTTACACCCAATTTCTGGTGTCACTATCTACGTTAGAGATAAATTGGAAGAAAACCAAATGAAGGGTGTATTTGTGTATGATGATCGAAATAATGATTATTCATTATTATACTCTGCCAAAGAGGCTGCTATCAGAGATAAAGACAACATTAGAGACTTAATTATGCAAGATGGTGAGTTGCAGATTGTGTCGAAAGATGAAAATAGTATTGTATCCGTAAGATTTGAGAGGTTTGGTATCAACTTAAATGCTTTCATACCTGAAGCACGGTTTTACTTGGCTTCTCCTTCCGAGGTCTCACCGTTTGCAGGGATTATAAAAGCAAAAGAGCTTTCTATGTTAACTGATTATTCCCCGTCTGAGTATTTAGCAGAGAGCCATATGAAGCTAGCATCGATATTATCACCGATAGCACTATGTATGCTCGGAGCTTTGGCTCTAGTTGTGTTTAATAGTGAGAATTATCGCGTGACTATGGTTGCTGCTTCCCTTGCGCTGGTAGCTTTGGTGATGCAAGTTTCTATTATTTCCTTGAAGTCACTTCTTGTTCTCCATCCAGACATATTTTTTCTAATTTATCTTCCACCTATAGTTGTTCTCACAGCCGTATTATTTCTTATTAAACTCAAGGAGTCATTTGTGTGATCTATGACGCTTTTCAGCGAAGCATCTTAAGTTTTTTTTGACTAGACGAAAAGAGCCTGGTCCTTAAAATCGATCATATAGATCAATTATTGTATTTTAAACAAAATTCAAATAAGTTCTACCGATGCTATTGAAAGAAGTTAGGTCAGCCGGACTAATCGTCGCATATGTTGGATTGTTTTTTTCCTTTTTAATGTTAATCCCATGGATAACATCTGTGCTTACAGGTTGGGAGGGAGGCAACTCATTTCTTTGGTCGGGTTTAATTGCCGCAATCTTTTGTATTTTGGTCGTTGTTGCTTGCTTTGGTGACCAGCCAAAGATTACTCCAAGATTTGGTATATTAGTGGTAAATATGTTGTGGTTTCTGCTGCCCATTTTATGCGCAATACCGTTAGCCACTTCTTCTGCAAACTTAAGCTTTGTAGATTCTCTATTTGAAGCAACCTCTGGACTTACGACCACTGGGTCAACAATAATGACAGATATATTAAGTTTTGATCGTCCAATTCTTTTGTGGAGAGCTTTGATGCAATGGGTTGGAGGGCTTGGTATACTATCGTTGGGACTAATCTTACTTCCTTTTCTTAGGATCGGAGGGATGCAGTTATTTAAGATGGAAAGTTCCGATAGATCCGATAAGCCTCTACCTCGATTAGTAGAAATATCAAGATCAATTATTATAATTTACGTAATTTTATCTTTGGCATGTGTTGTCGCTTACTTATTCGTTGGATTGACTCCATTTGATGCGTTAACCCATGGTATGACTACTGTTGCAACTGGTGGTTTTTCAACACATGACGATTCTCTTGGTTATTATGATAGTTACACTGTGCTATGGGTCGCTATCCTTTTTATGATAGTGGGTGGGCTACCCTTCAGTGTATTTGTGGCAATTTTTTTTACTCGGAATGTACCTAGGTTAGATCCACAGGTATTGACCTTTTTATTAATTATATTTTTTTCTTGTACATTATTGATACTCTACCAAAATGGTGAGCAAACAAAATCAATCTTTGCGAATACTGAATACATTTTCAATGTTGTTTCTATAGTAACCACAACTGGATACTCTAGCGGAGACTTTATGAACTATGGTTCCCTAGGCCCAGTCATGTTTTTCTTTCTAATATTTATTGGTGGTTGTGCAGGCTCGACCGCTGGAGGAATTAAGGTGTATAGATTTATCGTTCTAGGCCAAGTAATTAAGACATCTTTGAGACAACTAATTTATTCAAAGGGAGTTTTTCTTTTGAGGTATGGGAACAAACTCGTTGACCAAGATATTTATCGTTCAACGGTGACAATGATTTGTTGTTTTTTTGCTTGCCTAATTTTAGTAACGCTAAGCCTTGCTTTTTGTGGATTGGACTTTATCACAGCACTATCCGGAGCTACCACCGCATTAGCAAATGTTGGACCTGGAATAGGTGAAATAATTGGTCCGTCTGGAAGTTTTAAAAGTCTCGATGATATTGAAAAATACATCTTAATATTAGCGATGATTTTAGGAAGGCTAGAACTTCTGGTAGCGATGGCATTTTTCCTGCCTATCTTCTGGAAACAATAAAGTATCAATCTTTACTTAAGTCAGGTAAATTAGAAAAGTGAATTAGGGCCTCAGGATTAGCCAAAGCTTCTTTATTTTTAATTTTCTTTCCATGTACTATGTCCCTAACCGCAAGCTCTGTTATTTTACCAGACCGGGTTCGAGGAATATCTGGAACAGCAATTATTTTTGCTGGCAGGTGTCTTGGGGTAAGATTTGTTCTTATCTGATTAATTACTTTTCCTTTAAGTTTTTCAGTCAGTTCATGGCCGCTTTGTAATTTTATAAAAAGGACTATCCTAACATCATTGTTCCAGTTTTGCGAAATTACGATGCACTCAACAACTTCATTGAGTTTCTCAACTGTGTTATATATCTCAGCCGTTCCTATTCTCACTCCACCAGGGTTGAGGGTTGCGTCTGATCTACCATAGATTACTATGGTGCCACGTTTAGTTATTTTAGCCCAATCCCCATGGCGCCAAACTCCTACAAACTTTTCAAAATATGCCTCTTTATATTTTTTACCATTTTTATCATTCCAAAACTTTATTGGCATTGATGGAAACGCTGTTTTGCAAACTAGTTCACCCTCTTGATCAACCAAGCTCTCTCTTTTTTCATCGAATATATCCACATTCATACCTAATGCCCTACACTGGATTTCTCCTTTTATTACAGCTCCAATAGGGTTACTTAAAACGAAGCAACTCAGAAGATCTGTTCCTCCAGAAATCGATGCGATTTGTACATCTGACTTTATATTACTTAAGATATAATCATAACCATCTGGGCTGAGTGGGGATCCAGTTGAACATATAGTTCGTAGTTTACCCAACTTGAACTGACGCATAGGGTCAATTTCAGATTTTGATAGCGCATCAATATATTTTGCTGATGTACCAAATATGTTCAAATCTGATTTTTCGGCTATTTCCCATAGGTGTTCTGGATTTGGATAGAATGGACTGCCTTCGTAAAGAATTATAGAGCTTCGACAAAATAGAGATCCAACTAACCAGTTCCACATCATCCAGCCGCAGGTTGTGAAATAGAACATCTTTTCTTTTTCAATTAAATTAGTATGAAGCAGGTGCTCTTTGGCATGTTGAATTAGAACGCCTCCTACGCTGTGCACTATGCATTTGGGTTTGCCGGTAGTACCTGATGAAAAAACAATGTATAAAGGGTCATTAAAGTCGCATAAGGCATACTTCTCTAAGGGGTCAGACTGAAAAACAGTGTTAAAGTTTGGGAAGTTATCAATATCTTTTTTTGAAGTTATATATTCAACAACAAGAACATATTCCAAAGAGGTTAGTCGTTTAGAGATTGTTTTAATTTCTTCTGCTCTCTCAATTAACTTACCGTTATAAAGGTATCCGTTCGTAGCAACTAGAATTTTGGGTTCTATTTGTTCAAAGCGATCTATAACCCCCTCAACGCCGAAGTCACTCGAACAGGAAGAAAAAATAGCTCCTAAGGCAGAAGTGGCAAGCATCGTAATAATAGTTTCAGAACAGTTAGGCATGTAAGCGCAGACGCGATCCCCTTTTTTGATGCCTTTGCTTTTCAGCCATCCTGCCATTTTGAGGGTTTTATTTTTAAGTTCCTTTCGAGTTAACTCGTTGGAGAAACCATCTTCTCTAAACTCCTCTATTGCCAAAGAGTCATCTGGCGATTGTAATAGGTTTTCAGCATAGTTTAGTTTAGCTTCTGGAAAAAATTTAGCGCCAGGCATTTCATGTAGGTTTTCACATATTTTGGCGCCCTTGCTTCCTTTGATTTTTGAAAAATCCCAAATTAAAGACCAAAAACTTTCGACATTGTTAACAGACCAGTTCCAAATTTCTTGATATTCTGTTTTTATTGATAGTGAGTGTTTCCGATTAACAAGCTCAATAAACCGTGACAAGTTGGTTGACTTTTTACTTTCACTGCTTGGTTTCCAAATTATCTCAGAATTATCCATTTAGTATTCTCCCAATGTTTTTACCAGTTCACTTGGGTCATTTACAACACGGCCGGTATTATCTCGATGTAATTCTTCCTGATTATTATAGCCCCAAGAACCTCCAATTGTACTTGTATTAACGTTTTTACCCATCTTAATATAATAAAATGTTTCTCCAATTAAAAATGCCTCAAAAGTTCCATCAATTATCATTTGTGCGGATTTGACTAACGTGCCGTTCTACTCAAAGAGCAACAGTTTTTAATTGTTGTTATTCAGCATGCTCTGGTAGCTTTATGCTAAGATTAATAATTAAAAATAATAAAGAAGCAAATGTCGAAAATGCTGCAAAAAATTTGAACTGATGGTCTATGAGATATCCTAAGTCTATAAAATAACCACTTAAAACAGGTCCTATGGCAGAACTAAAAACCATAATTGTTACTCCAACCGTACGAACTGACCCTAGATATGTAGAACCGAAGAATTCTGGGAAAAAAGTTCCATAAACTACGATATATGCCCCTGCGCTTAAACCAAATAAGATGAAGATAAAGAGTAGTTCCGAGTAACTTGTCGCAATCGACAAGAATAGTAATCCTGAGATAAGTGGAAAAAGAAAGATAGGAAGAATAATTTTTGTGGAAAATTTATCTACAAAATAACCGACTAAATACAAAGAAACAAGGGTTGCGGCAGAATAGGCTGGGATAAACAAAACATATGTCGATAGCGCCCAACTTTTAATCTCCACTAAATGAACTTGGTGGAAGAATAGAGTTGTTGTTATCATGGGAGAGGTCATTAGCCCTGGTACTGCCGCCCAAAAAACCCAATTTTTTAACATTTCTGACCGTTTCCAAGATTTTTTCAGCATGCCAACCTGTTGAATTTCTTTTTGGTGCTTACTTCCTTTGTTTCGCTCTCTTTTTGCAAGAAGCCTTACTGAGGCTAATATTAATAAACTCATTATTATTGATACATACCAGCTGGTTTGCCAACTAAGAACGCCTATTAAAGCAACAAATATTGTGGGCATAATAGCTTCTGCGAGGGTGTACCCAGAATTAGCCACGGCGACTGCCTTCCCTTTGTTTTTAAAAAACCATTTGCCACAAAAGACCATTGATATGTGCCCAAGCATTCCTTGACCAAAAAAACGAAGACCTAGAATGATTAGCGCTAGGCCCCACACTGAACTGTTGGTTGCCATTAAAAATATAAAAACTATCAATCCTAAAATGACCAAGGTACTAAGACTTTTAGCTGATATTCTATCTGCATATCCACCCATAAAGAGGATTAGTATTGCAGAAGTTAAGGTTGCGCACGAATAGATGAGTCCCCATGAACCATGGGTTAAATCGAAAGCAGCCCTAATTTCTCCGGAGTATAATGAAATGAAGAAAGTCTGACCAAAAGCAGAACAAAACGTAAGAATAAAAACTATATACAGCCAGCGTAAATTTTTTATATAAAATTCTGAAATGATCATTAAACTACCCAGTTAAAAGCTCGTATGCTACAAACTTAATAGTCGTATACGTTGAAACTATAATAGGGAAGAATTAAATGTCAGAAATTATCAAAATAGAGGATTTGACGGATCATGTAGTGGAGGTTTTAATAAATAGACCAGAAAATTATAATACATTTAATACCGAACTTAGATTAAGCCTTTCCGAAAAATTGCGGAAGATTGATCAAAGTAAAGACGTTAGGATAGTAATATTAAGAGGTGAGGGCCCTGGTTTTTGTGCTGGCGCTGATTTAAATGATGGGGGACAAATGCCTCCTTCAAAACAGCTCTTGGATGAATATTTTCCCATATTTGAAATAATCTCAAAAAGTCAAAAACTTTTCATAGCCGCAGTGCATGGATCTGCAGCTGGAATTGGAACAGCTTTAGCTATGAATTGTGATTTTACAGTGATGGCGGCTTCCTCTCGTATTTCAATGGTGTTTTCTAATATCGGCTTAGTTCCAGATGGAGGAGCAACCTACCTTCTTCAAAAGTCTCTAGGGTACAGAAAAGCTTTAGAGGTAATTGTTTCAGGCAGTCATTTATCTGCAGAGGAATGTCTAGGTTATGGACTTGCAAACAAAGTATTTGAGGACGACACCTTTAATGATGATGTAAGAAGCTGGGCTGAGGAATTATCAAAAAGATCACCCTTAGCGGCTTCGGCTGCAAAGCAAGTGATGCGTGAAGATACCTTTAAAGCTTTTTGTGATAGGTTCAATCACGAAGCCAGAGAACAAGATAATCTGATGCTAAGCAACGATTTTAAAGCTGCTGTAGAGTCATTTTTTAAAAAAGAAAAACCAACTTTTACAGGGACTTAGTTTAATTTTTTTTTGCAAAAAGAATTGATCTCTTTTGCAACTTTTGCGCTTGAGACTTCATGGATCAAATGGCCTTCATTTTCAAAAAGCTTTATTTTAGTGTTAAAAGCTTTTTTGTTAGCTCTTACCGATGTTTTATAATTTACAATTCCATCGGACATCCCCGCTAAGAAAAGAGAGGGAACATTGATTTTTTCAAGTTTTTTTTCAATGTCGCCAATGCTCCAGCTCGAAATAAATGCCAGTGTGCCAGTAACATGAGCTTCGTTAGCCATGAGTTGAAGATAGTAGTCGATATTTTTATTCGTAAGATTACTACCAGATATTGAAAGAAATTTTCTTAAGCTTTTTTCCGCACTATTAAAAATCCTGATCCAATACTTAGTTAAAGGGCTCGCGTAAAATACTTTTGCCATAAGGGGAAAAATCGTAGCAGCTGGACCTTCAAATCTTTCTAGAGCACCATTGATGAGCACAACGGATGAAAGTGGTCCTTTGTAGACATCCGATAAGGATAAAACGATGACTGCACCGATAGAGTGACCTACAAAAACATTTGGCTTAATCTTTAATGCGTCAAAAAGAACCACTAAATCCCTCACAATAATATCATGTTGAGGCTTTATCCCTTTTTTAATTTTTGAGAATCTGTGACCAGGTAGATCGACCGCTAAAATTTGAAACTCTTGAAGTTTTGGTATTAGACTAGCCCAAGAATGAGAAGAAGCCCCAGCTCCATGAATTAGCAGCATAATAGGGTTGCCTGGTTTTCCAATTAATTGATAATGCCAAACAAATTTATCTGTCTCAAAAAACTTACTATATTCATAGTGTGGCCAAAAATTGTTAGAAGCGTCATTAACCATCTGGATGCTCTATATAGATTGCTGAACTGCTTTTGAAATGGTACTGGAATTCGCCATTGGTAATTGGAAATAGTGTCCGTTCAACTCCATTGCGAGCTCATCAGCCATTTGTGTTTTCCGTCTCGAAGTATCAATAAAGATATTGTTGATGGCGTTTCGTTTTATTAACGATGCTACATATTTTGTATCTTGAATAGATTTAACGCGATCTCCCACTCCATCAAGCGACATGTTTCCTCGACCATCAGATAATAAGATAATAATCGGAGTTATATTTCGGGGTCTAGCGGCTTCAGCCATATTAAATGCCTCGAGTAGACCATTAGCCAAAGGAGTAGCCCCACCTCCAGGGAGTGAACTTAATTTTTTCTTGGCTGTCACAAGAGACTTTGTTGGTAATAGTAAAGAATCAGCTTTCAAGCCACTAAAAGAAATGAGAGCAACATTATC